>Ga0116170_10000778_pt1 | contig 33321 bp, 30 predicted proteins | sample AD_JPNHW1_MetaG_FD_89797 | JGI IMG/M metagenome (GOLD analysis project Ga0116170, IMG submission 89797) | Active sludge microbial communities of municipal wastewater-treating anaerobic digesters from Japan - AD_JPNHW1_MetaG | ecosystem: Engineered > Bioreactor > Anaerobic > Digestate | place... | reverse complement strand
GGAGTAATATCTCCTCTGATTTCGTAATTTTCAATATTGCTGAAATCGTATTTTATTTCGCCATCATAGTTTTCGATTCGATAACCAACAACATTTGGAAATTCAATTTCCATTTTTTCTTGCCTTTCTGGTAATGCAGCTATATGAGTTAAATCAACTGGTTGTGGGGGTGGTTCTGTTTTACCACCTTTGAACATTTTAAAAGGAACTCCAATGATGTGAGCATATTCAGGTGGGAATTTATAAACAACTATTTTTCTTTTATCCTCTGTTGGATTTCCATCTTTGTCATACCCTTGTAAAAAATAATTCATTCTTCGCAAAGCACGACCTGCAACCTGTTCGCAAAGTAGTTGAGAACCAAACGCACGTAAACCCATAATATGAGTAACTGTATTAGCGTCCCAACCTTCAGTAAGCATTGAAACAGAAACAACGCAACGAATATGAGAACCCAATTTATTTTGTTTGCCAACAGTGTTTACTACTTCACGTAAAATTTCACCATCTGAAATGTTTTCTGCACTTCCTTGTCCATGTAGGCGTGCATAATCTTTTTTAAATTCTTCTATTTCGGAAGCAAATATTTTCTTGAAATCTTCATTTATCTGGTCGCTATTGTCTAATGCATCACTGTCAATTAATAGAGTGGGCGGTCTTTTTAGTGGTTTCTTTGTAACATGGTCATAATTGCTGAATAATTCTTTTGCTCCAGAAACAGTTACTAATTTTTCATTTTCATCCAAATATTCATATCCAGCAATGTATTTGTAAACTTCTTTAGAAACTGATGTGTTATTGCAGACTAAAATAAAAACCGGTGGAGAAGAAAAAAGATTTGCCTTTTGTTCCTGATTCTTTCTTACTCCGTTGTAATATTCAACATAGTGACCGTAGAATTGGTCGAGAGCTGCTTTCACTAATGCTGGTAATCTTGGCGGCTGTTCTTTAATTTTTTGACCTTCTTTAGCAGCTTCTGATTTTTGTTTTCGTTGACCTTTTCTTGGCAATTCATCCTTTACGTGCTCGTATAAATTTCTCAGAACAGGCATTGTTAATTCTTGCGTATTATCACTTTCGGGTAAAAATGGAATTTTTACTAAACCTGATTCAATTGCTTCAATCAAGCCAAAATCAGATACGACCCAAGGAAAAAGACTGTAAGGAGTATATCCCGAACCAGTTAAATAATAAGGGGTTGCCGAAAGGTCATAAATATTTTGAAGTTTAAAACGCTTTGAGATTTCTTTTAATCCTGTAAACCAAACTGCGGCTCTTTGGTTCTCGTCTGCTTCTTCATTGTCTGAGGTTTTTCCTTTTGATTTAGGCAAATAGCAATGGTGTGCTTCATCATTCATTACAAGCAAACGAGTACCTGACTTGAATTTGCTTAATGTTCGTTTTATAACTTGAGAAAAATCTTCAAGGTTTCCAGTATCAATTTTATTTCCTTCTAAATCTACTTTACCATCAAATGGACTTCTTTTATTTCCTTTTAAGGTTTTTGGTTCAAAAGTGTGATAATTTGTAATAACTAATCTTGCATTTAAATTGTCCAATCGATGCTCCATGTTTTGAGGAACAAGAGCCCTTACATGATAGTAATCTTGAATTTCTGCTGGATTTTTTGTTTTTGTGTCAACAAATAAAACTCCTAATCGGTCTTTGATTGTAACTCCAGGTGCAACTATTAAGAAGTAGTCAACAAAACGAGTATCGTTTCTATATTCTTGTCTGTTGAAATAATGATATAAAATGAAACAAGCCATTACAACAGTTTTACCTGAACCTGTTGCCATTTTATAAGCAATTCTCGGCAATTGGTCTGCTGAGTCTTCACTTACAGTTTGTTGCCCTTCTCTTATTTTATTTAATATGTTTTGCCCTGCATTTGATTTTTCAGCGACTTCATTTAACCAGATTGCAGTTTCAACAGCTTCTCTTTGTGCAAAGAATAATTGTTTTGTTGCGTGTCTGTCAGGATTTAGAAACCAAAAAAGTAACAGTTCTTTTGTTACTCTAGTAGTATTTGGATATTTTTCTTCTCTCCATTTACCAACTTCTTTGCGACAAAGATTAATAATGTGAGTGCCATATTCAGCAGCAAAATCATTTACTTCAAAAATTGAACCTTGTGGTCCCTGTCTTGTGGGTATAACTTGTATATCAGGTGAGAATATTCTTCTTCCTTCTCTTATATCATTATAATTCAATGAGCCATCTGCATCTGTCGCATAATGCAGTTTAGGTTCATCATATGGGCTGTTTAATATTGGATTCTCTGAACTCATTTTAAGTTTTATATTTTAATGCAAAGTACTTATTTTTCTCGGTGCGTTGGCAAAAAATGGCTCTTTTGATTTTGCCGAAGGGTTGGTTTTGTGTGTCGGGGCAAAAGCAAATGTGCCATTTGTGCGGTGGGTATTCATTTCTTTTTTGTCTTTATGCAGCAAAATTTCTTTAATCATTCTGTCGTCTGTTTTGTCTTTTTACAATGAACGCCAACTTACTTATAGCACCATATTCTTTTCTCCTATCTAAATTCGCCGTCGGATGTAAGGCGAATGATCTGTTGCTCCTATACGCTGCGGTAAATGTAAATAGGCGAATAATAGATAGCTGAAAATGGATCTTATAAATTTAGGTTATAGCAAATATAGGTAATAACATTGAACATAATAAAGTATTTCGAATATATTTCTTTCAGGACAGAACAGTATAGTCATTTCAGTTCAACATGAGAATAGTGTATAACTATTCCGGTTAAACCATGTATAGCTGTATGGTTTTTCAGTATAAAACCCTTTTAACTGTATAGTTTTTTCAGTATAGGACAAAGGAGGGATCACCGTACCATACAGGTCGTAGTCTTAGACCAGACTTAGACAAGTCTTAGGCCGGTCTCAGATAAAAAAAGGTTTTTTAGGGGAATCATGAACCCGCCGAATCGCACTTCGCATTTCACATGTCTGACTTCGTACGTTGTATTTCACCTTTCATGTTCATGATATGCAAATGTACGAAATATTTCCGGCTTTTTAACCTCCCTGATTCTGTTTCTGAAAAAAAATTACTACTTCCGGATCCCAGCCGGTCGTAGTCATAAAATGCCCTGAATCATAAATCTTCCCTTTCCTGCCCTTACGGGTCAGAAGACTTATAAAACAGTCCATCAACCTGCAACAGGTCGATTTCTGAAATAAAAAGACTGAATTTTGCACAAAAAAACGTGACGGGAAATCGTTAACACAAAACAGAAACTAATTAAAACTAAAATCATGAAGACTATTTTTTGCACAGCTTTTCTTCTCGTGGCTGCCGTCGCCACCCTTGTCGCCCAGAAAATTGAATTTTCATCCTATCTGGCTCCCGTCGGAGGAGTCCATAGCTCAACGCCCTCGGTAACCGACAAGAATGGAAATATATTTGTCGCCGGAGGGACCAGGGAGGGCCTCAGGGTAACCAACGATGCTTTTCAAAAAAAATACCAGGGACATACGGATAAGGATGTGACCGGAGGCGATGCTTTTTTAATGAAATTATCTCCAACGGGAGAATTGATTTACTCAACCTATATCGGTGGTTCGGGGTCGGAGAACTATTGTTTAAAATTGGCTATTGATGATTTTGGCAACGTATATGTTGGCTTTACAACAGATTCGCAGGATTTGCCGGTTTCAAAGAACGCTTGTCAAAAATCAATCAAAGGTGACAACGATCATTACATAATAAAATTCAGTAATGATTGCAGGTATATTGCTTCCACTTACCTCGGCGGTTCAGGCAGTGATCACTGGACAACACTCGCAGTCCATAATAATTCTTTGTATTTATTTGGAAAAACCATGTCGAACGATTTCCCCGTAACAGAACGCGCCATCCAAAAAAAGTATGATAACTCCGCACCGCCCGACACCAGCCAGTCGTGGATGGCCGGTGATATAACCATTACAGCTTTATCTCTTAATCTGGATAAAACTTTATTCTCTACTTATCTGGGCGGAAAATCTTTGGACTATATCAGATTCTATTCTTTCGATTCAGATGGAAAAATCATTCTCACTGGGGCAACTTATTCGGATAATTTTCCCACCACAAAAAATGCTTATCAAAAATCTATGAGCGGAAAGCCGGATGGTTTTTTAACAATCCTCAGTCAAAATCTCTCTGAGATTGATTATTCAACTTTTATCGGAGGGGATTCAACCGACCAGGTCAATGCGGTCTTTGTAGAAGATGCAAATAACATTATTCTTACCGGTGAAACAAAGTCACCTGATTTCCCTGTTACATCCGATGCATTAAATAAAAAGTACATGGGTGGGAGATCGGATGGTTTTATTATGAAATTCAACTTAAAATCGAATAAGCCGGTATATTCATCTTTCATCGGTGGTTCAAAAACCGATTGGTTAAAATATGTTGCAAGAACCGATCAGCAAAAATATGTAGTGGTTGGCACCTCTGGTTCAAAAGATTTCCCTGTTACCAAAGACGCGCTATACCCATCTATCAATGGCGGAATGGACCTGGTGATATTAATATTCGACAAAACACTGAAGAATATCGAATATTCGACATACGGAGGAGGCTCAAAGCAGAGAGTTATGGATCCTGTGGTCAGCTATGTCAAAGGCGGTAAGTTGCTGATATCATCCCTGTGTATCTCTCCCGATTTTCCCGCAACCATTAAATATGCCGAACCCGACAGCACCTGGACCAATTGCCTTTGGAAATTTGATTTGAACAGGAAATAAAGCAGCCGGGAAACGATCCGGGAGAAAAGTACAAAAAGAAAATACGTTGTAAAGCTAAAAGTTGATTTGTTCGTCAGAACTCATCCGGCAGCTTCTTCAACTGCTCGTAAGTGAACACCGGCCCGTCTTTGCATACATAGGTCGATCCGATGTTACACCGACCGCATTTGCCCAGCCCGCACTGCATCTTCATTTCCAGCGTGGTAATGACATCTTTGGGAGCAAAGCCAAGCTTATCCAACGACAGGAGGGTATATTTGATCATGATGGGAGGCCCGCAAGTGATCACCTTGGTATTTGCGACTACCGGTTTTACCACTTCTTCCAGGATTTTCGGCACAACTCCCACGTTTTCTTTCCAGGTCTCTTCCGGTTTGTCGATGGTGAGGATGACCTTCAGTGAAGGATCTTTACGCCAATCAGCGATTTCATCCTTGTAACAAAGATCAGCCGAGGTACGGGCTCCGTAAAGGATTGTGAAATCTTTGTAATCGGCCCGGTTGTCGATACAATACTGGATCAGCGAACGAAGCGGCGCCAGACCAATACCCCCGCCGACAAAAAGCAGATTTTTTCCTTTCAGATCCTCCAGCGGAAACCAGTTCCCGTATGGACCGCGTATCCCCACTTCATCGCCTTCATCAAGCCCGGTATGAATGTCGGCCGTGACAATCCCGGCGCGCTTGATCGAACAGTCGAATGATTCTTTCCGCGTTGAAGATGATGCAATACAAAAGGTACATTCACCGGAGCCGAGCAGCGAAAACTCCACAAACTGACCCGGCAGCCAGTTGAACCGTTCCATTATCCCCTCCTCCTTGAATTTGAGCCGGTAGGTACGGATATCCGGGGTCTCCTGGATCACCTTGTCGATCCTACACATCATCGGGACTAAAAGTTGTTCCATACTATATTGATTGACTGAATGACTGATTTACTGAATGACTGATTGATCGATAGACTGATTGAATGAATAAGTGATTCTTTTCCTAATCGCTAATCGCTAATCGCTATTCCCTCATTTTGAACTATACAGAAACAGTTTCCGATACTTGCTTCACCACCTCAAAGATCGATATGTTCACCGGGCAGGAGTTGGTACATTTTCCGCAGCCCACGCACAGGTTCTCTCCGAAACGCTCCTTATAGTAAACAAACTTATGTAAGGCGCGCTGCCGCCAGCGACGATATTTCACGGGTCGCGGATTATGACCGCCGGCCATCAATGTAAAGTAACCGTTATTGCAGGAATCGTAACTTTTGTAACGAACCCCGGTATCCTTCACCTTTTCATCCGAAATTTTGAAGCAATGACAGGTCGGACAAACGAAAGCACAGGTATTGCAACTGATGCAGTTGGCCGACACATTTTCGAATTCCGGTGAATCGAAGATCTTCGACAGCCTTGCATTTACCTCCGTATAATCCATCTTCAACCGGAACGAGGCTGCAAATGCTTCATACTGCTGCTTGACCGCTGCCGGGGCAGTCTCGTCCGTAACCTGAAATTCGTTGTTCGAAATCCGTTGTTCGATATTCATTTCCTTCAGGAATACCTTTCCCTTCTCCGTCCGGGCCTCAATGAAAACCTTTCCATCAGTTCCGTTCACGATTGCCACATCCATTGCATCGGAATGCTCCACGTCGTAGTCGAGCGAGGTACAAAAGCAATGTGTTTCAGCTTTATCACAACGGGCTGATATGATCACGGTATTTTCGCGCCGCCGCTGATAATCGGTGTCGATGTAATCCCAGTTGTAAACTTTGTCGAGTACCTGCAGGGCACGGGCGTCACAATGTTTCATCCCGAGGATCGCCCGTTTGCCGGCAAGGGAATCCTCATCGGTCTCCTTCACGGTAGTCCCTGAATGGTCGGCCGTGTATTTCATAATCTTCGCCGAACGCGGAAAGAAGAGCGGTTTGGCGCTCATGGTCTGCGCGATCGGGGCGTCGGGATTACATGCATCAAAGCTTGAAACCCGCTTGAAATCGTACTTCCCGAATTTTTCAACCGGTGCGTACGTTTCGTTTTTTGAAATAATGGCTTCGTAGAATTTCGTCAAGCCAGCTTTATCGGTAACAAATAATTCAACGCTCATATCTGAAAATTCGGATTACATGATAAAATCATCAGGGTCCTTCATACTGTATTTGTAAAAAGCGCCGCGGTCGCCTTCGTGCACACCGGCCAGGTGTTCCTGGAAGTTTTCGTAGATCACCTGTTCGTTCCATTTATGTAAGAGATGCAATGGCAGATGACTGGGACAGGCTTTTTCACAATTCCGGCAGTCGACACACCGGCCGGCCAGATGCAGCGACCAGGTCATCAGGGCATGAAAGGCGCTGCTCGTGGTATTGGCGCCATGGTACAAGGTAGAGGTCTCCTGATCGATGCAGCATTTGGCACAATAACACATCGGACAGGAGTGCCGGCATGCGTTGCAGCGGATGCAGCTTTCGAAAACCTCCTCGAAATAGGCTCTGCGCTCGACGAGGTCCATAGCGGCTATGTTCTGGATGTCGGTGTTGACCTGGTAAGGGGGGGCCTCCGACCCCGTCGGGGTTCCATCAACCATTTCGTCGAAGACTACCGGATTGGGGAAAATGCATTCGATGCAGTTTTGCATCTTGTTCCCGTTTTCATCTACCACTCCCTTACATGGAATTCCCACAATATGCAGGTTTTCACGTTTTACCTGACTCTCGGTCAGCAGCAGATTGAGTGCGCGGCTGTCGCATCCCTTTACCACCATGCCTATGCGCTTGTTGCGGGTGTGATCCTGCTTGAGATAGTTGGTAAGGTTAAATACCGACTTGTCGGTAAAAACCAGCTTCGACACCTCGTTCGGGTCCCGGATCAGCGCCGGAACCTGGTTTTCGTCGAAGCCGGTCATGCGGTAACCAACGAAAACATCGATCTTGCCTTCGGCGAAAAGCTTCGAAGCGATCTCCCGGATTTGATTGGTATAGTCCATTATTTCTCGAAGTTTTCTTTTTTGTATAAATGAAGCGGTCCCAGCTTTTTAATGTCCTCTGTGACCTTGGCGACCACCTTGGCAAACTTGGGACCTTCGGCAGCCGACACCCAGGAAAACTGGACGCGGTTCTCATGAAATCCGACGAAATTCAACAGTTTCTTGGTCACCAGAAAACGACGGCGTGCATAATAATTTCCACTGATGTAGTGACAGTCGCCGGGGTGGCAACCCGAAACCAAAACCCCATCGGCCGTGGTCTGCAGCGACTTGATCAGAAACCATGGATCAACGCGTGAAGAACAGGGTACCCGGATGATCCGGATGTTGGGCGGATACTGAATACGCGATGTCCCGGTAAGGTCGGAACCTGCGTAGGAACACCAATTGCAGAGAATGCCGATGATCACCGGTTCCCAATCGGGCGGTGCAACGATTTCCGGCTTTTCAATGCTTACGAGTTGATTATTTACTGCTGCTTCCATCAGATTGAAACTATCTCGTTAATAATTTGAGGATCGGTGAAACCTGCCAGACTGATGGCCATGCTGCGGCAAACGGCCACACAGGAACCACATCCCTGGCATACCCCCTCGTTGATCTTCGCAACGGTACGCATCTCCTTGGAACCGTGGCCCATGGGAACTTCTTCGGTGACAATAGCGCCATAAGGACAAACTGTCACGCAGTTCTGACAGCCCGAACAAAATTCTTTATTCACGGTTGAGATCATCGGGTCCTTCTTCATGGTATCTCCCGCGAAAATTCCGCAAACCTTTGCCGCGCAGGCTGAGGCCTGGGCAACCGTGTCGGGAATATCTTTGGGAGCCTGGGTGCACCCCGCAAGGAAAATGCCTGCTTTAGCCGTCTCTACTGGTCGTAGCTTGGGATGGGCCTCCGACATGTATCCGTACTTATCGTACGAAACACCCAGCAACCTTGCAAGATCGGGGTTATCCTTGTTCGGCACCACGGCAGTGGCCAACACGACAAGATCGGCTTCCACCTCAACAACCTGTCCGATCTGGGCATCCTCCCCGCGAACCATCAGCTTGTCACCCTTCTTATATATTTTTGAAACACGACCACGCAGGTACGTGGCTCCGGTATCCACCTGTGCTTTCTTCACGAATTCCTCGTATCCCTTTCCGGCAGCCCTGATATCCATGTAAAAAACATAGGAATGAGAACCATGTACCTTGTGATGCAGAAGAATGGTATGCTTGGTGGTGTACATGCAACAGATCTTCGAACAGTACTCAATGCCTTTGGCTTCGTCGCGTGATCCGATACATTTGATGAAGACCACGTTCTTGGGGACCTTCCCGTCGGAAGGTCTTACCGGCACCCCGTTGGTGGGGCCGTTAGCCGAAACCATGCGCTCAAATTCAAGGGAGGTGATGATGTCCTTGAAACGGCCGACACCATACTCTTCATAAGGTTTGGGATCCCAGAGATCATACCCTGTTGCAACGACCACAGCGCCGATTTCACGTTCGATGATCTCATCCTGCATCTTGTAATCGATGGAGCCCTTTTCGCAAACTTTAGAACAGATGCCGCACTTGCCTTTGGTGAGCATCGTGCAATAACGGGCATCGATGACCGGCTTGTTGGGAACGGCCTGCGGGAAGGGGGTGTAGATGGCCTTACGCTTGTCGATCCCCATGTTGTATTCATTCGGAACCTTAACCGGACACTTCTGCCAGCAGGCGCCGCAGCCGGTACAGGTTTTGAAATTCACATAAGAAGCTTTTTTCTTGATTTTTGCTTTGTAATTTCCTACAAACCCATCGAGTTCAAGCACCTCTGCATAGGGAATCAGTTCGATATAAGGATGAGAGGCTACGTCGACCATCTTGGGAGTAAGGATACACTGGGAACAGTCGAGTGTTGGGAAGGTTTCATCCAGCTGAGCCATCTTGCCTCCGATGGAGGGGCTTTTCTCAACGAGTACCACAGGTATCCGGGCATCGGCAATATCAAGCGCGGCCTGAATTCCCGCAATTCCGCCACCGATCACCAAAGCCCGTTTGGTAACGGGAACCGATATCTCATGCAGTTGTTCATTGGCAATCGATTTGGCTACCGCCATGCGGACCAGATCAGCCGCCTTTGCCGTAGCGGCTTTTTTATCCTTCTGGTGCACCCAGGAAGAATGCTCCCGGATGTTGGCTACTTCGAGCAGATACGGGTTCATTCCCGCATCACTGAGGGCTTTCCGGAAGGTCTTCTCATGCATACGCGGTGAACACGCAGCTACAACGATCGAGGTCAGCCGGTGTTGTACGATGGCATCGCGGATCTGCTGCTGCCCGGGATCCGAGCACATGTACTTGTAATCGATGGCAAATTTTACCTCCCGGATGCGTTTTGCCTCCTCAACAACGGCCGGAACATCCACGAAATCGGCGATATTGGCGCCGCAAAAACAAACGAAAACTCCTACTCTTGCCATTATTCAGCCTCACTTTCTGCTTCAACAGCTTTTTTGGGTTTTTTAACTTTTTCAGGTTCCGGTTCAATCTTTCCGATTTGTGCAAGGGCACCTTCAACAGGAACGATATGTTTGCGGAACATCAGCTCTTTTTCAGGCATGCCGAAGGCTAACGCCATCAGCTGTGTGAAATAAAAGACCGGAAGATTATATTTTTCCCCGGTTTGCTTCTCAATCTGGGGTTGCCTCATGTCAAGGTTCGACTGGCACAGCGGACAGGCTACCACGAGTGCGTGTGCGCCGCTCTCTTTAGCCATCTCTAAGATTTTTCCGGTCAGTCTGATCACCACTTCCGTGTTGGAAATACTGAAGGAGGCGCCACAGCATTCGGTTTTGTAATCAAATTCGGTGGCTTTGGCGCCAAGGGCTTCCACGATATGATCCATCGACATGGGATACTCCGGCGAGTCGAACTGTGTAATCGCTTTCGGACGGGTAAGCAGACATCCGTAGTAACAGGCCAGCTTCATCCCTGCCAGCGATTTGGTTACCCGGGCTTTGATCGCATCGAGTCCGATATCTTCATAGCAGTACTGTAACATCGATTTGACGGCGATTTTTCCCTGATAGGTCCCTTCATCAACGATTGTTGTGCCGATATCCTTCGACAGGTCCGGATTTTTATCCAGGTGGACCTTTGTTACCTTCATGCGTTGGTAACAGGAGGCGCAGGGAATAGCCATGGTGGTATTGTCAAGCTTTTCGGCTAACACCAGGTTTCTTAGCGGTAGTGCATACGAGAGGGGTTCGCTCAGGGTATGGGCCGAAGTGGCGCCGCAACAATTCCAGTCGGGAATTTCTTCCAACTGCACATCCAGGCTTTTCATGACCATTTTTACGGTCTCGTCAAACTCTTTACTGGTACCATGTGCGGAACAACCCGGGAAATAAGTTATTTTCTTCATTTCGGGATCTGATTATTTATGCTTCTGTTCCAATTTTTCAGCCATTTTAAACATGCGTCGGATCGCCTTGGCGCTCTTGACCGGTTTCACCAAAAGGGGAATTTTCCCCTTCAGCAACGCGGTCGGGGCAAGCATTACATCTTTGAAAAGATCGCGCGTACGGATATTATGTTCAACCATGAGTCGTAACTCGTAGCTACGCCCGTACCTCCTGATCATATCAAGGAAAATATCATGGAATTTCCGGATCGCTTTTACCTTGGCCGATTTGTTGGTGTAATTCTCTTCGAGGGCCAGATGGCGGATGGCTTCCATTACGGCAGGGATCTCGATCTCACGCGGGCACCGACCCGAGCAGGCTGAACATGTCAGGCAAAACCAGGTAGAATTGGCCAGATAAACCTGTTCCTTCAATCCAAGTTTTACCATTTGCATGATCTCCCGGGGAGGAAAATCCATAAAATTCGAAACCGGACACGTGGAGACACATTTCCCGCATTGATAACACTCAAGAACATTGGCGCCGCTGCGTTTGTTCACATCGGTCAGTAACGTGTTTTTTTCCTGTAATCCAAGTGTGATCATCTTATTTGGATATAAGTTGGAAATGAACGAATTATCAAAATAAATCTTACCAACAGGTCAGATTTGTTAAAAATTTAACAGTACAAATTTAGGAAAAGATTCTTTTGGATAGGTTCTAAATTTCAGCTATTCGGGCAAAAAAAAAACGACCCTGTTTCCGGAGTCGTTTTTTAACATTATTGAAGGTTTATTGAAGCGTGAATTTGATGGGCAGGTTAAACTGTACCCGAACGGGCACTCCGCGTTGTTTGCCGGGAACCCATTTAGGCATGGCCTTCACCACCCGTTTTGCTTCTTCGTCGCAACCGCCGCCGATACCGCGAAGGACGCGTACGTCGGTAATGGATCCATCAACTTCGACTACGAAAGTCACGAATACTTTTCCCTGGATACCCAATTCCTTGGCTTCTTCCGGGTATTTAATATTCTGTTGCAGGAAGGATATGCGGGCCTCTTCACCACCGGGATAACTGGGTTGCTCTTCAACGACAGTGAAAATTTCTGCCTGTTGAGGGGTTTCAATGACCTTGGGCGCCTCTTCTTTTATTTCCACTTCAACCTCTTCGGTCGGTACTTCCGTGTTGGTCTTGGCTGAAAGGTCATCCTGGGTTGCCAAACCGGTCTCAATGGTTGTATCTTCAACAACCACAGGAGCCGTGAATTTTACCTTTTCGACCAGTGCTTCGGGTGGCGGAGGAGGAGGAGGGGGAGGAGGCGCTTCTTCCTGGCGCATCTCTTTGATATCAATACCGACTTCCTTTTCCTTTTCGCGAATCAGCTTACTCTTACTCATGTAAGCCGAAATCAGGGGAAATGCCACGGCAACCGACAGGAAAAACAGGCCAAAAAGCATCGCGATGGAAACATATTTCCGGTATTTCTTCCTCAGAACATAAGATCCATACGCTTTATTCCTGTTCTGGAACACAATTTCATCCAGCGGTTCAACACGCTGTTTTTCAATTGCCATATGCTATCGTTTTAAAAGTTAAAAACGCTAATTCTACTATTTCGGAGCATTTTTTATCATCTCCAGTTCAACCGGTGACAAGTCAACAATGGCATAACTGGCAATATTACAGATCGCCATTTCGTCGATGATGTTTACAATGTCCTTGTATTTTGCCTTTGAGTCAGCTTTGATAAGTACGATCGGGCCCTTCTTATCTTCCTTTTTCATCTTTTTGATCTCATTATCTGCTGTAGTGTCTGCTACCACCAGTTTTCCGGTGATCCGTTGATCCCGGTATTCGGCAATCCTGGTAAAGAGGTCCCTGTTTTTGATCAACAGGATTTTTCTGATACCATCCTTACTGAAGTCCGTCTTTACAAGGGTGGGTAAAGGGGGTTTTTTAGGATCGGCCATACCCATGTAATAGTAAACAACATCATTCCCGGTAAGCAGGATATTCAGGGTCCTTTCGGCAGAAATTTTGGGCGCATTCTTAGGGTCCTCCTTTTTATCCTTCTCAGGCATGGTTATTACCATAACCTTGGGCTTACTGAAAGCGGTGGTGAGCATGAAGAAGGTGATCAGCAAACACATCAGGTCGACCATGGGGGTCATGTCGATGCGGGTGCTGTGCTTCTTGGGTCTGCGCTTACCACCTTTTTTCCCTTTTTCCTCAACAATTAATTCAGCCATGTTTGTTCATGTTTAACAGTGGAAATTCTCGTTATTGTTTCGGGGGAAGATCTTTAAGCGTGACCTCCTCTTTCATCAGGTTGGTAACGAGATTAAATTTATTAACCTTGTTTTCCTGAAGCAGGTCCATGACTTTTTTAACAGTCATATAAGGAGTTTCAGCATCTGCTTTCAGGGCAACTTCAGCACCCGGATTGGTTAACCGGGCCAACCGTACCCACCAGGCAAGCTGATTGTCGGTAGAGTCGGTTGGAACTCCGATCTGGAGTAAATCGCGGTCTTTCGACTCACTGGCGTTAATCCAGGATTTGACGTCCTTGATGGGCATCCCGAAAGCGGCCATCTTTCCAAATCGGTTCAACTCTGCCGGTGTAAAGGTAATTTTATACTGTTCTCCCATCTTCTGAAGGAGCTTGGACCTGAAGTGGGTCGAGGTGTCCTTCCCGTTGTCGATATTGAAAAAGATCAAACTGTCTTTGGAGATCAGAATGGTCATAATATCGTTATCCGGAGCCTGTTTTTCAGAGACGCTGGTCGGTGCTTCGATCGGTTTAACTTCCGAGGGCCTGAAAGAGGCCGTCAGCAGCAGGAAGATCAGAAGCACAGAAAACAGGTCCACCATGGGAGTCATGTCTATGTGCGGCGTTCTTACCGGTGCTTTTATCTTTGGCATGGGATTCTGATTTTAAGTGATCAATACACAATAGTATGTACTTAATATTGCTTTGGAGCCAAAAATATTACTTGGTAGAGGCGGCAAATGATTGAACAAGGCTGAATCCTGCTTCGTCAATTTTATAAGTAAAACTATCGATTTGTGTTGAAAAGGTGTTGTAAAGCACAATGGCCAGCAACGAACCGCTGATACCGAAAGCGGTATTGATAAGGGCTTCTGAGATACCGGTTGCCAAAGCAAGGGCATCGGGAGCGCCAGCCTGGGCAAGAGCGCCGAAAGCGCGGATCATCCCAAGAACGGTACCAAGAAGACCGATGAGCACGGAGATGGAAGCGATAGTTGAAAGAATAACCAGGTTCCTCGAGAGCATCGGAAGCTCAAGTGCGGTAGCTTCCTCAAATTCCTTCTGGAGGGCCAGAATCTTCTGGTCTTTCTCCAAAACGGCATCTTTCTGAAGGGTACGGTAACGAAGCAATCCGGCTTTCATGACATTTGCCAGAGAACCTTTTTGTTTGTCACAGGCAACGATGGCGTCTTCAATTTTATCGCCATCCAGCAGTGTTTGTAAGTTCTTTACGAAAACATTGATTCTCCCCTTGCCTCTGGCACGCGTTAGCGTAATGGTACGCTCAATAGAGAAAATAATGACAAGAAGTAACACTGTGATCAACAAAGGAACGATATATCCGCCTTTGTAAACCATTGCAAGATAGTTCCCGGGTAACGGTGTACCTTCAGGATTCCCGCCTTCAAAGTTAATGGGAGCCCCCATAACGTATTTGTAAACACACCAAGCAATGATTAACGAAACAACCATCGCAACAAGCGTGAATGTCGACCTTAAGGCCTCACCGAGGGTTCCGCCTTTTTTATTTGTCTTGCTCATCTGTAAAGTGTTTTAAATTATAAATTAATTAATTAAAGGATTTTCAATTAATCAGGACGGCAAATGTAAGTATTTTCTAAAAGAATTCAAAACCATCCTATTTTATCTTTTGTTTCAGCAGATCAATGACCGGTTTGACAACTGCCGACTTTTCATCATTTGGATTTACAATGGTCATCCTGGTATAAAATTCAAGTGCCTTTTGCGCCTCATCTTTGTTCTTCTGATCAAGGGAGAATTGACTATAATGATAGAAGGCAAGATAGTCAAAGGCTTCAAAACGGTCTTTCATGTATTTTACCGTGTCGCTTTGGGTTTTTTCAATAATGGCTTCGTATACCTGAACCGCGTAACCCGTGGTGTTAAAGCCCTTGCCATCTTTGATATCGAGATTCGATTTGGTTCTGGCCCTCCAGGAAAATCCAGGTACATAATCAGGCTGGGCTGCATTGAAAATGGCCAGGTTGGTATCGGCCTTAACAAAGTCCTGTAAACTGTAATAAACCTTCCCCAGGTTATAGTAATCCATGGGGATTCCCCGTTTCAAAGCAATTTTCTGTTCGTAAAGATCCCGTGCTTTTTCATATTTCTTGACTTTGGTCCAGCAAAGGGCCGCTTCCGAGATGATATCAGCTTTTGAAGTATCCATGGCATAGGATTTCATCATCTGTTCCGGAGCCAGCGAATCCATCTTCAGTTTTGCCAGCAAGCGACCATAATAGGCATAATCGAGCGCTCTGATCTTTTCGGGTTTTGCATTGGCGATAAAGATTTTTATGTATTTCAGCCCCTTGTCATATTGCTGGGTTTCGAAATAGGAATATGCGAGTGCGCGATTGACATCGTTGTCGGTCATATCGACCTTTTGGATTTCGATAAGCTGCACAATGGCCTCATTATAATCGTTGAGCTCAATCAGGGTGTTCACAAACTGTTTTCTGGCGGAAATATTCCTGGAAAGCTCCAGAAATTTATAGAAGTTTTTCTTGGCCTCTTCTTGCCTTCCGGCCCTCGAAAGTAAAGTACCCAGTTCCCGGTAAGCAGGCGCGAAAGTAGAATCCATTTTTACCACCTCCTGGTAATAATTCAGCGCCGTGGTGTACTGCCGGGCACGGAGCCACAACTGACCTGTTTTCAGTTTGGCTTCGGGTGATTGTGGATCGAGCGACTGGGCCATGTTGTAATTTGAAATAGCTTTGGAGCCGTCATTTAAAAGGTAGAAATACAGATCGCCTTTGACAATGTACAACTCGGGATTTTTGTTGTCAAGTTTTTCGGCACGACGCAGGTATTCGAAAGCATTGGCAGTATCGTTCACATTGGCGATGACATAAGCTTCGGCCATTTGGATCAGCACCTTCGCCTGCCGGGTAGGCTCCATTTTTATGGCCTTATTGGCCTTTGAAGGCAGCAGGGCCAGGGCCTTGTCAAATTCTGCCTGAGCCATCGGGATTTTTTTCGTAATGAGGTCCAGCAATCCCAATCCTACCAAATTTAAAGGATTCGACGGATCCTGTTTGATCCCGATTTCATAGATGGCCTTTGCAGAGTCACCCTTTTCCTCAAACGACAGATTCAGGGTATCCGAATAGTATTTTTCAAGGCAATTCTTTCCATAATAATAATAAAGATCCCCATTGCCCGGGTTCTGCGAAATAAGTTGTTTGAACAGAGTTGCAGCGGCTGCAAACTGTTCACTTTTGGTCAATTTGATAGCGGTATTCAGATCCTGTGATATCAGTTTTGTGAGAAATGGGGTAAAAAGCAGCAATACAGCGACGATACCAACCCTTTGTGTTACTCTTGACATAATATATCTCCTTGAATTTTAATGTTTGATTTCAACAATACGAACGGGCATGGCAGCAGGAACCATGCCGGAGTGCAGAATAATGAGCTGGCCTTTCTCCCCGGCAATAAACGACGAGAAACCATACGCCAATCCCGTATAAGTCTGACGGTTGATACAGAAAACTTCACGTGTAAACGGATAGGACCCTTCCGCAATATAAGCCTGGTAAGGTTTATAGAAAGTTGCAGCAGCGTCGCGTTCCCCTTCCATCGAAATTCCGGCGACCTTGATACGCTTCAGGAACTGGTTTGAAACCGAATCCGTTTTGTCGCTGATCCAATTGACCCCGATCACTCCGATTGCACCGGGATGGGTCTCAACATAATCGATGACCTCCTTGTTGCTTTTTGCAGCAAAACAAGTTTGAGGAAGTGAATCTACCTTGAATTTTTCCTTGAAATATCTCGGGTTGGCTGATTTGAAGTGATCAAAAATGACTTCAATAGATCCCAGTTTGGATTTGGGGTTGATCTGGTTCCAACGGGTCAGCTTTCCTTCAAAAATTTCTTTTATGTTCTGGTAAAAAAAGTTGGTATCAGAATTATCTTTATGAAGAATGAATGCCACCGCATCGATCGCAATTTTCGTGATTTTTGGGATGTATTGTCGCTCTTTCAGGTATTGGATCTGATTTTCAGAAAGAGTTCTGCCCACGATGATAAGGGGAACCGAATCGTTCATAAAGGCATTGATCAGATCTGCTTCATTGGTATAAAGCGTGTCGATATCGGCATATTTATAAAAAGATTCGAAGGTGTAGATCTGCGCATCCAACATCAGGCGGTACGATTCTTCGATACCAACTTTGATCCGGCCCATGGTGGGTGTATCGCTGTTTTTACGGTCAGCCCCCCCTCCGCATGAGGCAAGAAACAGGAAAAGTAACGCGGATAAAAAAATAAAGGATGATCTGCCCTTTGGTAGCGGTGATGCCATAGCTTTGGTTTTGTAAACCATTCGTTATTAATAAAGAACACAAAAATAAATAAAAAATTATTGTGCCGGCTGGAATTACGTTATAAAAATACATTCAGGGGCTTTAAAAGTCAAGGGATTTTCGGTTATTCGGAATCCTCTTCTCTTTTTTTGGTCCAGAGACGAGCCATTCTGAATCCCCCGTAAAGGAACAGGAAGATGGAAAAAATGACCTTTACCTCTTTCGGAAGGTGTGCGAAACGGGGACTAACCAGAAGATATATTCCCAACGCGAAATATAACAATATAACAGCCCAGGAAAAGTATTTCGTAAATTTTTTCATGTCAACGGGTTACCTGCCAGTATGGCTTCAGATCCTGATTTTCCCATTGGTTCCAGAATGCAGGCGTGACCACTTCGCCATCGGGCCGGAAAAGTCGTTTTTGATAGAGTACCACGACGGGATTGAACAGGATATCGGTTACCCCGACAAGAAAGGTTCCGGTCGGACTCCCATCCTTCGCTTTTTCCGCATCAATCCTGACATCATACCGGTTAAATTCAAGAAGGCCTTTCAGGAATTGAGCCCTGGATTCGGTGCATCCGCTTTCGACTACCGTGCACCGTGTTCCTTCGATTTCGGCAATGTTATGTTTGCCTTTTAATGATGCCATAAAAACTTGTCTTAAAACAATCCGAAACTCAGGTTGAAAATCATTTCATAAATAATGCTGGTAAATCCGACCACGACAATACCGGCTACGCAGAGCAACAATCCCAACCTGGAATATCCGTCCGATTTGAATTGGCCGATCGGCTGGTCGCTTGTGTTCAGAAACATGGCTTTGATCACCAGTAAATAGTAGTAGAGTGAGATGATGGTATTGAGAATGGCGATCAGAACCAGAATATAATATCCCTGTTTGGCAGCGGCTGTGAAAAGGAAGAACTTACCAAAGAATCCGGCTAAAGGAGGAATGCCTGCGAGAGAAAAAAGAGCCAGCATCATGACCAGACTTAGCTTGGGATTGGTACGATACAACCCGTCGTAATCGCTGATTTTCTCTTTTCCCGTCCGGTTTGAGATAATACCGATCACCCCAAAAGCGCCGAGATTGGAAAAGATATAAACCAGCACGAAATAAATTACAGTTGTCATCCCGGTCTGGCTTTGGCCAATGATACCCAACAGGATAAATCCGGCCTGAGCAATCGAAGAGAAAGCCAGAAACCGTTTCAGGTTCTGCTGACGCATGGCAAACAGGTTCCCAAGGGTGATGGTCAGAATAATGATCACATAGAGTACCTGGCTCCAGAGCAACGCAATCTTTGCGAAAACAGTGTAAAGGATGATGGTAAAGATAAAAACCGCGGCTCCTTTGGAGATCACCGAAAGATAGGAGGTTACATTGACCGGTGCTCCTTCGTAAACATCGGCAGTCCAGAGGTGAAAAGGCACAAGAGAAATCTTGAAAGCCATCCCTGAAAAGAAAAAGATAAAAGCCAGGACCTGGAGGGGGGCTCCGTTCATAAGGGGTGCAATATCTGAAAAGTACATGGTTCCTGTAGTTCCATAGATCATGGAAAGGCCGTAAAGCAGGATACCCGAAGAGAGGGCTGAAATAAAGATCAGTTTCACACCGGCTTCGGCCGATTTTTCCTTGTACCTTTCATAGGCGGCAAGGGCCGCGATGGGGATGGTTGCTAATTCGAGCCCTAAATAGAACATCAGAAAATCACCTGCCGAAATCATATAATTCATCCCGATCAGTGTTGAAAGAATCAGGAGGAAAAATTCGCTGACTTTTTCCTTATTCTGATCCTGCTTAAGCCAGTCGACCGACTGGATAAAAATAATCAGCACCCCGATATTCAGGATGTTTTTCATAAGCATCGAAAGTTGGGTTGACTGGTACATGCCTCCAAACAGTTCACCGGATTCTCCGGGCAGGAAACCAATAATGGTAACTGCAGCCATCAAAAGGATGGCCGGCAAAATGATTTTCCGCTTCTGCGTGTTGGGCAAAAAAATCTCGACAATCAATAAAATTACTGTGATAGCAACCAGCAGTAATTCATGTCTCATTATAAGCATCGGTCAGATATTTTGGCGTTGTTTACTTCTTGTTGAGGGGTGATGGTGAGAGAATTCCTGTGTTAAATAGATTTTACCAATCTCTGTTCCCTGAACCCTAATCCTATTTTAAATTTTTACATTTCAATTTAACATTTAAACTGCCGGCATTACGGAACTATCGGTGCTGCTGCAAGAAGCTTCGCCATGATCGGACCCAGCCCCTGATTGATCATATCGGAGATCCAGAGGGGTGCCACGCCGATGATGGTGATCCCTGCAATCAGGGCCACCACACTGATTTTATCATACCATTTGGCATCCGTGATCAGCTCATATTCATCATTCCGGATCTTACCCAGTAAAAGAATTCCGACAACACGGAGGATATAAACTGCGGTGACCACGATAGATGAAGCGGCAATGATCGTGGCGACCCGGTGAAAAACATCTGCATTTTGAAAGGAACCGACAAAAATGGTCATTTCTGCCACGAATCCGCTGAAACCGGGAAGCCCCAGCGAGGCAAGACCGGCGATGACATAAGCAACGGCAAGGAACGGCATTACCTTCATCAGCCCACCCATTTCGTTTATATACCGGGTGTGGGTCCGACCATAAATCATTCCGATCAGGGCAAAGAAAAGGGCCGTCATGATACCGTGAGAGATCATCTGCATGATGGCGCCGTTCATTGCGGTCTGGTTGAACATCAGGATTGCGAAGAGTACCAGGGCACAGTGACTTACCGAAGAATAGGCATTGATGTATTTAAGATCTTTCTGCCAGATAGCTCCGAGGGCGCCATAAATAACCCCGATGGTGGCCAGGATCAGGAATATCCATCCGAGTTCATGTGCCGCCTGGGGAAGGAGGAACACTGCCACGCGGTAACAACCGTATCCGCCCAGTTTCATCAGCACACCGGCATGGAGCATGGAAACTGCAGTTGGCGCAGAGGCATGACCGTCGGGTGACCACGTGTGGAACGGGAAAAGCGCTCCCAAAACCCCGAATCCGATAAAAAGGAACGGGAAGAGAAACCTTTGTAAATCCATCGGTAGCGTCTCTTTTGAGATCTGAATGATATCCCAGGTAAGAGGCCCCCCGTTCGGAGCTGAATTCAGATAAATTCCGATCAGTCCCAGCATGATCAGCGCCGATCCTCCCATCAGCATCAGGGTCAGTTTCATGGCTGAATAGTGCCGCGGACCGCTTCCCCAGATCCCGATCAGCAGGTACATCGGAATGACGGCCAGTTCATAGAAGAGAAACATCGTGAACAGGTCAAGGCTGATAAAGAACCCAAACACTCCGGAGGCAAGCAGAATAAGAAAGGTGAAAAATTCACGCGGAAGATCCTTGATATCCCAGCTTGCAAAAATTCCGGCAAAGACCACCAGGGAGGTGAGCGCGATCATGGCTACCGAAACCCCGTCGACCCCGATATAAAAATGGATATTAAGGGTTTCATACCACAAATTGTTCTGGACAAACAATACTTCCTCCATGTTTCCGCCCTTTCGTTCGGCCAGAAACATCAGGATCAGGATGATGGCGTTGATAAGCTGGATACCCATACCAACCACGGAAACCCATTTCACCTGCATATGATTCTTACACAAGAGAATACCGATTATGGTAAGAAATGGTACGATAATAAACAGTGTTAAAAAACTCATTGCCTATAGTGTTAGCAGGTCCATAAATACAAGAAAATTAATAACAGGAACACGGTGCCCGAGACAAATATCAGGGCATATTGCTGGAGCTGTCCCGACTGCAGCTTTTTAATCCGTTCCGAAGCCTCATTGGTCACGTAAGCCAACCCGTTCATGGTTCCGTCGACAATATGGCGGTCGAACCAGGCGATGGGGCGGGAAATATAATTAAAGATGATTTTTTTGGTAATGAACAGGTAGAGTTCATCGACATAGAATTTGTGATAAGCAGCCTGTGCAAATCCGCCCAGGGCTTTGAAAATCTGATCGGGGATGCTGGTCTCTTTACGGTAGAACAGCGTTGCCACAATGATCCCGAGGAGTCCTACCAAAACGGCCGGGATCGCGATTCCCATTTCGATATGAGAAGCAAACGGGATGCGGTCGGATGAAACGAAGTGTGAAAAAGGAATCAGACCGGCAAGCAGGGCGCCCAGGGCAAGAAACATCAGCGGGATGGTCATTGTTTTTGGCGCTTCATGCGGTTTGTGATGATATTCCTGGTTTTTGCCCCAGAAGATGGAGTAGTATAACCGGAACATGTAGAACGCGGTCAGTCCTGAAACGATCATTTCGACCCAGTAAAGCAACAGACTTTTTTCATGCCCTGCGGCAAGAATCTCATCCTTACTGAAGAATCCCGACAGCGGGGGAATCCCGGCAATGGCCAGACAGGCAACCAGGAAGGTGGCATGGGTAATGGGCAGATTTTTCCGCAATCCTCCCATATCATACATATAATTACTGTGTACTGCATGAATAATGGCGCCGGCAGCAAGGAAGAGCAATGCTTTAAAGAAGGCATGTGTGAACAGGTGGAACATGGAGGCCATATAACCCAAACCCTCATGCCCACCATATCCTGAAACTCCCAGGGCAAACATCATCATACCAATCTGTGACATGGTCGAATAAGCCAGCACCCTTTTGATGTCGAACTGGGTACAGGCGATAATTGCAGCAAAGATGGAACTGAATGCCCCCACGTACATAACCACATCCAAAGCTGCAGGCGCAGAAAACACGTAAATCGGGAAGAGGCGGGCCACCAGGTAAACACCGGCAACTACCATCGTGGCGGCATGGATCAAAGCCGAAACCGGGGTTGGACCCTCCATGGCGTCGGGCAGCCAGATATGCAGCGGAAACATGGCTGATTTACCGGCTCCCCCCATGAAAACAAAGATCATCGACCAGGTCATGGTGGAAAGACCCAGGAACCAAATCCCCTGTCCTGAAGTGAATGCCGGACTGTTCGGACCCGTCAGGGTGATGAAGTCAAAAGTACCGGTTACATACGAGAGCATCAGGATCCCGATCAGGAAGCCGAGGTCGGCAAACCGCGTTACGATAAATGCCTTTTTCGAAGCAGCCACCGCAGTATCCCTCGTATAATAGAAACCGATCAACAGGTACGAAGAAACCCCAACAAGCTCCCAGAAAATGTACATCTGGAAGATGTTTGTTGCCACAACCAGCCCCAGCATGGAGAAACTGAAAAGCGACAGCATGGAGAAAAATCTCATGAAGCCTTTTTCACCATGCATATATCCTATGGAATAAACATGGACCATGAACGATACGGTCGTGACAACGAGTAACATCATCACGGCAATGGGGTCCAGTAAAACACCCATGTCGATATGAAGTTTGTCGGTAAGGGTGAGCCAACGCATATTCACGGCCATGAACTTCTGGAAAGAACCATCAGCCGCCCGTTCCAGTACGAAAAAATATTTATAGGCTGTAATCAGTGAAAGGACCCAGATAACAAACAGCCCGGTCGTACCGGCAATGCCTGAAACGAGAGGTTTGAACCGGTTTCCGAACAGTCCGATCACCACAAAGAGAATCAGCGGAATAAGCAGGATCCAGGCAGTGAATGAAAAATCAATCATATGGGGGTAAATTTTGGTGTTATGCTACTTGAGGTTGTTGGTTAATTGATTGTTATCATGCTACTATGCAAGTGATTAGCGATTAGTAACTAGCGATTAGGGAAATGAGATCAATTTAATGGTATTACTTTATTCGCTATTCGCTAATCCCTATTCCCTAATACTTCATTTCATTAACTTTCTCCACATCAATATTGACCAGGCGCCGGTAAATGTTGATGATGATCGCAATTGCCACGGAAGCTTCCGCCGCGGCAACGGCAATTATAAATACCGAGAAAAACATTCCTTCCAGGTGACCCGGGTACAGGATTTTGTTAATCGCCACAAAGTTGATATTAACCGAATTGAGTACCAATTCAAGCGACATCAGCAGGGTGATCAGGTTTTTCCGGACCAGAAAGCCGTAGATCCCGACAAAGAACATGATGGTGCCTGTAATCAGAAACCAATGTAATGGAACGCCTTCAAACATATCTCAGAAAATTTTAAAACTTATTCGCTATTTACTATTCGCTATTCGCTAATAACTATTCGCTGATCGCTGATCAGTCTTTCCGTTTCTTCGCCAGTATGATGGCGCCGACCATAGCCGCGAGCAGCAGGATGCTGATGACCTCAAACGGCAATGCATATCCGAATTTTTCCGTACTGATGAGGCTCTGGGCAATTTCACGGATGTTTGTCCGGTCGCCATCAGCAACGATCGCTTTCGGGAAGTCGTACTGTAAAATGGTAATAATTGTGATCACCGCCCCAACTGCGGCAGCCAGAAATGCGGGGATCACCTTTTTCCAGGAGGGAGCATCAAGTTTTTCCGCGATGTGGCTGGTCAGGAGAATGGAGAAAATGATCAGCACCACAATACCGCCGGCATAGAGTGTAAGCTGAATGGCGGCAAGGAAATTGAACCGCAGCAGGAAATACATACCTGCGGTTGCCACCAACACAAAAAGCAGGAATGTGGCAGCCCGCAGGATTCTGCGGCTGGTAACCGTAAGAATCGAGAAAATGATAATAATTGCCGCGAATATCGCGAACATGAACTGGTTGATTGTCATTCTGCAATATCTTTAATGATGGATGATCCGGGTTGATTTAAAATCTTGGTCAGTTTGGTACGGTCAAATACCGCATGCTCAAACTCCTGTCCCCATGCCAGGGCATTTGACGGACACGATTTTATGCATAATCCGCAAAAAGTACACATCGAAAGGTGGTATATATGTTTATCGATGATGCGTTTTTTCTTCCCATCGGGCATGTCAACTTTGGCCTGGATGATCTCGATTGAACCATTCGGGCAATTGGTTTCACAAATGGCACATCCGGTACAGCGATGCTGATTCTGATCATTATGCGGCATGATGACTTCACCCTTGTACCGGTCGAACATCTCAAGCGTTTTCCTGTTTTCGGGATACTGCTGGGTTACGATCTGCCTGGGACTGAAAAAATATCCTGCAGTTACGCGCATCCCCTTCAGGAGTGATATTACTGCACGGAATATATCAGAAAAATATTTGAAAATGCTGTTCATAGTTTTCTAAAAATGCCAACCCATTAATACAATAAAAGCCATGATAAGAATGTTGACCAGGTTAATGGGCAACAGGTATTTCCATTCCAGCGTGAGCAACTGGTCGATCCTCAACCGTGGAAATGTCCACTTAAACAACATGATCACCCAGATCAGGAAAAAGGTTTTGCCGATGTACCAAACGATCGGAGGAATAAAGTCCATTACATTATTAAATCCGGTCCATCCCCCGATATGAAAAGGCATCCAACCACCCAGGAAAAGCGTGGCAGCAATTGAGGCGACGATAAACATGTTCATATATTCGGAAAGGTAGAAAAAGGCGAATTTGATTCCCGAATATTCTGTGTGGAATCCGGCTGTAAGTTCCGATTCAGCTTCGGCCAGGTCAAAGGGGCCGCGGTTAATTTCGGCGGTACTTGCGATCAGGTAGACAACGAATGCGATAACGGCCGGGATATGTCCTTTGAAGATAAACCAGCCGTTGGCCTGTCCTTCGACAATAGCTGAAAACTGCATGGTTCCTGCCAATATGATCATGGTAATGAGCGAGAGGCTGACCGAAAGCTCATAACTGACGATCTGGGCGCCGGAGCGCATAGCTCCGATCAGGGAGAATTTGCTGTTACTTGACCAGCCCGCCAGCAATACTCCGACAACGCTCAGTGACGAAACCGCCACCACATAAAGAACACCGATATCGAAATCGATGGCGTGCAGCCCCTTGGCAAACGGTATGGCGGCTATCGCCATAAAGTTGACAATGATTACAATGAACGGTGCAATGTTGAACAATACCTTATCGGCATTTTTGATGGTGATCAGCTCCTTTAACATCAGTTTGATGAAGTCGGCAATAGTTTGGAAGAATCCGTAAGGGCCGACACGGTTGGGGCCGACACGGTTCTGAATAAAGGCGCAGACCTTTCTTTCGGCGTACACCAGAAACAGGCCCATTAATGCATAAGCGATCAGGAAGACCAAACCGATTATGGTGAGTTCCCACACCGTTGCCCAGAATGGTGAGCAGTTATCGAACAGGGCCTTATCGATCGCCTGATTGAATGCTGTAAAATCGTAAATGCTGAAACTCATAGATAAATCGTATTATCTGTCAATATCGGGAATAACATAATCGAGGGATCCGCCGATGGCGATCAGGTCGGCAATTTTATAACCGCGGCTCATATGGTCAAGGGCGCTGAGGTTGGAGAAATTAGGCGAGCGGAACTTCATGCGGTACGGGGATTTATTGCCATCGCTCACGACATAAACGCCGTACTCTCCGCGTGCTGCCTCTACCCGCTGATAGTATTCGCCCGCAGGCAGCTTAATGACCGCTTTCATCTTGGCCGTAAAATCACCTGCCGGGATATTGTCAATGAGCTGTTCAATGATCTTCATCGATTCACGCATTTCATGCATTCTCACCATATAGCGGGCAAAGGTATCGCCAGCAGTTTCAAGAACTTCCCTGAAATCGACTTTATCATATGCGGCATAAGGATGATGCTTGCGGACATCGCACGAGAAACCGGAACCGCGTCCTGTCGGACCGGTAACCCCATAGCTGATGACATCCTCTTTCGAGATATAGCCGATCCCCTTGGTACGCTCCTGCATAATGATATTCCCGGTAAGAATGTAATCATAATCTTTGATCTTCTTCCGGAAATATTTGATGAAATCTTTGGTTCTTTTCTGGAAGTTGGGATGGATATCCATCATAAGGCCTCCCGGTGTGTAATAGCTGTGCAGTAACCGTGATCCGAAAGATTCTTCAAAGATGTCGAGAATCTTCTCACGATCCCTCAGGCCGTAAAAATAACAGGTCTGGCCCCCCATGTCCATCCCGAAACTGCACCACCAGAGCTGATGGGATGCAATCCGGGTTAACTCATCAAGAATGGTCCGGATGTATTTTACCCGCTCGGGAACATCGACTTCAAGCGCATTTTCAACCAGCAGGCATACCGCATGGTTGTTAATATGGGCCGAAAGATAGTCCATTCGGTCGGTGAGGTGGATGATCTGGGGATAGGTGTCTTTTTCGCACATCTTTTCAATACCCCTGTGAATGTAACCACAATGAGGTTGCAGGCTTTTTACGGTCTCTCCCTGGAGGGAGAGCACCAGCCGGAGCACCCCGTGGGTTGAGGGGTGCTGGGGGCCCATATTAATATGGTATTCCCCTTCCTCAATATTAACCGCAGGCGGGTTGATGACTTCTTTCATACCTTATAGTTCTACGATGTTAACTTCATCAACATAATCTTTACGAAGGGGATGTCCTTTCCAGTTCTCCTCGAGGAAAAATCTCCGTAAATCGGGGTGGTTATTGAATTTCACCCCAAGCAGATCATAGACTTCCCTTTCATGAAGTTCAGCCGTCCGCCAGATATCACATACTGTATCAACAGCGGCGTTCTCCCGGTCAGCAGTCCGTACTTTCAGGACAAGCTGGTGCTGCAGCGTGGTCGATTCCATGTGATAGACCACTTCGAAATACTTGAGCATATCGACCCCTGAAAGGCAGAAAAGGTAATCAAATGACAAATCGGGATCTTCTTTCAGCCTGACAGCCAGCGCGTGCATTTTATCCGGTGGAATGACGAACATCGGGAATTGTTTATTTTCCTGGAATTCTGCGTCGGTGACAAGACCCAGAATGCGTTCCTTTAATGCTGCTTTATCCATGGGGGGAGATTATCTATTTTAAGTTCTCTGTTTTTCTTGGGCTGGTGATTGTTTCCAGTTTGACTTTGCGCTGAAGCTGCATAACTCCATATAATAGAGATTCAGGGCGGGGAGGGCATCCCGGTACGTACACATCAACAGGGACCACGTGATCAACGCCACGAATCACATGATAGCTGTTATAATAAAAAGGTCCGCCTGATACGGCGCAGGCGCCCATCGCAATGACATATTTCGGGTCGGCCATCTGATCATACAATCGTTTGAGTACCGGAGCCATTTTGTTGGTGATCGTACCCGCCACCACGATGACATCGGCCTGGCGGGGAGAAGCGCGGTAGACTTCAATCCCGAACCGGGCGAAGTCGTGACGGGGCGCCCCTGTCGCCATCATTTCGATGGCACAGCAACTTGTGGCGAATGTTAATGGCCAAAGCGAATTGGAACGTCCCCAGTCCATAATGGCATCAAGGGTGGAAATGATGATGTTCCCGCCTGATTTCTTGAATAATTCCAGGGTTTCATTATCGCGGAAATCCGCCTCTTTCATGTTCTTTATTCCCATTTTAAAGCTCCTTTCCTCCAGGCATATAAGAGACCCAAACCAAGTACGAAAAAGAAGATCACGATTTCAACGAAGGCCACCATTCCCAATTCCTTCATCATGACAGCCCATGGGAAGATGAAAACACTTTCCACATCGAACACCAGAAAGATGATGGCAAAAAGGTAATATCCCACATTGAACTGAAGCCACGTAAGACCTTCGGTGGGGATACCGCATTCGTAAGGTTCGGCTTTTTGCGGATTTTTCGAGCTGGGTGCGACGTAGTGGGCAAAAACGAGGGCGAACCCCACCAGGAATGCTCCCACGATGAAGAACAGAATCAAACTTTCAGCACTCATAATGTGAATTGATTAACAATGAGGGGGGCAAAGTTAAAAATTAATCTGAGATAACCTAATCGAATATATTCGAAAAAGTATATATCATCAAACCATCTTATTAATTATTTGATAGTTATATCTTAAAATCTGGAAAATATCAAAAGTGTTGTTGATATTTGTCAATGACCGATCATCCTGCGGGTTGTGAACATTCCGGATCGAATATTCAATATCTTTGATCCTGATTTGAAGATCTCGCGAAATCTCCATGTCAATCGCAATATTAACCGCGGGTGATTATAACTATCATGAAATTCAATTTTAAACAATTCATTTATGAAACCGGATGATCTCAGAACTGCCATCTTTCCCACCCGATATATTCAGGGGCCGGGAGCCATCCATACGTTACCGGAATGGATACTAAAGTTAGGATCTAATGCTTTGATCATTTCAGGACGAAAATCAGCCGATATTTTCTTACCGGACTTAATTCAACGTATACCGGGCGTCGTTCATGTTGAGCGCTTTCGGGGTGAATGCACCCGTAAAGAGATCGAACGGATCAGGACACTTGCAGGAAATGCCGGTTGTGACGTAGTGGTGGCATTGGGAGGCGGGAAGGTGATCGACACGGGGAAAGCCGTTGCAATGGAGCTTGATGCGAAAATAATCATCGCTCCCACAATTGCATCCAACGATGCGCCCTGCAGCGCCATCAGCATTGTTTATAACGATAATGGTATTTTTGAATCGGTAATCCATCTGAAACGAAATCCCGACCTGGTGCTGGTCGACTCAGAAATCATCTCACATGCGCCTGTTCGTTTGCTTATTGCCGGAATGGGGGATGCCCTCTCAACCTGGTTTGAGGCTGATTCCTGTTTTCGTTCAGGTTCACCCAATGAAGCCGGTGGTTATAGTACACGATCGGCACGCACCATGGCCCGTCTTTGTTATGACTCCCTGCTTGAATTTGGTGTTGAGGCAGTCAACAGTTGCCTCGAACAGCGGGTCTCACAGGCCCTGGAATACATTATCGAAGCCAATACCCTCATGAGTGGTCTTGGATTTGAAAGTGCCGGGCTGGGCAGCGCCCATGCCATTCACAACGGGTTGACCTGTCATAAGGGAACCCATGCATATTACCATGGTGAAAAAGTCGCATTCGGTGTTCTTGCCGGATTATTTCTGGCTGAAAGGCCGGAACCGTTAATCCAGGAGGTTTACTCGTTTTGCAGGTCGGTCGGATTGCCGGTCACCCTGGCCATGATCGGTATAAATGATCCGACTGAGGATGACCTGAAGCGCATCGCTGAAAAAGCTTGTTTGCCAGGCGAATCCATTTGGCACGAACCTGTAGAGATCAACGCTGACCGCGTTATGAAAGCAATAAAAAAAGCCGACCAACGGGGCAATAATGCCCACCATCCATCAACCGACAAATTGTAATTCATTCCGTCCTTAATTAAATAATGGTTCCTTGAATTAAAATCCTGAACAAATGAAACACAATTTGATTTTATTATTGCTTTTCGGCCTCTATGCCTGCAGTCAATCCGACCTTTCGATGCAGTTGCAAAAGGCTTCCTGGATCGATCTCTCCCATGAATACGACAGCAATACCGTGTACTGGCCCACCAATGTCAAATTCAGGCACGACACGGTCTTCTGCGGTATCAACAGCCAGAACTATTTTTACGCATCGTTTAAATATTCTGCCGAAGAACATGGAGGAACGCATTTCGATGCCCCCCTTCATTTTCACCAGGGTGGTGAAAGCATTGAAAAAATAGGGATGGAGCGATTGCATGGACCAGCCGTGGTGGTCGATGTTACCGGACAAACCAGTCAAAACCGGGATTATCTGGTTGGCAAGACCGACCTGGAAAATTGGGAAAAGATCCATGGTAGAATCCCGGATGGTGCAGTGATCCTTCTTCGAACAGGCTGGGGAAAATTCTATCACGACCATTTAAAATACACGGGAACACTAAAGACGGGAGTTGAGGGGGTCAGAGAGCTCCATTTTCCCGGACTTGATCCGCAGGCAGCCAAATGGATTGCCGAAAACAGAAAGGTGGTAGCCATCGGCATCGACACCCCGAGTATTGATAATGGTCAATCGACCGAATTTCTCACACATCGTATCCTGTGCGCTTCGGGAATTACCGCCTATGAAAATATTGCCCGACTCGACGAGGTCCCGGAAAAAGGAGCCTATATCGTTGCCTTTCCTATGAAAATTAAAGGGGGAAGCGGCGCGCCCTTGCGGATTGCTGCGATCCTCCCATAGTCTTCATATTAACGATTCACCTGATTAACTACTTAACTGGTCCGCTGGTCCGCTGGTCTACTTTTCCTTTGGTTCGCAGGTATTAAAAATTGTCGTACCTTTGCACCCCCAAAAAAAATCACGTTACATGCCATTAAATAAACTCAGAAATATTGGTATTGCCGCACATATCGACGCAGGTAAAACCACGGTAACCGAGCGAATCCTGTTTTTCACGGGTACCAATCGCAAGATGGGAGAGGTTCACGACGGGCAGGCCACCACCGATTTCATGAAACAGGAACAGGAGAGAGGGATCACCATTGCCTCAGCCGCCATTACATGCGCCTGGAAGAACCATCAGATCAACCTGATCGACACCCCGGGGCACGTCGATTTCACGGTCGAAGTGGAGCGTTCCCTTCGTGTCATCGACGGGATGATCGCCGTATTCTGCGCAGTCGGCGGCGTGGAACCCCAGAGCGAAACCGTCTGGAACCAGGCCGACCGATACCGCGTTCCGCGATTCGCATTTGTCAATAAAATGGACCGTACCGGGGCTGATTTCCAGGCCGTGGTTATGCAAATGAACAAATATCTTGATGCCAACGCCGTTCCAATCCAGATTCCCATTGGTTCAGAAGAGCATTTTGAGGGGGTGATCGACATCATTCACCGCAAAGCCTATGCATTCGAAGAAATGGTGCCTGTTGAAATAGAGATCCCGGCCGAATACCGGCAGAAGACCGAGGAAGCCCGCGCATGGGCCGTGGAGAAACTCGCCGAGTTCAACGACGATATCATGGAGTTGTTCATGGAAGACAAAGAAGTATCGGCCGAATTGATGAGGCAGGCGCTTCGTGAAGCTACTCTGAAACTGCTCATTACACCGGTATTTTGCGGCGCTGCCTACAAGAACAAAGGCATCCACCAGCTTCTCGACGCGGTGATCGATTATCTCCCCTCGCCGGTTGATGTGGGCGCTGTTTCGGGTAATGATCTTGATAATCCCGAAAAGATACACACCTGTCATCCTTCACCGAAAGAGCCTTTTTCGGCATTGGCATTTAAACTTATTCACGATCCTTTTGTCGGTCAACAAACCTTCACCCGTATCTTTTCGGGAACTCTTAAAAGCGGCATGCAGCTCTATAACGCCACAAAAGGGAAGCACGAACGGGTCGGCCGGATTTTACGGATTCATGCAAAGGACCGTGAAGAGGTCAATGAAGCAGGTCCGGGTGATATCGTGGCCCTCATCGGCATGAAGGTGACCAAAACCGGTGATACGCTCTGTGGCGATGAACACCGCTTTTTGCTTGAATCTATTCATATTCCGCCCAGTGTTATTGAACTAAAGATCAGTCCGGTCAAGAGAGCTGACCAGTCGAAGCTCGGCGAAGCCCTCCATAAGCTGGCCATGGAAGATCCCTCTTTCAATGTAAGATTTGATGAAGAGACCGAAGAGACCGTCATCGCAGGGATGGGAGAATTGCATCTCGAGATCATTATCGACCGGCTGAAGTACGAATTCAAGGTTGATGCCGAAGTAGGCGAACCTGCGGTTGCCTTCCGGGAGACCATCACCATTGAAACCGAATCAAACTACAGGCATGTTAAGCAAACCGGTGGTAAAGGACAGTTTGCCCATACCGTGATGCGTCTCGAACCGAATGAAGGGAAGGGCTACGAATTCATTGAAAAGATCAAGGGCGGTAATATACCGGTAGAATACATTCCTTCGGTAAATAAAGGCATTCAAAAAACCCTCGACCGTGGAATCCTGGCCGGGTTTCCGATCGTCGATGTTAAAGTTGTGCTGCTCGATGGCAGTTTTCACCCGGTCGACTCCAGCGACATGGCCTTCCAGACCTGCGCCTCCATCGGCTTCAAGCAAGGCTTTATGAAAGCCGACCCGATCCTGCTCGAACCGATGATGAAAGTGGAGGTGAATACTCCCGATGAATATATCGGCGAAGTGGTGGGTAATTTGAATCGCCGCCGGGGAAAGATCGAAGCCATGCGTCGTTTCCGTAAGGGTTCGCAAAAGGTGAATGCATTTGTTCCCCTGATGGAGATGTTTGGATACGCTACCCAATTGCGCAACATCTCCAGCGGCCGGGCAAATTATTCCATGGAATTCTTGAAGTACACCCCTTTACCAAAAAACATACAGGATGAGGTGTTGAAGTCTGTGGCTGAGAAGAAGAAAGCTGAGCAACGATGAAACGGAGACTCCGTTTCATCGTTTGAATTAGTGATTCCAATCATTCCTCACGCAGATTTCTTATGATCTCCCCTTTCAGCGCTCCATGCAAGGCATGCCAGATCCAGGTTAATCCTGATAAAAGGACCAGCAGGATGATGATGCTCATCCATAAGATGGGAAAGTGAAATCCCGGTTGAAGCATCCGGGGAAGCAGGATGGCAACCGAAGGCACAATGCCTGCTGCCATTCCTGCTGCCAGGATTTTAAGGTATTCCAGGAAAAGCATCCTCCGGATCAGCCGCTTGCTGTACCCGATCGCCCTCAT
>Ga0116170_10000777_pt1 | contig 33333 bp, 18 predicted proteins | sample AD_JPNHW1_MetaG_FD_89797 | JGI IMG/M metagenome (GOLD analysis project Ga0116170, IMG submission 89797) | Active sludge microbial communities of municipal wastewater-treating anaerobic digesters from Japan - AD_JPNHW1_MetaG | ecosystem: Engineered > Bioreactor > Anaerobic > Digestate | place... | reverse complement strand
CGGAAAACGGAGAACGGAAAACGGAGAACGGAGAACGGAGAACGACGACAGATAATCGGCAATCAACTATCAGTTTACCATTAAGATAGATAGCACGAAGCCGGCTGTCATTGCGCATCAGGTAAGCGGGAACGGAGACTAATTTGTTGCACGTTTTTGCAATTTGTAAAACCTTTCAATATTCGGATCCCGGTATAATTACTTGCCTGATGAACCTTATATTTGCAGAAACAAGCGGCTGGAATTTCGTCAGTTGCCGGAACCAACTTGTTAATAACAGAAAAGAATGCGTTACATTTTTGAAATCACATGGATTATCTGGTTTTTATCCGAAGTTCTCCTCACTAGGATCTTCAGATCGAAGACGAAAGTATCGAAAGGGCCTGACCGGAACACACTGAATTTCTTATGGATAGCCATAACCATCGCCATCACGCTGGGTGTTCTGAATTCACTCTTCTTCGAATTTCCGGTGGCCGGCGCCTGGATCAATTACACAGGCCTTGGGCTGATGCTGGCCGGTATGCTGATTCGATTCATTGCGATATACACTCTTGGAAAATTTTTCACTGTTGATGTTTCTATTCATGATAACCATCATCTGGTTACCAATGGATTATACAGATATATCCGCCACCCTGCTTATACCGGATCGCTGATGACATTCACCGGATTTGGCCTTTCGATGAACAACTGGGTCAGCCTGATTATTGTTGTTATCCCGGTATTGCTAACGTTCCTTTACAGGATAAAAGTAGAGGAAAGCACACTCCTTGGCCAGTCAGGGCTGGAATACAGCGAATACATGAAACACACCTGGCGACTGTTACCGTGGATATACTGATACTGTGCATATATTCCTGTATAACACAATAATTATCAGGCCTTTATAAGGATTTATCCAACACTCTCACTGACATTCCTGACATTGATGGCTACTGTAATTCTGATGACATGCAATACGATCGCGGAAGCACACCTTGTGAAAGGGATGCTTGAAAACCATGGAATTAGCAGTTTCATTAACAATGAAAACTTCAGCAATCTTATGCCGCAGTTCAATGGGATGATGGGTGCCGGAGTTCAGGTGGTTGTTGACGAGGCTGATTACAAACAAGCCATTGAATTGGCCGGGTTGAAAAGTGAGAACAATGAACTCACCTGCCCCGAATGTCACTCAGCCAATATTGGGTTTGGCCTTGGCACCAGAAAAGCAGGAAAAATCATGACTATCTTTTTCTCTTTGCTGTCAGGAACTCCTTTTGGCAATATCCGCAACAATTATTATTGCAAAGATTGTGGCGCGGAATTTAAAAGATGAGACAATCATAAAATACTGCTAGGCTTGATATAAACTATCTGAGAACCTGATACTTCAGCTAACTAGTATGAAAAGAAAGATTAAACTTATCATCAGAATCTGCTTGTTGTCTACAACAGTTCTTTTAATATTGATAATAGTATCCAATGCAATTATCATATATAGAAGCCGGAATTTTATCTATAAAAATGTTGCTGATGTCCCTGCCAGATACACCGTGATTGTTTTGGGTGCCAAGGTATCACCGGGAGGTGTACCTTCCAATTACTTGCACGACCGCCTTGATAAAGCCATCGAGATATATAATAACAATAAGGCCCAACGTTTTTTGCTCAGTGGCGATCACGGGCATACAACGTATGATGAGGTGAACGCTATGAAGAACTACCTTCTCGATCATGGGATCAAAACAGAAGATATATTCCTTGATCATGCTGGTTTCGACACATACAGCACAATGGTGAGAGCTAGAAAAGTATTCTTGGCTAAGGATGTAATTATTGTAAGCCAGGAATTTCACCTTCCAAGAGCCGTTTTTATTGCCCGGAGTATCGGGCTGAATGCCCTCGGAATAAACGCCGATAACAATAACTATGCAGGTCTTAAGCAGCTCATGATGAGAGAAATACCTGCCAGAGTCAAAGCTTTTGTGGAAGTCTTATTCCATAAAAAACCAAGATTCCTAGGTGAACAAATCCCGATAACCGGTGACAGCAGACTAAGTTATGATTGAGTTATGATCTTGTTTTCAACTCATCAGATCATCTTTAAAGGTTTCATTAATAACGCTTTAGATTATGAAAAACCGGCATAAAATCTTATTGATTACCTTGGCTATCATCTTCCTCGGGTTCATGTTTCCACAGCAGTTTCAAATGCCTGTTGAAGGAGCATCTCAAAAAGATTATAATCCAAAGAGTTTTTGGTATTATCCCTGGGGTAAATCTGTAACCCATAAAGGAGTGGATATTTTTGCAGCTGAAGGCACAAATCTATACCCAACAACAGGTGGCCTTGTACTTTATAGCGGAAAAATTGAACTGGGCGGGAATGTTATTCTCATCCTGGGTCCCAAATGGAGGCTGCATTATTACGCACATCTTCAGGAGGTAAAAGCTGGAAGATTTAGCCTTGTTTCAAAAAAGGACCTGATCGGGACAGTAGGTTCAAGCGGTAATGCAGCAGGCAAGCCTCCACATTTACATTATGCTGTTATTACAATAATCCCGTATTTCTGGAAAATTGATAGTTCGAAGCAGGGCTGGAAAAAGATGTTCTACCTCAACCCTGTTGAATATCTTGAGTCTATTGATTGACTTTTAGAACTTAATACCCGGTAACATTATCACAAGGATCGCCAGATATTCTAGTATCCGGTTAGCATCCTGTTACATCACCCGCTTCTCCCTGTATTGGTTAGGTGACAACCCCATGACCCTGGAAAACAGCCTTGAAAAATAGTATTGGTCCACAATCCCCACTTCCAGAGCGATCTCCTTTATTCTCATTTCGGTAAACATCAGGAACTGGCAGGCAAGTTGCACTTTCATGTGATTGAAATATTCCATCGGCGGAAAACCTGTTTTCTTCCTGAAGAGATACGAAAAATGTGACCCTGACAGGTTTACTTCGCGCGATACCTGATTCAGTGTGAGCGATTTACTGATATTGCTTTTCATATACTCTGTGGCGGATTCCACAGCATCCTTTTCGCGAAGTTTGTCATCCGCAACCGATTCTGCATTATAGATGAATGCAGCCAGTAGCTTCCAGAAACTCATATTGGCATATTGCATGGATTCATTGCCAAAACCCGAATCGAGCCTCGCGTAGATTTCGTCGAAAAGGCTTATACACATCGCATTGTATCGGATAAACCCTTTCAGCCTGCCTGTTTTCGACAGTTCGCCGACAACGGCGTCAGCATTGCTCCCTTTGAAATGAAACCAGTATATTGTCCATGGGTTGTTGGTATCAGCAGCATAAGCATGCGGTTCGCGCTGGGGAATGAAACAGTAATCACCCGGCTCCATCTTGTATTCATTCCCCCGGAATTTAATCCAGCCCCGGCCTTCACTGCAGTAAATCATAATATGCTGGTCAGCGCCCATGGGCCTTTCCCTGTAATGATGCTCAGCTTTCGGGTAAAACCCTATATCAGTAATATATAATGAACAGATAATGATGTTTCTGGCACATCGGTTATTCAGGACCGGGCGCGGTATTACAATGGCTTTCTGACCCCTGAACCCTTCTTTCTTTTTTAATTTTTCTTCCATATGAGTAACAATAAAAATCGTAATATAATCCATCAAAAGGCTAAATTACTCCATTTTATTATATGAATGCCTGATTTTTCTTTGTAAGGAAATCAGCAAAAAGATATATGGACAAAGTAAAAGCCTGGCAGGAGGATGTAGTCGTCCCCACTTACCCGGCAGGGTTGCCCGAGAAAAACCCTATGTTCCTCGAAAAAAGGGTTTACCAGGGAAGCAGTGGTGTGGTGTATCCCAACCCAATCATCGAAAAAATCAGTGACGAAAGAACTGATAAAACGTATAAGGCAATTTTCCTTGAGAACCGTTACCTCCGGATAATGATTCTGCCCGAACTGGGTGGAAGAATACAGATGGCCTATGATAAAATCAAAGAGCGTCATTTTATCTACTACAACAGGGTGATCAAACCGGCACTTGTAGGTTTGACAGGCCCATGGATATCCGGCGGTATTGAATTCAACTGGCCGCAGCATCACCGTCCGTCAACTTTTGAACCCGTAGATTCGCTCATTAAAGAAAACCCTGACGGCAGTGTCACCGTTTGGATAAACGAAATCGAGCGTATGTTCCACACGAAAGGTATGGCAGGTTTCACCCTGCATCCTGACAAGGCATACCTCGAAATTCAGGTCAAACTCTATAACAGAACTCCGCTTCCGCAAACATTCCTGTGGTGGGCAAATCCTGCGGTGAAAGTAAATGACCAGTACCAGTCGGTTTTCCCGCCCGATGTGTATGCCGTTTTCGACCATGGAAAGCGCGACGTATCCGAATTCCCGATAGCAAAAGGCATGTACTACAAGGTTGATTACTCACCCGGAACCGACATTTCAAGGTATAAAAACATCCCTGTGCCAACCTCTTTTATGGCCATTTCATCAAAATATGATTTCATTGGCGGTTACGAACACGACACAGGTGGCGGAATCCTTCATGTGGCCGATCATCACGTGTCGCCGGGCAAAAAACAATGGACCTGGGGGAACGGCGATTTTGGCAAAGCCTGGGACAGAAACCTCACCGACGACGACGGTCCCTACATAGAATTGATGACCGGCGTGTTTACCGACAACCAGCCTGACTTTTCCTGGCTTCAACCATTTGAAGAAAAATCTTTTGTGCAGTATTTTATGCCATACCAGGAAGTCGGGATGGTAAAGAATGCAAGTAAGGATATCATCCTTGGATTTGATATAATTGGAGACGAGGCAAGTATCAGGCTTTACGCAACTTCATCATTATCAGGTGTAAAGGTTCAACTGTGCAATGGCAATCAGGAAATATTCAGCGAAATTGTGAATTTTGAACCGGGTGTGCCGTACATCACCAGGATAAAACTGCCTGTAAATACGACTGATCCCGAGTATGTTGTGAAAATCAGCGAGGTTGCAACCGGCAGGATCATGCTCTCCTATGAAGAGGAGAAACCCGGAATCCGGTCAGTCCCGTCGGCAGCCAGGGCAGCAGCCATGCCATCGGAAATTGAAAACAACGAACAGCTCTTCCTCACCGGCCAGCACCTGGAGCAATACAGGCATGCCACATACGATGCCTTTGAATACTATGAGGAAGCGCTGCGCCGCGACAGCCGGGATGTGCGTTGCAACAATGCTATGGGATTATGGAACCTTCGCCGGGGACAATTTGCCCGCGCAGCATCATTCTTCAGGAAGGCAATCGCAACGCTCACTGAGCGAAACCCTAACCCTTACGATGGAGAGCCATATTACAATCTCGCGCTGGCGCTCAAATTCCAAAATAATAATGCTGAAGCCTTTGATGCATTCTATAAAAGCACCTGGAATGATGCCTGGCAACATGCCGGCTACCTGCAGCTTGCAAGAATAGCAGCTTCCGGTGGTGATTTCAGCCAGGCACTGGAACTGGCGCGCAAATCGCTGATGCGTAACTACCAAAGCCCGTCGGCAAGGCATCTCCTGTGTGCTTTGCTCCGAAAACTGGGCGACACTATAGAAGCATTAAAACTAATTGACGAATCGCTTGAAACAGATCCTTTTAACTACGGTTGCATTTATGAGAAACACCTGCTGCTGGCATATGATGCAGGAAAAGCAAATGAAGCTTTGCTGCAACTAAAAGCGCTGAGCCGAAACCATGTTCAAAACTTCCTTGAGTATGCCCTAGATTATGCTTCAGCCGGTTTAACGAAAGAAGCATCAGGGCTTCTCAGTGTATTTTCATCTGGGAACGGAACATACACACTGGTTCCTTACTACCTGGGATGGTTTGCATACCTGGAGCATGACATCGAAACGGCAGTTTCTCACTTTCATGTGGGCGCTTTACTCGATCCTTCCTTCATTTTTCCTAACCGGCTGGAGGAATTACAGATACTCAATGCAGCGACCAAACTCAATCCCGGCGACGCTAAAGCCTGTTATTATCTTGGAAATTTCTGGTACGACAAACACCAGTATGATGAAGCAATTGTTTGCTGGGAAAAGTCAGCCGGCTTGGAAAAGTCATTCCCTACGGTTCACCGCAACCTGGCATTGGCTTACTATAACAAGCGGCGCGATCCGCAAAAAGCGCTGGAATCACTCGAAAAAGCATTCGCTCTTGACAAATCCGATGCCAGGGTTCTCATGGAACTTGACCAACTTTACAAGATACTGAATATTAACCCGGTGACGAGGATCAGGATGCTCGGGCAATACCGGGAACTTGTCTCTCAGCGTGATGATTTACTGCTGGAGCAAATTACACTGTACAACCAGGCAGGAGATTTTGAGAAAGCATCCGCATTGCTTGATTCTTCTAGGTTTCACCCCTGGGAAGGCGGCGAGGGCCGCGTGGTAAAACAGTATCTCACCTGCCACCTGGAACTGGCAAAACAGGCCCTCGAAACCGGTCGATATGACGAAGCAGGCAGGCATCTGAAAAACGCAGAAAATTACCCGCCAAACCTTGGCGAGGGAAAACTTCCCGGTGTTCAGGAAAACGATATTTTTTACCTCAAAGGATTGGTACTTGAAAAAACAGGACAATCTGCTGAAGCTACCCTTTACTTTGAATTGGCTGCCAGGGGGATCAGCGAACCGGTTCAGGCGGTTTTTTACAACGATCCTCAGCCCGACAAAATCTTTTATCAGGGTTTGGCATGGAGAAAGCTGAATCAACCCGCCAAAGCTGAAGAGATATTCCGCAAACTGATCGAGTTTGGTAATAAACACCTTGATGATGAAATCATGATCGATTATTTTGCAGTTTCGCTGCCTGATCTGCTGGTATTTGATGTCGACCTGAACCTGCGCAACAGGATACATTGCCTCTATATGATGGCGCTTGGCTACCTGGGACTGGGAAGTGAAACCGAAGCCAGTGAGTTGTTCGGCAGAGTGCTCGAACTTGATGTAAACCACCAGGGATCACTGGCTCACAGCAACATGGCAGGCAAAACATTCTGGCATGATTGATAACTATCTGATTAATAACAAACAGGAATAATGCGATTGATATTTTAACAGGCTCTCAAATGAAAATAACCGCTAACACTCATCCCGCCATTTCGTCAGTAAGCGGAAAAGAATTCAACGCCCCGTTTGTATTTGGCATCTCAATAATCTCGGCCATGGGCGGCTATCTCTTTGGTTTTGATTTTGCCGTTATTTCGGGGGCTTTGCCTTTTCTGCAGCAGCATTTCGCACTCGACGCTTATTGGCAGGGCTTCACAACAGGCAGTCTCGCATTGGGGGCAATTGCCGGTTGCATTGTAGCCGGTTACATCTCCGACAGATCAGGCAGGAAAAAGGGGTTGCTGCTTGCTGCCGCCATTTTTGCTGTTTCGTCGCTGGCTATGGCCGTTTCTCCGACCAGGAATATCTTTATCCTTTCAAGATTTGCCGCCGGCATTGGTGTAGGAATGGCTTCGATGCTCTCGCCGGTTTATATCGCCGAAGTTTCACCTGCCCACCTGAGAGGCAGGATGGCGGCTATCAACCAGTTGACGATCGTACTTGGAATTCTGATAACGAACCTGGTGAATTACCTGCTTCGCAACGAAGGAGACTCAGCCTGGCGGTGGATGTTTGGCCTCGGGATGGTTCCTTCAGCATTATTTTTCGCCGGGTCTTTGTGGTTGCCGGAAAGCCCGCGCTGGCTCGTAAAATCGGGCAACATTGGCAAAGCAAGGTCCATTCTTGAAAAGATTGGCGGACCTGTATTTGCTGAGAATTCGCTGGGCGAGATCGGGAAAACCGTTGCCGGGAACAAAAAAGCCGGGCTAAGGGAAGTATTTTCAGCCGCCGTACTACCTGCCGTTATCGTAGGGATTGGCCTGGCGGTTTTCCAGCAGTTATGCGGGATCAATACCGTTTTCAATTATGCTCCAAAAATTTTCCAGAGCATAGGAGCCAGCCAGGACGACCAGTTGTTGCAAACAGTTTTCATTGGCAGCGTAAACCTCGTATTTACTATTGTTGCCATGCTGCTGGTCGACAAGCTGGGCAGGAAACCGCTCATGCTCATTGGTGCCGGTGGTTTGGCTGTTTTGTATGTAGTTGTGGTGCAGATGCTTGCCGCAAAATCGCCTCATGTTTCATGGGTACTGCTGGCATCTATTGGTATATATGCCATGTCGCTGGCCCCGGTCACCTGGGTGCTGATCTCCGAAATCTTCCCCAACAAGGTTCACGGTGAAGCTACGTCAATTGCTACATTGAGCCTTTGGTCGGCTTACTTTATACTGGTGTTTACATTCCCCGTCCTTTTTGAAAAACTGCAGGACAAATCATTTTACATTTATGCAGCCGTTTGCGTGGCAGGCTTTTTCTTTGTCCTCAGGAAAGTAAAAGAAACCAGGGGGAAAACGCTCGAAGAGTTGGAAGACGTGATGACCAGGCATTGAGATGGCTGGTGAGCGTTGGCAGTCCTGGTTTAGTGAATCATTTATTTTATGAATAGCAGTATTTTAACATTCCCTGCCATGTCGCCGGGCCTTTGTGTGGTAGGCCTTATGCGGTGGAACAAAGGCCTGGCAGCTAAGGTAGTGTTAAGGGCAAGGTGATTATCTTGCATCTTTCTTCCGTCTCATATCATAGATGTCATCTGTATATGAGTAGTGAATATTTTGTCCTGATATTCCTAAGTTAAGGTTTCTTATTTTCAATTTAACATGTTCTTCCGTCTTTGATTCTACATCGAAGTCACTCAGGATTATCAGATTATTATACTGCTCTGAAAGCCATTTGTATTTTTCAAAAATTTCTGGATTTTCAAAACTGGCATCCAATCCATTTATTATCACCTTACGGATCTTTGACAAACTAGACGTCAATTTCTCTTGAGTCATCTCGGTCCAGTTTTCCATTACTTGGAAATAAATCATTTGATGGAATCCAACACAACCGTCATCAAATCTATCTATATACTGATGGTAAGGGTATCTGTTCCTCTTAGCATCAATCGGAAAGTTCAATTCACTAATCAACTTATCAGATAATATGATTCTTGGGTATTTTGCACTTTTTGATTCCAATTGATAAGCATCAATCAAATCCTGTCCAAATACAGTCCCATTGTCATTGTGGATAATATTTCCAATTGTCATCCCACCTCTAAACAAGATGCCCTTTTCAAGCAAGACTGCGCCAATGTAAGATAAATTGGAAACTAGAGTAGATGCCATCTCATTTACATTATTATCAACTTTAACGGATATTACGATACTGTCTGAAAATGAAGTACAATTAGTTTTTCCTCTAATATCAAAATTTTCTACTCCTCTATATTGGGCGTCTTCTTCAATTTCTACTAATTTTAAATCCCATTTGTCAGTTGTTTCCCAATCTTTAAGATACTCAAGCACAGAATAAATCAATTGGATTCTTGAAGTATCATTCACCGATTGTTTTACGATCTCCTTGAAGCCTAATATGTCGATGAAGGCTACAATACGACATTCATATGTTAATTCTTGGTTATTCAATTCAATATTGTTTTCAATTTGGCGTTTAGCGTCCTTACCTTGCCACTAACTTGCGAATATACTCAATATTGAGATTGTCCCCATATATGCGCAATCTGTCAATAACCGGTTCTGTCGTTATTAAATGCTTAACCGTCTCTCCTTTCCCTATTCCGCAGGCCTCCCCTGCCTGAAGTTGTTCGGCGTTTCGTGATACACTTCCCTGAAACACTTAATGAAGTAATGCGACTGGTTAAAACCGGTGAGACAGGCAATTTCGGCAACGGTCAGCACTGCAGGAACTTAGTCTGCCGCCGGCGATAGCAAAGCCACTCTCGTGCTTTCCTCCTACGGGTTTTGCCTGGCCGGTAAGGTATCTTTAAACTTATTTTTAGATCAGCCTGCTATTTTTCAATCTTAGGGAAGGGCTGTGCAACGGTTACACCTTTTTGACACTGGTGTTTTTTCAGGATTTTATGATTTTTAATTTGGCTTTGTCATGCTCTCTAAATGCGTTACTTGCTTCCAAATGTTTTTCCATCGCATCCATATCATCACCGAATATTGTCGCACTGAATTCCCAAGCCCTTAGCATCATACGTATATATGCAGAAGGGTCGTTTTTACGGGTAAGCCGTCTTAACGCTCCAAGATAATCATCACGATAAACCGTAGGTATAATAATTTTTGTTTGGCATTCTTTTACTAATTCCGCATTCATCATCACTCTTGCAATTCGTCCATTGCCGTCTAAAAAAGGATGCACCTCACTTACCAGAAACATCATGTAAATCGCTTTAGCAAATGGATGAATTAATGTTTGATAATAGTCAAAACCCTTTACGAGTGTACCTTTTACTAATGTGTAGTCAACAAAATCGGTTTCGCCCGCCCTGTTGTTTTTATCTTTGAACTGTCCGGGTTTTTTAGAAGCCCTAGCACTCAATAATACTTTATGCCTGTATAAAAGTATTTCCAATATATGCTCAGAACTTCCTGGTGTCAAACTCATCTCAGTTTTATTGCTGACAAGTTTGTATGTTCCCAAAACATCGTGTGAATCTTCGTCACGAGAGGGCATTGGTGTATCGGTTTCTATAATGTGTCTTGCATCTTCCAGTTCAAATTCTGTTCCTTCTATGTAATTGGAAAAATAGGCTTCAAAAAAAGCAAAGTTGCGGAATGACTGGTTACTTGAATTTTTGTCAGGAATGGTTACAAATTCTTGCTGTTTTAACGCCACAAACAATGTCTCAAATAAAGATAATCTTGCGGGATCGTAGGGATTGCCAAACGCCCTAGCAACTGCTATCGGCGATGATAGTATCTTTGAAGGTTGTGTAGAAAGTAATGCACTTATGAGTTTGTTTAATTTTTCAAACTCGCTCTTCATATTCAGTTTGTCCGCTATTATCTTTGCTTTATCTCTCAATTCATTTAATCCTGCTTCGCCCTTCACCCTGATAACAGCTTCTAATTTTTCTTCTATTTCAGGAAGAGTCAGCGTTTTTGACTGAGGTCCAGGTTGTCTGCTTACCTGTAAGTTTTCAAGCAATGCTCTTTCGGCTTGGGAAACAAATAATTCTCCGGAAAAACGATTATCACCTTCTATTGGCCCGTTACCTGCCAAAAACCGCAGGGTTATGCCAGGCAGGGTTATTTTTTTTGTGTATGTATAAGTGAGAAATACATGTCCGGCAGATGTGGGCTTAAACTCCAAAGCAGACCTGTGGCTGAGTAACGCCCCGGGATATAAATTACCTAATATTGCAAACAGATTGCGCCTGATGATAATTTCCGGACTTTCTATAAAATTGGGAGTGTAAATACGGGGAGCGATTTTTTGTAATTTCACTGCCTTTTCAAGTTTGGAAATTTGTTTGCTTATCTGTGGGTCACTTGAAGAAAAAACTACTTCCTGAAGATGTATGGGCAAAATATTTTCCATTATAGCTATTTAATAATGCAAGTATAGAAAATAATTTCCATTATAACTGCACTCTTGGAAAATAAATTCTATTTAAACGACTTTCTCAGTAAGTAATAATTTTCCGGTAAAAAGAGGAAATCAGGTGTTAATGGTAAATATATTCCAGTAAATAACAGATAATGGAAAATATTTTCAACTATAACAATGAACGGGTGATATTAAAATATTTTCAAAATAGAATACAGTCCCGTCTCGAGTCGTATTATACTTGTGCCTGACGGCTGAATATACTCAATACTGTGATGATCCCCATAGACGCAATCTGTCAATAACCGATTCTGTCGTCATAAAATACTCAACCATCTCCCTTTCCCTATTCCGCAGGCCTTCCCTGTCTGAAACTGTTCGGCGTTTCGTGGTACACTTCCCTGAAACACTTAATGAAGTAATGCGACTGGTTAAAACCGGTGAGATAGGCAATCTCGGCAACGGTCAGGTCGCTGTTTTTCAGCAAACTTACTGATTTTCTTAACCTTACCAGCCTGATGAACTGATTGGGCGACTGGCCGATAAGCACCCTGAACTTGCGGTGCAGCACCGACTTACTCAGGTTTAACTCAGCGGCAAATTCTTCGATCCTGAATTCAGGGTTCATGATATTGTCTTCGATTACCTGCATCGCACGTTTAAGAAAAGTTTCCCTCGAATCGAATTCTATCTCTACCGAATCCTTCGATACCAGGCTGGCGAGCAGCTTGGTTTTGCGGCGGGCCCTGGTGTTCTGTATATTGATCACCTGGCTGAGCAGGACTTCCGAATCGAAAGGCTTCTTGATGTATATATCAGCTCCCTTTTTATAGCCCTGCAGCTCATCTTCGTTTGATGACTTTGCCGACAGCAGTATCACGAAAATATCATCATACAAACTGTTCTCCTTGATCTTTGCGCACAATGCAAGCCCGTCCATTTCGGGCATCATCACATCGCTTATCACAACTTCGGGCAGCACTTCATGGATCAGCGCAAGTGCTTCTTTGCCGTTGGCAGCTGTTATCACATTGAAACTGCCTGCCAGCTTCTTTCCCAGGTAATCGCGCATCTGTTCGTTGTCTTCTACCAGCAGCACCGTAGGCCAGTCATCGGTTACGTTGGTTGTTGCTGTAAATTCCCTGCTTTCTTCTGTCGGGTTGAGCTTCACGGGAAGTGTAAGCGTGACTTCCGTTCCGGTTTCCTCCGATGAGTTCACGCTGATGCCGCCACCAAGCATATCAACAAACTTGCGTACCACGTACAAACCCAATCCAAGTCCCTGTGTATTCATGCGTCCCTGCTTTTCTGGCTCGCGGTAAAACTTATCGAAAACAGAGCCAAGGTTCATCTTCTCAATGCCCATACCGGTATCTTTCACGATGATCACCAGGTCGCAATCGGCCTCATATTCAAGTGTAACCTCCACCCTGCCCCCGTCGGGAGTGAACTTTATTGCATTGCTCAGCAGGTTGTAGAGAATCCTTTCAATTTTCACGTTATCGGTGACAATACTGAGTGACTTGATGCCGTATGTATAACTGAGTGAAATTTTACGCGATTTTGCCAGGTACTCAAAGGCATTCACAACCAAACCCACGAACGATACTATTTCAACGCTGGTTTCCTTGAGTTTTGCATCTGCCAACTCAGCGCGCTTAAAGTCGAGGATCGTACCAAAAATATCCGAAAGGAATGAAGTGTTTTTACTGATGATCCTGAGCTTCTCGGTACGCGGATCTTCAGCCGGACTTTCCCGCAGCAGGTCATTCACCGGAGCCAGAATGAGCGAAAAAGGCGTGAGAAGGTCGTGGGTGAGGCCTGAGAAAAAGCTTTCTTTCTCACGGAGCAATTCAGCTTCCTTTCGGTCTTCAACCGCTTTGAGCCTGAGATGTTGCCGTTTTCGGAAGTAATTGATGATAAGCATTGCGCTTACCGCTAATACGCCGGCAATGAAAAGTGCCAGAAGGATGTAAAACCACAGCGTCTTCCACCAGGGCGGGATAATGGTAAAGTTCATCGACCACACAACAGGCGCCTGGTTGCCTTTATCGGCCCGCCTGATCTCCAGCACATAATTGCCGGGATTGAGCCGCGAGAAAGTGATTGGAGCACTCAGGTCAATATCCTGCCACGTTTCACTGAATTCTTTTACACGGTATTCGTATTTGTTTTTGTAAAAATCCCAGCCTGTTTCGGTAAAAAGGAATGAAATCCAGCGGCAACGGTACGACAACCGGATGCCCGAAACGTACTCGGTTGCTTTATCCAGCACTACATTACCGTAAACTTTCTCCCCCACTCCTATTTTCCTGTGATCAATCTCAATACCGGTTAGCAATATGTGTTTTTCTTCCGGCTGACTAAGCGCCAAGCCGGGGTCGACAAGTATCAGGTTGTTTGTTGTGCCGAAGACCAGTGACTGTTTGCCATCGAGAACAGCATCGGTACACGACAGAATGGTGTGATTGCCAAGAAGTTCCGGATTGAATTCCCGCAGCCTGTCATCGGGCCCCGCCAGGCAGAAAAGCCTCTCGCCAATGGCAAACCAGAGGTTATTCTCTTTATCGGGATGCAAAACGCGTATGGCGCCCTGCGGTAATGATTCATCAGGAAATGCCTTGACCACTTTTAATTGTTTATCGAGAGGAAGTTTCAGAAGTTCGGTAGATGTCCCGATCCACAGGCAGTTGTTTTTGCTGTCAGAAGCAATCCGGTAAACGATTTCATTGGTGATAAGACGGCCGTTTTCTTCGATTTTGTGTGTTGAAGTGTTGAAAACAAATAGTCCGCTGTGCGTGGAAACGAAAAGCCGGGTCGCATCCAGCGACGCAAATCCCGTTATCTCGTCGGGGCCGAAAGCATCATAATGAAAATAGCCTGATGGCTTAAGTGTTTTGGCATCCATCTGCAACGAAACGAGTCCGTTCTGCTTGGTTCCCAGCCAAATACGGCCATCTGGCGTCATAAAGCTTGAAGTAATCTTTTCAAGATTTATATCACTGAAATAGTCGTTAAACTTCAATGCACCGGCTGGAATGTCTGCATAAGTAAATCCGAATGCATCGTGCCCGACAACAACCAGGTTTCTCAGCGTATTGAGCGTGAGAATGTAATTGCTGAAATCACCGGCGCCGGGTTTCCGGTATACCGGACTGAGTTTGCCCGAAGCATGATCATACAGGAACACCCCTTCACCCTGGGTGCCTACAAGCACTTTTTCGCTAACAGGGGCCGTCAGCGAAAGCGCAGGGGCCGGAAGTTTTTCCGTAACAGGGAAATGTCCAATACCGTTATTCCCCGGGTTAAACCTGAAAATACCTCCGCCATAGGTTCCTACCCAGATGTTGTTGTACCTGTCGCGGAAAAGACAATTGATCAGCGTGGCGGTGAAATTCCGGCTTCTGAGCGAAACTGCGTCCCCCCGTGTACCGGTATTGACCATTTTCAATCCTTCTCCCCAGGTACCCAGGTATATTTTATCGTCATCACCACCGAGTATCCTGTAAATGGAATTGAACCCGTTGCCTGTAAACACAGCCTCAGGTTTCATCATCTCAGGTTTCAGCCTGTCCCACGAGAGCCTTACCAGTCCGGAGCTCCAGGTGGAACACCAGATTGAATTATCATCACCCTTATCAAGGAACTGGGTGATAGCTAACCCGGGGTTTCCGGCATCGTGCCACATGCGGGTATTGCAGTGGTAGGCAAAAATACCTGCGTATGTACCGATTCTTACAATTCCTTTTGGCTTTTCGATGATATCAGAAACTATGTATCCCGGGTAATGAATTTCCACCTTGTAGTGCCTGCTGCCTTTGCCGTCGGGTATAAGTTTGTAAACGCCTTCCTCCCAAGTGCCCATCCAAATATTTTTCTGCGAATCTTCCATCATCGAAATAACCCTCGAAGGCGCTTTCACATCGATCACCTTACATATATTAGTAAACCTGTCGGTGCGGGGATCGTAAATATCGGCACCACCTGTCTTCAAACCAATCCAAAGAAAACCTTCAGAATCAAAGAAAAGCTTTTCGATGTTATTCTCACTGAGGCTGTTAGAAGAATTATTCAGACGCTTGTATATTTTGAAATTCTCACCATCGAATCGGTTCAGCCCGTCGCAGGTGGCAATCCACATAAAGTTGTCATTCTCCCTGATATCAGTCACTTCGATACTCGACAGGCCATCAGTGATGGTGTAATTGTCGAATTCTTGCGCATAAGGCATCAGAGGAAGCAGCCACAGGCATAAAAGAATTGTGATTAACCGGTAATTGGACATCAGTTGTAATACCATTCAGATACCAAAAATATGCACAAAAATGCCATAATCGGAGCCTTTGAAAGCATACTGCACAATTGTGTTACTTTTAGGAATGATTGTGTTATCGCAACCATGCACAGTGATTTATCTTAGCATGGAATTACTGACTCATTACTGTATTAAGCAACCAATCCTTTACTATGAACTTCCGCTGTTTCATTTTCCTGATTCTCGCTGCGGGGACCATTTTATCATGCCATCGCGGGAAATTGGAGAGTGACCGGATACAACCTTTTGATGATACCTGGCTTTTTCACCGTGGTGATGTGCCGGGAGCTGAAGAACCCGGTTTCGCCGACAGCAGCTGGAGACAACTCGATCTGCCTCACGACTGGAGCATTGAAGACATTCCGGGAACGAACAGCCCGTTCGATTCTACTGTTGTGAACGGAGTTGCAAGCGGGTTTACCCGTGGTGGAACCGGCTGGTACCGCAAACATTTCCGCATGGATGACAACTACACTGGATCCTGCGTTTTCATTAGGTTCGACGGAGTTTACATGAATTCAGATGTTTGGGTGAATGGTCATCATGCCGGCAATCATTATTACGGCTATACGCCTTTTGAATATGAGATCAGCCAATGGCTTGATTTTGGAGGTGATAACGTGGTTGCAGTGAGAGTGGTCAACGACTCCGTAAGATGCCGCTGGTATTCCGGATCGGGCATCTACCGTCATGTACAGCTTGTTGTCACACCAAGGTTACATATCGCTTCACGAGGTATTGCCATCGTTACACCTGAAATCAACGCGAATTCAGCTACTGTTGAAGTTACCACAACGGTCATAAACCAGTCGGAAATATCAGAACGTGCTATACTCGTTGTAAATATCCTTGACAGTAAAAAAAAGGTTGTAGCCAAATGTGAAAACCCCTTCGATCTGCAAGCCGGACTCACCGCTACACTCAAAAACAAGCTTATTGTAGAATCGCCCCGCTTGTGGTCGCCCGAGAATCCTGAAATGTATTCGGTTGTTTGTGAATTGAAAGCAAACGGTAGCCTGATTGACAGCGATAGCCAGTGTTTCGGCATACGATCAGTAAAATTTGATGCACAACAGGGATTCCTGCTCAACGGTGTCGTAATGAAACTTAAAGGAGGCTGTATCCACCACGACAACGGACCGCTGGGTGCAGCAGCTTTCGACAGGGCTGAGGAACGAAAGATAGAACTGCTTAAAGCTGCCGGTTATAATGCTGTGAGGATGGCCCACAACCCGCCATCTGAGGTGATGCTCAATGCCTGCGACCGCCTGGGTATCCTTGTGATTGATGAGGCATTCGATATGTGGCGCTACGGGCACTTCAGCGGCGATTACTCAGCAAGGTTCGACAGTCTGTGGCAATCTGACCTCGAAAGCATGGTGCTTCATGACCGCAACCATCCTTCGGTGATCATGTGGAGCATAGGGAACGAAATCCGGTATGCCGGCAGCCCTGAAATTGATTCGGTATGCGGCATTCTTGCCGACTTTGTCCGGGCACTTGATCCGACAAGGCCGGTAACTGCCGCACAAAACGCTGTTTCTGAACAAAAAGACAACTATTTTTCGCAACTTGATGTTTGCGGTTACAATTATGCCCTTGGCTCTTATAAAACCGATCATACGAGGAAACCGGACCGGGTGATTTTCGGATCAGAATCCTATGCTTCCGAAGCATATGATTATTGGCAGTCCGTTAGCAAAAACCCATGGGTGACCGGCGATTTTGTCTGGACAGCTTTTGATTATATAGGTGAAGCCAGCATTGGCTGGAGAGGTTATCCACAGGACAAAAACTTTTTTCCCTGGAATCTCGCCTATTGCGGTGATATTGACATTTGTGGCAACAGGAGGCCACAGTCGTTTTATCGGCAAACGTTATGGGGCGAAAAACCTGTGGTAAATTTGTTTGTAAAATCTCCTGAACCATCATTCCCGCTTAACCCGTTAAAAGAAAAATGGAGCAAATGGGACTGGCCGGATGTTGTTGAAAGCTGGAATTTTGAAGGCCTTGAGAATAGAGCGCTCCTAGTTACTGCCTATACCAATTGCGATGCTGTGGAACTGTTTTTAAATGGCAAATCAATGGGGAAGGAAGTCAATCTTCCGGATAATAAAAACATTGTTTCCTGGAATGTCCCTTATAATAGCGGAGAATTGATCGCTTATGGCTTCAGGAATGGGAAAATTGCCGATACTTCTATCCTTAGAACTGCCGGTAAACCTGCCATGATCGTCATGAAACCCGACCGGGCAACGATCAGCACCGACGGGCAGGATCTCAGCTATATAACCGTGGAAATCACTGACTCCCCTGGATATAGAAACCCTCTGGCTGATAACAGGCTCACATTCAGTGTTTCGGGGCCCGGGAGCATCATTGCAGCCGGCAATGCGAATCCCATGAGCAAAGAAAGCTTCAGGCAACCTGAACGCAAAGCCTGGCGCGGACAATGCCTGGTCATTGTCAGATCATCGAAACAAAAAGGAAACATACGGCTGACAGCCTCTTCCGACGGTCTGAAACCTGCAGAAATCATCATTAAAGCTGAGTAAAATGAAATCCCTTGTGAAAGCCAACATACTTAGCCTTATTGCCATACTGGCCTGTATGGCCTCCTGCCACAATTCCGGGAATGATGAGTTTGTGAGGCAGATGAAATTCAACAGCGGCTGGAAGTTCCATTACGGCGATGTGACTGATATTTTCACTGATACATTAGCTGCTGATTCCTGGCAAAACATTGACCTTCCCCATGACTGGAGTGTTTTACTGCCATTATCAGAAACCAGTGTTGGAGGTACAGCAACCGGCTATGCTCAGGGAGGTACAGGATGGTATCTGAAAAATTTTACACTCACGGCCGGACAGGCAGGCAAACTGCTGTCGCTTTACTTTGAAGGTTCATACATGGAAACTGAGGTTTGGCTCAATGGCCGAAAAATTGCCTTTCATCCCTATGGATATACCTCATTCTTCTGTGACATCACTTCATACTGCTTCCCGGCCGGCAAAGAAAACTCACTGGCTGTAAAAGTGATTAACCAGGGTAAAAACAGCAGATGGTACTCTGGTTCAGGTATTTACAGAAATGTCTGGCTCCTGGAAACCGACAAAGTCCATATTAACACATGGGGTACTTACATCACAACTCCTGTCGTCACCAGGGAGAAAGCACAGGTTAACATCAGCACTGATGTTCTTAATGAGACCGTTAACCCTGTTTCAGCAAAATTGTGTGCAAGTATCTGTAAAACTGCTCATAAGCCTGTTGTAAAAAAAGAAGTCCGGCTGACGCTCATGCCCGGGAAACAAGAAAGTGTAAAACTGGAATTTAATATCTCAGATCCGGAATTATGGTCGACTGATGATCCTGAACTGTACACTGCGGAAATTTCGCTGATTGTTAATGGCAACCTTAAAGACAGGATCGTTGTACCATTCGGAATCAGAAGCATCTCATTCTCAGCCGAAAAGGGATTTCTGCTGAATGGTCAGCCTGTCAAGCTTAAAGGTGGCTGCATACATCATGACAATGGTGTGCTGGGGGGTGCAGCCATCGACAGGGCTGAAGAACGCAAAGCAGAACTCCTGAAAACCAACGGATTCAATGCCGTGCGGTGTGCTCATAACCCGCCTTCAGAGAAGTTCCTCGAAACCTGCGACAAACTTGGAATCCTCGTCATTGATGAGTCTTTTGACCAATGGCAAAAGCCAAAGAATCCTGATGATTACCATCGTTTTTTCGATGAATGGAACGAGCGTGATTATATCTCGATGCTGCTGCGTGACCGCAATCACCCGTCTATCATCATGTGGAGCATAGGCAACGAAATACAGGAACGTGCCGATTCTTCGGGAATAAGGATTGAGAATAACTTCAGGCGTCTGATCAACAAGTATGACCCTTCGCGGCCTATGACGCTGGCTTTTAATGATTTCTGGGATAATCCGCAATACACATGGAATGACTCGGAGCGTACATTCAGCCAACTGGATGTATGCGGTTACAACTACCTGTGGTGGCATTACGAAACTGATCACAAGCAGTTTCCTGACAGGGTAATTTTCGGTTCCGAATCTACTCCCCAGGAACGAGCCATAAACTGGGACCTTGTTGAGAAAAACTCATACGTGATCGGCGATTTTGTGTGGACAGCCATGGATTACCTGGGTGAGACAGGAATTGGCCACGCCTTGTATGTAAAAGACTGGAAAAAAGGACAGCCGCAGTTACTCGAATGGCCATGTTTCAATGCATGGTGCGGCGATATTGATATTTGCGGAAACAAAAAACCTCAGGCAGTTCTCCGTGATATCCTGTGGAACAACAGCCCTATAGCGATCATGGTTCATGAGCCGGGTCCGGCCGGCATGGCCGAGAAAGTGAGCTACTGGGGCTGGCCTAAGGAGATTCCTTCCTGGAACTGGCACGGACACGAAAACCAAACACTCGAAGTCAGGGTATTTACCAGGTATCCATCAGTCAGGCTTTACCTTAACGGAAAATTGATAGGCGAAAGGCCCATCTCGAAAGACACCACCAGCAGGTATATTGCTGGTTTTAAGGTAAAATATGAACCCGGAATATTAAAAGCGGTAGGTGTTGATAACGGCACCGAAAAGGAAAGCATATCGCTAGAGACCACTGGTGCTGCATCAAAGATCAAACTGCTGGCCGACCGAACAGTGTTGAAAAACTCCAGAGATGACTTGTCGTATGTGCAGGTCGATCTCACTGATGAGAAAGGGCGGCTGGTGCAGGACGATGACAGGCAATTGAATATTACGGTTTCAGGGGCAGGCGAAATAGCAGGCTCCGGCAACGCTTCACCCTGCGATGTCGAAAGTTTCAGGTCATTACAGCCAGGAACATTCAGGGGCAGGGCATTGGTGATACTCCGTCCCACCGGGACCGCTGGCAAAATAGAACTCACCGTAAGTTCAAAAGGTTTACCGGCACAAAAGCTAATTATTCAAGTGGATGAAAACGATCAGTAGAGCAAAATGGGCATTCTGGTTGCTGTTGACAGCTGTTGTAACAGTACTTTTCTCATGCAGGGACGCAACCCCTCTTTTGCAGATCAGGCCCGGAGAGGTTTGGAAGGATACTGAAGGGAACGTAATCAACGCACATGGCGGCGGCATCCTTTATCATGACGGGACTTATTACTGGTATGGTGAGTACAAAGGCGATTCAACCTACAGGCTCGAATATGTCAAAACCTGGGAATGCTGGAGGGCTGATGCCGGGGGTGTCTCATGCTATTCATCAAAGGACCTGCTCAACTGGAAATATGAAGGTATTGTACTTGCATCAACGCCATCTGACACTTCTTCAGAGTTGCATCCTTCAAAGGTGGTTGAACGTCCGAAAGTGATTTACAACGACAAAACGGGCAAGTTTGTCATGTGGCTTCATATTGAAAGTCCCGATTACGAGAAAGCCCATGCCGGCGTTGCCATCTCCGGATCTCCTGCCGGGCCGTTCGTTTACCTTGGCTCTTTTAAACCCAACGGTCAGGACAGCCGCGATCAGACCATTTTCAAGGATATTGACGGCCGCGCATACCAGATATGCTCCTCCGAATGGAATAAGACTTTGTATATAAGCCTCTTATCAAGAGATTACACAAAACCATCAGGTATTTTTACGCGTAATTTTATAGGACAATCAAGAGAGGCGCCAGCCGTTTTCAGACATGAGAATAAATACTATATGATCACTTCAGGATGTACGGGCTGGGACCCTAATGTTGCACAAGTGGCTGTTGCCGACTCAATGCTGGGCAACTGGACTGTAATCGGCAATCCTTGCACCGGGCCTGATGCCGACAGCACCTATCACTCGCAAAGTACTTTTATACTACCAATTACCGGAAAACCTGACACATACATTGCAATGTTCGACCGATGGAACAAAACCGATCTTGATGATTCGCGATATGTGTGGCTGCCTTTGTTCTTTAAGAATGGCAATCCTGTAATTGAATGGAAATCAGCATGGAACCCCGAATAATTGACACTTATAACTAAGTTCATAAACGAAAAGACGAAAATGAGATACTCCTCTTTAACCATATTGCTGGCAGCTATTCTCCCTGTCCTGTGCAACGCCCAGAAATTGAAGTTGGGTTCGTTGTTCAGCGACAATATGGTCATACAGCAGCAATCTGAAAGCCCTGTCTGGGGTTGGGACAATCCCGGCACTAAAGTATCTGTTACTTGCTCCTGGGATCAGAAGACATATAAAACCACTGCTTCAGGCGATGGGAAATGGATCGTAAAAGTAAAAACACCCGTTGCCGGCGGTCCCTTCAATATGACTGTAAAAGGCTCCGGATCAATCGTTCTGCACAATGTGTTCGCAGGGGAAGTCTGGCTGGCTAGCGGGCAGTCCAATATGAGCATGCCGCTAAAAGGTTATTTCTGTCAGCCGGTGGCAGGTTCGAACGAAGCAATCCTTGGATCAAGAAACAAGCAGATTCATTTCATCAATGTGCCTGCTCTCGCGTCATATAAGGCAAGAGATAATTTCCATGCCTCATGGATGGCTACTTCACCGGCAACCGCAGGTGAATGCAGCGCCGTAGCCTGGTTTTTCGCCGACTATTTACAGCAACAACTGGGCAATATCCCCATTGGAATTATCAACGCCAGTTTCGGTGGGTCCAATGTGGAAGCGTGGATGCCGCCATCGGCCTGCGGAAAGTTTACTGATATCCCCGTTCCGCCTCAGAGTTCTGACACTTCAGAGTGGATAAACAATGTACCGACGGTTTTGTATAACGGCATGATCCATCCTTTGGTGAGCTACTGCATTAAAGGAATGATATGGTACCAGGGCGAATCGAACATTTTTAACGTACCTCGCTATGCTCCGTCGCTTGCAGCCATGGTGAATGCCTGGCGTGATGAATGGCAATGCGGCAGTTTCCCTTTCTATTCCACCCAGATTGCCCCTTACGATTATACCGACTGGAATTTCTTTACACCTCAGTGGCCTGAAATATCAGCATACCAGCGCGAAGCACAAATGATTTCGCAGAAACTGATCCCGAATTCAGCCATGGCAGTATTGCTCGATGCCGGTGAAGAGCACCAGATACACCCTCCAATGAAAAAGGCAGCCGGTGAAAGACTTGCTTTGCTGGCGCTGGCAAAAACGTATGGTATGAAAGGGTTCGAGGCTGAAAGCCCGGAATTCGATTCACTCGAAATTCAGGGAGATAAAGCCATCGTACACTTCAATAAAGGATTTAATGGACTTACCAGCTATGAAAAACCTCTTCAACTGTTTGAAATAGCCGGCGACAACAGGGTATTTGTCAAAGCACAGGCATATATTGATGGCGACAAAGGAACAGTGGTTGTAACCTCACCGTTGGTCAGAGAGCCTAAAGCAGTAAGGTATGCATTTAAGAATTTCGTGAAAGCGGAGCTTTTCGGCACCGGGGGACTGCCAGTTTCATCTTTCAGAACCGATAACTGGTAGCGATTAAATAACTGTAAACGAACAAAATAACCAACCTAAAACAATTCTTGTTAAAAACGCTGATCCTGCACGGACACAATGGTAAAGAAAAATGTTCATCGGTTTGCATTCATAGCTAAAGTGCTGACTATTATCCTGTTAAGCTCAGGGCACCTGTGGGCTGTCAATTATTATATTGATGCAGCAACAGGAAATGATTGCAAATCAGGAAAGTCGCCTGCCAAAGCCTGGAAAACTTTTGCCAGCCTTCGGAACATCAAGCTGCAACCCGGCGATAGTATACTTTTGAAATCGGGCTGTGTATTCACCGAACCTCTGTTTCTTTCCTGCAAAGGCGCCCCTGGTAGCCCCATCACGCTGGGTAAATACGGCGGCGATGCAAGGCCATATATCAGGCACAATGCTTCAACAGGCCAGGCGGTGCATATCTTTAACAGCGAATATTTTGTAATACGCGATCTCGAGATATCGAACAAGGGCCCCGAAGTCGTACCGGGGCTAAACGGTTTGTTTATCGAATTGCTGAATTATGGCACCGCAAGAGACATCACCATTGACAATCTTTATGTTCATGATGTTTACGGCAACCTCGACAAAGAAAATAAAGGCGGTGGCAACGCTATACTAATCAGCAACTTCCACGATGAAAAAACCGACACGATCTCGTCGCGTTTCGACGGACTGCTTGTGCAGAACTGCCTGATCAGGGACTGCCAGCGAAACGGAATCATGATGTGGGGAAACTGGATCAGGAGATTATGGAATCCCAGCCTGAATGTAGTCATCCGAAATAACATAATTGATGGGGTGCCCGGCGACGGAATCGTGCCAATAGGTTGTGAACACCCACTAGTGGAATACAACATCATGAGAAATTGTCCGGGAACCCTTCCTCCTTCTGAAGCCTGTGATGGTATCTGGCCCTGGAGTTGCGATAACGCCCTGATACAGTATAATATAGTGAGCGACCATAAATCAAAAGTCGATGGCTACGGCTTCGACTCTGACTGGAATTGCACCAATACCATTTTCCAGTACAACCTCAGCTACAACAACGACGGTGGTTTCCTGCTCATATGCAACTCAGGCGGCTGGCCTGCCGACTGGAGCGCCGGTAACCGCAATACAATCATCCGGTACAACGTCAGCATCAATGATGGACTGAGGAATTTTATCGTTGGCAACAACAAGGACTATTTCTCGCCTGTAATACACATTACCGGGCCAGCGCAAAACACGGTGATCGAAAAAAATCTCTTCTATCTGCCTGCCAAACCAGAACCAAATATTGATAAAACCCTGGTGACACTCGATGATTGGTCAGGCTATCCCGACAGCACATTTTTCAGGAATAATTACATTTTCACTGATGAGCCTTACCTGGCCATTGAAAGCACCGGTTCTACGAATAATTTTTATGACAGAAACCTCTTCATTGGCAATTTATTGATTCCGGACAACGGTTTTGAAAATTATAACGGAAGTTTTAACAGTCAGATGTGGTTTGATCCGGCTGATCCGAACTGGGCTAACCTGATCAGTTTTATCCGCGAAAAAATAATAACTGTCAATGGTAAGGAAACAAAAGCGACTGAATTACTGGGAATTAATAAGTAAAACCACAACCATGAAGATCAGGGAACTGAAATACATTCTGACAATGGTACTTCCTGTTATCCTCGGGCTGCAATCATGTTCGCTGCAACGAAACAGTCCGGTGATTGATCTTTCAGGCAAATGGAACTTTATGGTTGATTCGCTGGATAAAGGAATACAGGAAAAGTGGTTCACCAGGGATCTTACCGAAACGGTGAAACTACCGGGATCGATGCTTACCAATGGCAAAGGCGACGACGTAACCATCAAAACTAAATGGACCGGGGGATTGTGGGACAGCTTATGGTACAAAAGCCCTGAATTTGAAAAGTACCGCCAACCCGGCAATGTAAAAGTTTCGTTTTGGCTCCAGCCGCTTAAACATTATACGGGATCGGCCTGGTACAGCAAAAAAGTAACAATTCCCAAAAGCTGGAAAGGCCGCTATATTGAAATGTTTCTCGAAAGATGCCACTGGGAAAGCACCGTTTGGGTTGACAGCAGCAAAGCGGGCATGCAGAATGCACTCGGAGCACCTCACATTTACGACCTGAGTAAATGGCTGACTCCCGGCGAACACCTGATCACTATCAGGATTGATAACCGTGTGAAAGACATTGACCCCGGCAGGGATGCCCACAGCATCAGCGATAACACCCAGACCAACTGGAACGGCATTATCGGGAAGATGTGCCTCACCAGCCATCCGCCGGTTCACATTGATGATATTATGGTATTTACTGATGTCGATGCTAAAAAGATCAGGACTATCATCACAATCCGCAACAGCAGCGGCATACCGGGCAAATACTCACTAAAACTGTCCGCTTCACCAAAAAACAGCCGAAACAAGGAAAACCTTCCGGCAAAAGAGCTTCAGCTAACCATTGCCGATAGCGTTGTTGTGCTTCCAGAAGAGTACGAAATGGGCAGCAATCCTTTGTTGTGGGACGAATTTAACCCTGCTGTTTACACACTGAAAGCCGAACTTACAGGCGAAAGCGGATGGGATGTCTACCTTACGGATTTCGGGATGAAGAAATTTGAAATCAGGGGCACGCAGTTCTATGTAAACGGCCGTCCGATTTTCCTGAGGGGAACGCTTGAGTGTGCCATTTTTCCAGAAACAGGTTATCCTTCGGTATCAGTAGAAGAATGGAAACGCATCTATAAAAAATGCAAGGAGTTCGGACTCAACCATATGCGCTTTCACTCATGGTGCCCGCCTGAGGCCGCTTTTATAGCTGCCGACGAAGAAGGCATTTACCTGTCGGTCGAGAATTCAGCCTGGGCAAATGTCGGTTCCGGCGCACCAATCGACCAGTACATTTACGATGAAAGTAAGCGTATTGTCAAACAATTCGGGAATCATCCCTCATTTTGCATGATGCCATATGGCAATGAAGCCTCCGGCGACAGTTCCGTTGCTTATCTTACAAGATTTGTCCGTTACTGGAAAGACAGAGATAATCGCAGGGTATATACCTCAGCTTCCGGTTTCCCCGAAAGCCCGGCCTCCGATTATACCAGTAGTGCAACTCCCAGGATACAGTGGTGGGCTGCCGGGCTCACCAGCCCTATCAATGCCAAGCCTCCCACCAGCGATTACGACTGGCTGAAATATATTGCTAAAGACAAGCCTACAGTAAGCCACGAGATAGGCCAGTGGTGCGTTTACCCTGATTTCAAAGAGATCAGCAGGTACAAAGGCGTGCTAAAAGCCAGGAATTTCGAGATATTCAGGGATAAGTTGCAGGAACATGGCATGCTGCAACTAGCCGACAGTTTCCTGCTTGCTTCGGGCAAACTACAGGTGCTCTGCTACAAGGCTGATATTGAAGCCGCTCTGCGAACGCCGGGTTTCGCTGGTTTCCAACTGCTCGACCTCCACGATTTCCCGGGGCAGGGAACAGCGCTTATTGGCGTTCTCAATCCCTTCTGGGAAGAAAAGGGTTATGTGACGGCTGCCGAGTTCTCAACTTTCTGTAACCAGACCGTTCCGTTGCTCAGGATGCCAAAAATGGTTTACCTCAACAACGAAACCTTTGTCGCCAAAGCTGAAGTTGCCCATTATGGCAGCGCCCCGCTTAAACAAACTCATGTTTCGTGGAAAATTTCCCGAACTGACGGCTCATTAGTTGCAGAGGGGAAACCAGTACAACGAGATCTCTCATACGGAATCAATGACCTTGGGAATATTTCCGTGAGCCTTACGGCGATCACAGCCCCCGAAAAGTTAATAATATCCGTTTCTGCAGGCAACTATACCAACTCCTGGGATTTCTGGGTTTACCCTGCCCAACTTCCGCCAATTTCGGGCTCAGAAAACATCCTTGTCACAGGTGAATTCAACCAAAAAGCTGTCGATTTTCTTGAGAACGGAGGGAAAGTACTGCTTACGGTGAAAAAAGGTTCTGTTAAGCCTTCGATGGGTGGCGATGTCCCGGTTGGTTTCTCAAGCATTTTTTGGAATACGCAATGGACAGCTTTCAAGCAGCCGCCTTTCACACTCGGAATTTTATGCAACCCAAACCACCCTGCATTTGACTACTTCCCAACCGAATACCACAGCAACTGGCAGTGGTGGGATGCCATGAGCCATTGCAATGCCATCAGGCTCGACTCATTATCTGATCAGTTGAAGCCAATCATAAGAATTATTGATGATTGGGTGACAGCGAAACCACTGGCAATGATTTTTGAGTGCAGGATTGGGAAAGGGAAATTGCTTATTTCAGGCGCCGACCTTATCTCCCACCAGGAATCAAGGCCTGAGGCAAGGCAGTTGCTGTTCAGTCTGAAAAAATATATGTCGGGCCGCAATTTTAATCCCGGAGTGACCCTTAGCCGCGAAAAAATTGAAGCCATTTTCAAATAACCGAATCCATGACAGCCACTACCCTGATAATACGCTTAATTCCAATCTACTCTGACGGATAGCGCCATTCAAAATTTACGCATAATTAATCAAACCATAACGTCAAACTAAATCTTAAAACCAATGAAAAACGTAACTCTGATTGCAGGCCTTTTACTGGCAGCGCTGATATTTTTCGCAGGCTGCAAAAAAGAAGAAACAGTAGTGACAATTACAACTACTGCCATCACAAGCATCACCGCTACCACAGCCACAGGCGGCGGAACAATCACGGTAACCGGCCCGGGAACTGTAACCGACCGCGGTGTGTGCTGGTCAACAGCCGCTACACCCACCACTGCCGATAGCAAAACTTCCGATGGTACAGGTACCGGAACATTCACCAGCAGCATTACAGGTCTGTCGATGAAAACGCCTTATTATGTAAGAGCTTATGCCATTGTTGACGGCACAACCTACTATGCAACAGCGGTTGATTTCACGTCAGCCACTCCCGCGCCGGTAGAATTGATTGTTAACGGAGACTTCTCAACACCCGGAGTTAATGGAGAACTTGTTACCGCAACTCCCTGGAAGACCGATGAGACGACTGATGTTAATGATCCAATCGGGTCGCTGGATCTGATAGGTTATACAAGTGATACCTATAAAGGACAGACAAATTTTGCATGGTACCACGACTGGTCAAAAAGCTTCTATCAGACCGTTGGCACAGTCCCTGCTATTGAAACCAAATTTGACATTAGTTTCAAAAACACATGCACCTGGAATGACTGGGGTGATTATGTACAACAAACGGGCGTAATTTTCAGTGTGTATACCGGTACCGATCCTACTACCAGGACTGCTATTGACACGGTGATTTTCGACGAACCTGTTTTCCCTGGCTGGGATCTTAACGTCTGGACATCAAAAACCGGTACTTATACCCTTACTGCAGAAAAAGCAGCAGCAAATGCAGGCAAAAACCTTGTAATTGAATTTGACACATTCCACTATTGGGATGGAACATGGGCATCGAGTGCATGGTATGATATTGATGACATCAGTGTAATCCAGCGTTTCGAATAATCAATAGGTTAAAGTTTCGGAATCTGTCTGTTAGTGAAATCTTACGATAAAAATTCATATAAAGGTTCCGTAGCCAGATTCTGAAATGAGCTGTTTAAAAACCGGGATGAGACAAAAACGGTTTCGTCCCGGCCTATACTGGCAAAGAAAATTGGTCATCAAAACCATCAACAGGGTACTGCGATACATCCCAAGGATTCACCCGATCGAAAATTCCCGCCGGTCCTCTTCAACTTTGATGGAATTTCATCAGCAAACAAACAATCAAACAAAACAATAATTAGGTAATTATGAATAGCCTGTTTTACTATTTAAAAAGCAGCGTTTTAATTTCCTCTGGCTCTGCGGCGAGAAACATGCTGCTTTTCACAATGCTCTCGCTCTTCACCCTTTTTTCAGGCAACGCTTACGCCCAGGAAAAAACAATTACCGGTGTGGTCCTGAATGAAACAGGTGAGCCGTTTCCCGGAGCTAACGTGGTGTTTAAGAACACGACCATTGGCGCATCCACTGATCTTGATGGCCGTTTCTGCCTCAAAGTTCCAGCGGGAGCAACAATATTGGTAATCTCAAGTATCGGGTACGAAACCGCTGAAGTGAACATTGCGGGTAAGCCATCCATCGAAGTGCGGATGCAGGTGAAGGCCATCACGCTTAACGACGCGGTAGTTGTAGCATACGGTGGAACACAGAAGAAAGCAACACTCTCAGGCGCCATTTCTGATGTAAAAGGTGTTGAACTAATGAAATCGCGAACTGTCAATGTGAGTAACAGCCTTGCCGGAAAAATTGCAGGCCTTACTGTTGTTGCACAAGGCGGTGAACCCGGAAATGATTTTTCAACCATTCTTGTAAGAGGAGTGAATACATTTGGAAATGCCACTCCGCTGTTTGTTGTGGATGGTGTTCCGTTGCAGGTGTCTGATAAGCTGCAGAGAATCGATCCGAATTCAATCGAAAGCATCACAGTGCTCAAAGATGCGTCGGCGGCAATCTACGGTTCACAGGGTGCCAACGGGGTTATACTTATTACCACCAAACGTGGCCAGGCAGGCAAACTGAACGTAACAGCATCGTTTAATGAAAGCTTCTCGCAACCAACAGTGCTCCCCGATTTATTAAACGCCTATGAAATTGCCTCGCTACAGAACGAAGTAATTGACAATGGTTCGACAGGTGTGCTGCCCGCTACATTTCACCCTGCAAAATACAGCGACACCGAATTGGAAGGCTTTAAAACCGGTTCCGACCCCTGGCGATATGCCAGCACCGATTGGGTTAATGAAACCATGAAAAAAATAACTCTTCAGAATTATTCCAACGTCACTGTTTCGGGTGGAACCGATAAAATCAGGGGATTACTTTCCCTTTCATCCCGCTTTCAGGACAGCTTTTATAAAAATGGCTCAAACACTTACCGGCAGTACGACGTAAGGGCCAACATGGATATGAACCCGACAAAATATATCCTCATATCTTTTGACCTTAACAACCGCCAGGATATAGCGAACTATGCCATCGACGATGCCGGCACCATTTTTTCCAAAATTATTACATCAAGCCCCACTAAAAGAGCCTACTGGCCTGATGGCACCCTGGGCGAAGCAATAGGTACTATAGGAAATGCTAATAGCCCGGTGGCTGTGAGCACCCCCCTGGGAGGATATAATGAGATTGATAACTCTGTTATAAACAGCACATTAAAAGCGAACATTAAAATACCATGGGTCGAAGGCTTATCGGTAACAAGTACGGGAACAATAGACAGGGGTAATGCATTTGGCAGGCGCTGGACCATTCCGGTTACCTACTACGAATGGGATGGAAACTCCACAACCAATCCGGCATTCAAACCGCAGGTCGAAGGTGACAAAAGGCGCACGCTCAATGAGAATACCACAAAAAACAACAACTGGCTTGTTAATTTACTCATCAACTATGAAAAACAGTTTGGTGACCACTTGGTAAAAGTTCTGGGCGGCTACGAAGCTTACGAAAGAGCCTCAAATTACTTCTCCATTACTAAAAAAGATTTCGATGCCGATAATCTTGATCAACTCATTTTCGGCAATACGGTGGATGTAATCACGCAATCAAATCCCGGTTCAACCAGGTGGAGCAATTACCTCGGCAGGATCAATTATGAATATAAGTCAAAAATACTGGCCGAATTTGTCGGGAGATACCAGGGCTCATCAATATTTTACAAAAACGATCGCTGGGGATTCTTTCCCGGCGGATCACTTGCTTACAGGATATCGGAAGAAAATTTCTGGAAACAGAACATCAAATTCCTGAGCTACTTCAAAATAAGGGCTTCATATGGTATCACCGGCAACGATCTTATTTCTCCTTTCCAGTATCTTTCGCTCTACGAAACCAGGTACAGCCGTTACATCGAACAGGTTGGCGCCAGCGGTAGTCTCACACCATATAATGTCCTTTACGAAGGAACCGTACCCTATAAAAATGTGACCTGGGAAAAAGCAAAACAGCTTGACCTCGGGTTTGATGCGGGCCTTTTGCAGGAAAAACTAAATCTGACCTTCGACTATTTTGATAACCGCAGGGATGACATCCTCACCCCAAAAATAGGGGCAATCCCGGGATCTACCGGAATTACGCCAAGTGATGAAAACATCGGGAAATTTCAAAACAGGGGATTCGATTTCAACATACAATACGCCGGATCATCGGGAGAGTTGAGATACCAGGTAGGGTTCAACGGATTGTATTCAAGGAACAAACTCCTTTTCTTCGACGAAACAGCCGGTATACCTGATTACCAAATGAAGACAGGCCATCCGATCGGAGGCGCTTTATACTACCAGGTGCTGGGTATTTATAACACTGATGCCGACCTGGCTGCCCATCCTTATGCATTAAACGGCGCCACACCGCAATTAGGCGACCTTATTTTTGAAGATGTTAACAACGACCAGGTTATCGATACCCGCGATATGGTAAGGTCGTATAAAAGCGGCACTCCTACAACAAGCGGCGGGTTGAGCGCTTCACTGCAATACAAAAACCTGGATTTCAGCATCTTGTTCCAGGGAGCTTTCGGCGCTGAACGCTATATGAGGCCAACCTTCAGCCTTGAAGGAAACTACCTGCAATCGTTTTATGATAACAGATGGACACCTGAGAACACCGACTCCGGTTTCCCAAGGATATTCGACACGCACTCAGCATATTGGTCAAATCCAAACGGAGTATTCAACACCTTCTTCGTCAGGAAAACAGATTATGTAAGGCTCAAGAACCTTGAAATAGGTTATAACGTTCGCGAATCATTGCTGAGACATGTCCACATTGAAAAACTCAGGGTTTACCTCAGCGGGCTCAACCTGCTGACGTATGCCCCCGATCTCAAAGATTTCGATACTGATCCCGAACAAAGCATTCGTGACCAGTTTTACGGCGAGAGCTATCCATTGCAGCGTACAGTAACATTCGGAATCAACGTAACTTTTTAAAACCAGAGCAACCATGAAAAGCAAAGTTTTAACAATTGCGCTGTTTTGTTCTATCAGCATCGTTTTTCAATCGTGTGGCAAAGACTTCCTTGACGATACCAAGCCCGAGGATAAAATTTCGGATGCCAATGTTTGGTCATCACCCGAACTGGCCATAAAAGTGATTTACGGTTGCTATCAGGCTCTGCCCGAAGGACATACGATGTGTATGATGATGTCGTCGACCGACGAAGCCATATTTTATGGTGATGCCAGCATAGGGGCAGCTTTCACCAAAGGACTGGTTTCACCAAGTAACCAGGGTGGATTCTCGGCTTCGGTATGGTCATGGGCACAAATGAGCTGGCAATGGGATGCCTTGTATCAGAATATCAGGAACATAAACATCGGTATTGCCAACATCGGCAAAACGCCTTTCACCAACCCCGAAGATAAAGACAGGGCTGTAGCCGACCTCTATTTTCTCAGGGGATATTGCCACTTCCTGCTGATGTCACAGTATGGCGGAATCCCTTACTATGACCAGGTTGTAAACCTGGGGGATGATTACAACAAGCCCAGGAATACCTTTGAGGAAACTGTCAATTACATCGTGACAGACCTTGAAAAAGCCATCAACTTATACCGGGCTGACGAAACCGGCCTGGTGAAAACCCGTGCTGATAAAGGAGTTGCTATGGCAGTAAAAGCCAAAGTTCTTCTGTATGCAGCCAGCGATCTTCACAATCCGGCAAAAAACGGTGAGTTAACTTCAGGCTATTCAAATCCTGAACTCATCGGTTATACAAGTGGCGATGCTTCCGCCAAATGGCAAGCTGCTAAGGATGCTGCCAAAGCTGTGATAGACCTCAATGCATACAGCCTCTACAATTCCAATCCTGATAAAATCAGAAATTTTGAAGAGATCTTTGTTAAAAGGTCGGATGAGGACATATTCATACGTTATGTCGACCCGATAAATGACCTTTACTGGGGACTTGGCAGAACTCCGTTTCTCGAGGCACCCCCTTCATTTG
>Ga0116170_10000776_pt1 | contig 33389 bp, 25 predicted proteins | sample AD_JPNHW1_MetaG_FD_89797 | JGI IMG/M metagenome (GOLD analysis project Ga0116170, IMG submission 89797) | Active sludge microbial communities of municipal wastewater-treating anaerobic digesters from Japan - AD_JPNHW1_MetaG | ecosystem: Engineered > Bioreactor > Anaerobic > Digestate | place... | reverse complement strand
GGTTCCGGATCAGCCTGGGTTTCGCGTGGATGAGCGTTATCGCCGCGGAGCTGATAGCCTCCACGTCCGGCCTGGGCTATATGATAGAGATGAACCGCTCGATGACCAATACGGGCAACGTGATGTGCGGCATGGCCACCATAGGCGCGCTGGGCTACGTTATGAACGAGGGCATAGTGCGCCTGGAACGGCGTTTCTCGTGGAAGCCGGGGCGGAAATGAACGAGACTATTTTTTCGATACAGAACGTTTCCAGGGCTTTTAAGGACCCTAAGGGCGGGATCGCCGTGCCCGCACTGGAAGGCATGTCGCTGGATATCCGGCGCGGGGAGTTCGTGAGCGTGATCGGGCCCAGCGGCAGCGGCAAGACCACGCTGCTTTACCTGATGGCCGGGTTCCTGCGGCCCGACGCCGGGCAGGTGCTTTATAACGGCGCCGCGGTGACGGGGCCGGCCCCAGAGCGCACCGTCATCTTCCAGGAGTACGGGCTTTTCCCCTGGAAAACCGCGATGGGCAACGTGGAATTCCCGCTTAAAGCCCGCGGCCTCGACGCCGCCGGGCGCAGGCGCGCCGCGCTGGATTTCCTCTCGATGGTGCATTTATCCGGCTTCGAGAATAAATTCCCGCACCAGCTTTCAGGCGGCATGAAGCAGCGCGTGGGCATAGCGCGGGCGCTGGCCTGCCAGCCCGAGGCTGTGCTGATGGACGAGCCGTTCGCCGCGCTGGACAACATAACCCGCGAGCTGCTGCAGGAGGAGATCCTGCGCCTGTGGAGCGGGCTGGGCAAAACTTTCGTGCTGGTCACCCATCACCTGGAAGAGGCCATTTTTATGAGCCGCCGCATTATCGTGATGAGCGCCCGGCCGGGCCGGGTGAAGGAAAGCGTGGACATAGACCTGCCCGGGCCGCGCACCGCGGAGATCAAAACGCACCCGCGCTTTATCGAGCTGAAAAGCCGGCTGACGCGCAGCCTGCGCGAGGAAGTGGAAAAGACCATCGCCGTCGCTAAAGGGCCGGAGCTGGTCAAGGAGATGGGCGTGATACGGGTGCAGGACAAGGAGCTGCCGTGAAACAGGAAACAGCCGCGCCCAGCGCAACCAAAGGCGGCGGAGACTACCGGCGCTGGACGGAGCTTATCGCCGCCACGGCCGCGCAGCCGCTGCCGCCGGACAGCGCCAAGCCGCTGGTGGCGCTGGTGGTGCCGCCCAGCCCTTTCACCGTGCCGCGGGGCTGGGGCTATTACCTGGAGCGGCCCTTTGAAGGCATCACTTATATCGCCACCGTGCTGGCCAACGCCGGGTACAGGGTCAGGATAGTCGACGCCCGCTTCAAGCCCGCGCCGCTGGCCTACGCCGCCGCCGGCATCCGCGGCGCCGATGTGGTGGGGATAGGTACTTTCGAGGACGGCTTCCCTTTTATAGAAGGCGTCTGCGCCCTCGCCAAGGAAACCGCGCCGCAGCGGCCTGTGATCCTGGGCGGTTCGCTGGTAACTTCCGTCCCGGCGCTGGTGCTGCTCAATACCCGGGCCGACCTGGCCGTGCTGGGCGAGGGGGAGCTGACCATCCTGGAAGTCATGGACGCGGTCTGCCGCGGCACGCTGGCGGCGGAGGCGCGGAACATCCCGGGCCTGGCGCTGCGCGCCCCGGCCGGCGGCCTGCTGCTGACGGCGCCGAGAAAACAGCTTTCAAACCTGGACCTGCTGCCCGTGCCGGATTTCAGGCTCTGGGGCCGCGCGGACGATTTTCTGCGCCAGGTGATAGTGAGTTCGGGCCGGGGCTGCCACAAAGACTGTTCTTTCTGCTACCGCACCACGCCGAAGCTGGGGTTGAAATCCCCGGAAAAACTCGCCGCGGAACTCGCCGCGCTCAAAGAGCGGCACCGGGCGGAATTCTTCCAGTTCACCGACCTGACCTTCACCTTTTCCAAAGAAAGAACGCTGGCGCTGTGCGAAGTTCTGAAGGCGCTGCGGGTGAAATGGTGGTGCATGACCCGGGTGCAGAACGTGGATAAACAAGTGCTGGGCGCCATGGCCGCCGCCGGCTGCGACCAGATACTTTACGGCGTGGAAACGCTCAGCCAGGACGCGCTGGACGGCGCCGGCAAGGGCTTCGTGGAAGACGAGACGGTGCGCGCGCTGCGGCTTACCCTGGACGCGGGCATAACCGTCGGGGCGGCCTACGTGGTGGGCCTCCCCGGGGAAACCCCGGAGGCTTTGGCCCGCGCCGCGGCTTTCTCCGCGGGCCCGGGCGGCGCGGCCCGGGTGAAATATCTTTCGGCCATCCCCGGCACCAGGGTTTACGCGGACGCCGTGGCCTCCGGGGCCATAAAGGACGAGCTCGGCCACCTGCGCGGCATGCTGGCCCGCGAGCGCGGCCTGGCCGAAGACGATTTCCTTAACCTGTCCGGCCTGCCGGAAAAAGTGTACCGGGAGGCTTACCGCAGTATCGAAGCCCATTATGTGCCGGGGCCTTACGGCACCGCGGAGCTGGTGCGCGACAAGCGCCGCTACGCCTACCCGGACCGTCCCATCGCGGACGCCGAAGTTTATTCCGTGCTGGAGGAGGACGCCAGGCTCTGTACCGGGTCTCTGCTCGCGTAAACCAATGAAAAACAACACCGTAAAAGCTCAGTTCGACGCCCGTTCGTCGGAATTCTCGAGATCCGCGTCCTGGGTCACCAACCCCGGTCTGCTCGCCGCGCACCGCCGCGCGCTGAAGGGCCTGCTGCCGGCGGGGGGGCGCCTGCTGGAGGCCTGCTGCGGCACCGGCGAAGTTACCGGCGCGCTGAAGCGGCCGGGCCTGGAGACCTACGGCCTGGATGTTTCCTCCGGCATGCTTAAGAAGGCCGCCAGGCATATCCGGCACCTGAAGCGCGGCGACGCGCACAAGCTGCCGTACCCCGCCGCTTTTTTCGACGCGGTGGTTATCCGGCAGGCCATGCAGTTCCTGCGCCCGGCCGCGTTCCTGAAAGAAGCCCGCCGGGTTTTAAAGCCGGGCGGGGCGCTGCTGCTCAGCCACCACGTGCCAGCCGACGCGGCCGAGCGCGCGCAGCTCCTGAAGGTCTACCGCCTCATCCAGCCCTCCGGCGTCTTTAAAGACCCGGCAAAGCTTTACCTGGCCCGCGAACTGGCCCGCGCCATACGCGCCGCCGGGTTTAAGCTCAGGGCCGCCACGCCGTTTTACACCACGGAGTCCGTAACCGCCCTGATGAAATGCTACCCGAACCTGCCGGCGGAGCAGAAGGAGCGGATCGCCAGGGAATACCTGGACGCTCCCGCGCCCTTCCGCCGGGCCTGCCGCGTAGCGCGCCGCCGGGGCGAACTGTGCGCGCGCTGGAAATGGGCGCTCTTTACCGCGGTAAAATAACAGCGGGCGCTGCGCCCGCACGCCGTTTTGCATGGAGGTTCTATTATGGCCCGCACCGCGCGTCTGAGCAGCCTGGCAGCCTGTCTCCTGTTCTTTTACTCCGGGCTGGCGCCCGCCCGCGCTGAAAAGAAGCTTTACTGGTTCGTGCCGGACGGCCTGAGGGGGGCCGGCGGCGAATTCGACGTTTTCAGGCTGGCGCGCGAAGGCCGGCTTCCTAACATAAAGAAAATGATGGACGAGGGCTCCTACGGCTATTCAGTGCCCGTTTACCCTTCCCACACCCCGGCTAATTTCGCGGCCCTGATGACCGGCGCTTATCCCGAGGTTAACGGCGTGCCCGACGGCCCCATGCGCGTTGAGGGTTATCCCCTGGCCAAGCCTTCGGTCACCGGCTTTTCTTCCGCCGCCAAAAAAATCCCGCCCATGTGGAAGATACTGGAGGGCTCCGGGAGGCGGACCGTGGTGCTTTCGGTGCCCGGGTCCACGCCGCCGGAGATAGATTACGGCACCGTTATAAGGGGCCGCTGGGCCAACTGGGGGGCCGATCTTTACGCGGTCAATTTCGAAAGCCTGCTGCCGGCCTCGCAGCGCGCCGCCAGGGGCAATGATAACCGGCTTTTTCAGCTGGGCGCCGAACTGACTAAGTACCCTTCCCTGGTTCCGGCGGCCGGCTGGCGGCTGCCGCTGAAAAGCTATTCGCCGCCGCTGGAAATGCCGCTGCTGGCGCACGGCGCCACCGTGTACGCCTGCCTGGCCGATTCTTCCGACGACGGAAAAACTTCCTACGATTCCGTGGTCTTTTCCGCGGATAAAACGGCCCCGCTGGCGGAGCTCAGGCGCAGCGGGGAGTGGACGGACTGGCTGCCGGTGAAACTCGGCTGGAACGGGCTGGAAGTGGACTCGCGCATGCGCCTGGCGCTGATCCGGGTGGGCCCTGAGGGCTTCCTTAAAGTGCGGGCCTATTACGACCTGCTCAACCCCACCGTGGTGCAGCCGGCCGACGCTTACGAGAAGCTTTACGCATACGCCGGGCCCATGGCGGATTTCCCGGACAACTGGCCGGCCCAGCTCAACAACTACCCGGAAGAAAAGGAGATCTTCCGCGCTGAAGCCATGATGACGCTGGACTGGCACAGGAAGGCCGCTCGGTATTTCCTGGCCGAGGACAGGCCCGGCGCCTTCATCCACGACCTTTACACCCCCAACCAGATGCTGGAAAGCCGCTGGTGGCTGCCGTACCTGGACCCGGCCAGCGACCGTTATAACGCAACGGACGAGGCCGGGCGCGCCGTCCTGCGCGCCGAAGTGCTGGCGATGTACGAAGGCATCGACGCCATCCTGGGCGAAGCCCTGGCCGCCGCCGGGCCTGAGTCAGTGATAGTGTTGAGCTCGGACCACGGGGTGATCCCGCTGAATAAAAAAGTGCTGGTGAACAATCTGTTCGCCGCCGCCGGCCTGCTGAAATTCTCCATAGCCCCGGTGACCGGGGAAGCCGACATCGACTGGGCCGCGTCGAAAGCCGCGCACCTGAAGATGCACGGGATCTACCTGCACCCCGGCGGCCTGGCGGGCCCCTGGCGGCGCGGCGCCGGCCCGGAGTACGAGGCCCTGCGCGATAAAATAACGGCGCTGCTGTCGGGCCTCCGGGACGGGGAGACGGCGCCGTTCCTTGAAGTTCTGAAGCGCGAGGATGCCGCCGCGAAATATCACCTGCCCCCGGACCGGATCGCGGACCTGGTGCTGGTGATGCGGCCCGGCTACGGGCTGACCGAGGATATGACCGAAGGCTTGGAAGTCTTCAGGCCGGCCGTGGAGGGCGGGTACAAACAGGCGCTGGTTTCAACGGAAGTGCCCGGCATGTGGACGCCGTTCCTCGTGATGGGGCCCGGAGTAAAAAAGAACCACCGCATCGCCGTGAACCTCAGCAATATAGACCAGGCGCCGACCATCCTGAAGATACTGGGGCTCGAAAAACCGGGATATATGCAGGGCAGGAGCGCGGACGAGGTCCTGGACGCGGCGGCGGGAAAATAAGGGATGAAGCTCCCGGCCGTCATCCCCGCGCGCGGCCGCAAGGCGCCCCTGCCGGCCACGCTCCAGGCCGTTCCCGGCCGGCGCCCGCCCCTTTTGAGACCATGGTCGTGGACAACGGTTCTGCCTACCGGACCGAGGCCGCGGTGCGCGCGCCGCAGCTTGCCCGGGATGCGGGCATAACCGCCGGGGCGTCCTGCGTGGCGGGTCTCCCCGGGGAAACCAGGCAGGCGCTGGCCCGCGCCGCGGCCCGGGTGAAATATCTTTCGGCCATCCCCGGCGCCAGGCGCTGCGCGGACGCCGCGGTGCCGGGGGCGGCCCCCGCTTAATTATGGAAATCTTTTGGCAACATTAATTTTGTAAAATTCAAGGCATATATGTTTGAGCGTTTTATCAGGAGGGCTTCTTCCGCGGGCGCCGCATTGCGCGCGGCCGCTTTATTGCTTTATTTCAGCGGCGGCCTGGCCGCGCAGAACCTTTACATTTCCAAAATGGACACCTGGTACCGCCAGGGCAGCAACGGCGGCAACGGCTATTGCAGCGACGTGGATTCTTCCATAACCGTGGATATAGTCAACGGCGGACCTACGGGCGGGCCCGCGGGCACGCCGGTAAGCGGGCTTTTTACGGGTACGGACTCCTCCTGGGCGGCCGATTCCATCATCGCGGGGACCAGGTACCTGGATTCGCTCGGTACTGACTCCGGCGACGGAAGGGCCGGGCCCTGTACTACGGCGTCGGAAGGCGCCTTTAACGCCACGAACGTCAACGGCACCTATTCCGGCCAGCTCAACGGCACGCTGCACGGTTTTGAAGGTTTCGCCAACGGCCTGATCACCGGCACCGTGACCGGGGAACCGAGAGGCGATCTGGCCGTGCTGGGCACGGACAGCATGCACTGCGTTCCCACCGCCGCCGGCCCGTCCGATGAGGATTTTGAAGATGGGAATTTCACGGGCACCGGCGTTCACTGGGCAACACAGGGGCACCACGGCTGGGTAACGGATAATACCACTTCTCATAATGGTACCTGGTCCGCCCGTTCCGGGGATATAGATGATAGCGAGTACAGCGTCCTCACGGTGGGCTTCTACGTTATGACGGCCGGGCCCGTGACTTTCTATTATAAGACGGACAGCGAAGCCGATTACGATTTTCTGCGGCTGTATGTTGACAATAGTTCCGCCCGTTCTTTGAACGCGAGCGGCCTGGGCGGCGCCTGGACCTACGGGGCGACCGGGAACCTGGCCGTGGGCTTTCACTACCTCAGGTGGGTGTATACGAAAGACGGCAGCAATTCTCCCGGCAGCGATAGTGTCTGGATCGACGACGTTCATTTTCCGCCCCATACGGAACTGTACAACGGCACCGCGGTGCCCAGCGGTGCTTTGATACAGACCACGGTGTACGGCACTACCGACGCTAACGGTTTCATCGCCGCGCAGGTGGACACCGGCACCGTTACCGGCCCGCTGACCTGCACGGCCGGTCCCCCCGCCTGTACGCCCGGGTCCCGCCGCTGGCGCTCCTCGGTCCCGTCCGCCGACAGGGCCTTCGGCTCGGTTACCGGCTCAGTAAAAGGCACGGCCGTGTTCGTCGACACCAAGGTGAGTTTTTACAGCGATCTTACGGGCAATACCTGGAACGATTCCGCGCGCATCGAGTACGAGCGGCCCAAGAACAAGTATCCGGGTTCCTGCCTGGGGCTGTGCGCCAGTATCATGTGCGTGGTGGGCAGCACCCCGACCGCTTTCGGCATCGACGACCTTACTTTCGATATTTTCAAGTTCGGCCCCGGCGCCAACCCGCTGGATCCGGCCAGCACCCCTCCCGTCAAGACTATTTCGCTGTATAATATCGGCACCTGCGACTCGGGCAAGTCTTACCCGCCGCATACTTTCGGCGCCAGCATCCCGGTGGGGACTTTCTGCGCGGCCTGGGACGGGACCTACAACCTTAACGGGATGTTCGGCAAGACCAACGGCCAGTTCGGCTACCGGGCCAAGGTTACTACGCGGCAGACCACGCCCAACGGCACCAGCATCGATATAGAGCAGACTGCCGCCTACCCCGGGCAGACCCAGATCCCCATACAGGTCGACGTTACCAACCTCCACATGGGCCAGTCCGTTCCCACCGCCGTGGGGAACCTGACCAAGGTGCCCGGCCAGCCCTATAACCTGAAATACCGCCTTTCGAAGGACGCCACGGCTTCCATAACCATCTGGGATACGGACGTCTCCCACCAGACCGGCGGCGCCATGACCCTGGTGCGCACCATAATTTCCAGCCAGCCGCGCGTAGGCGAGGGGATCCCCGACGGGGTTCTGACCAACGGCGACTGGTGGGACGGCAGGAACGACGCCGGCGTTATGGTGCCCGCCGGCTCCTATATCGTGCGCATAGACGCCGGCTCGAACGACGACTGGTCCATAGCCCCGTTCAACGAAGGGGAGGACCTGGCCTGGCCGACCACTATCCAGATGGTGCTGGACCCGCTGCAGGTTACCGACGTGGGGATAAGGCCGCTGGGCGCGTCCGCCACCGACATGGCCACCATAAGCTACCTCCTCACCGAGGCGGCTACGGCCTACGTGGAAATATATACTCCCGGCACGCAGTTCTACGACACGAACGTCTCTCCTCCCGTGAAGGTCCCCGGCACCGGAACGCTGCTGCGGAGCTTCGTTGAAGAGGAAGGCGCGCGCCAGGCAGTTAATGTCTACTGGGACGGCCGGGACTCGAACGGAGCGCCGGTGTGCGACGGCGACTACGTGTATGCGATCTACGCCGAGATGCCGTCGACGGGCACCATCGGCAATTTCAGTTGGAACTCCATAAAGACCCGGCGTACTATGGTGGGAACGATCCCGGTGTCCCGGGGCAAGGTGCTGGCGTTCATCAGCGCGGCGTCCACGCTGATGGGCACCTCCTCCCCGGCGGCCGGGCTCGACCCGTTCTACTTCCGCTATACCCCCGTACGCAACGCGGCCGTAAGCGTGAACATCAAGAACATGGACGGCTCCAGCGCCACCACCGTCAGGAGCCTGGTGGCCAACGAGGAAAGGTTTTCCAACATAATCAACACCGAGATCTGGGACGGCAAGCGCGACGACGGGACTTTCGTTTCCAGCGGCAATTACCTGGCCGAACTTATCGCCACCGACCCGTACCAGTGCGCCGTGGAAAAGGTGTCCACCACCACGGTGCTGTTCCCCGTGCATATGTTCCGCATACTGGAGGCGCGCTCCTCTTCGCTGCTGGGCGGCGCCTCGGCTTACGCCACCGTTTCGTTCGAGATGTCGCAGAGCATGTATATCGACCTGAAGATCTACCCGGTGACCGTGACGGTGGACCCGCAGAACTGGCCGCCCAATCTCGGCGACACGGTGTTCCGGGTGCAGGGGGTGCGGCCGGGGCGCATGCGCATAACCGAACCTTGGGACGGGCTCGATGCCAGCGGCAATGTGGTGCCTGACGGGCGCTATCCGTATACGCTGGAAGCTTACTCCACCGGGCCGGCGCAGGTGATGTACGCCACCGACAAGGTCTACGGCTACGTGGACGTGTCGCGCGGGCAGGTGCTCTTTTCCGGCTTTGAGGTCTATCCCAATATCCCGACCATGTATAACGGCGGCGAAGTTGTGAATCTGCCGCCTTACGGCATTGAATACTCGGTGACGCGCCAGTCCTCCGTGACCGTGCAGATAGTTACGCTGGACCAGGCCCAGAACGTGGTGGCGGACGTGGTGAAGGGCGAAGTGCGCGACGGGGAGACCCTCTATAAGGATTTCTGGGACGGGAAATGCACCAATACCCAGACCTGCCCGACCCTGGATTACGTTCCCGGCGGCGCTTATACCGTGCGGGTGACGGCGCAGGACCTCGGGGCGGACCTGAAGCAGCAGACTACCGTGCAGCAGACCATCGACGTTTTCCCGCTGCGCATCTTCGACCTTTCCATAGCCCCGCTGACCCTCGGCGGCCAGGCGGTGATCAGCTACCAGATCTCCGAGCCGATGAAGGTCGTGACCAAGATCTACAAGCCGGGCACGAACCCGCCCGGGCTCACCAACGACCCCCCCAACAGCCTGGTGAAGCTCATCGTCGGTGTGCGGCCGGCGCGCACGCAGATCTCCGAATACTGGGACGGCACGGACCTGACGCTTTCGCAGGTGACGGACGGCAATTATGTGTTCAAGATCTACGGCACCACGGTGACGGGGGGCATCAATTCAGCGAACGGCTATGTTACGCCCGGCACGCTGCTGGCCGACGACGTGATAGTCAACAACGTCCCGGTGATAAAGAGCGGCACGGCGGACCTGTGCGGGGATTTCGCCAGGGAAACTTTCTTCGCCCCCAACCCTTACAGGGGGCAGGCGGGCTGGTTCAAGATCCCGGCTCTCATGAACGGGAAAATAGGGATGCACATTTACAACCTGGTCGGCGATATGGTGTATGAAAAGGATTTCGGCCTGCGGGGGGGCGGCAACAACGTGGACGGCAGCGGCCAGTGTTCGACCACTCACACGCACCCGGCCTGCTGGCCCAAGGTCAACAGTTCCGGCCGCACGGTTTCTCCGGGGGTGTACCTGGCGGTCATCCGGTTCGAGGCCACGGAAGGCACGCGGGACGTCTGCCAGGTAGTGAAGAAAATACTGATACCGTAGCGGCCCCCGGGCCGCCGCTGTAACCTTTTGTTAACATTTAGTCCACGGCGCTTTAATGTTTTCCTGGTAAACTTAAAACAGCGGGCGGAGCGGAAGTCCCGATTTTTATGGAAAGCAAAGACCTGGACCGGCAGATGAACGAGGTGTGGCGGAAAGTTTCGGGCGGCGATTACGCTCCCGAGGCTCCCGCTCTGCCTGCGGACATGCGCCGCGCCAACACGGATACCATGCGCTTCCTGCGCGAGAACTTTTCAAAGGCCGAGACCGAGTGGAAGACGCTGCTGGCCGCCAAGGATTCGCAGCTGCGCGACCTGTCGGCCCAGCTCGACGAAACGCGGCTGCAGCTGGAAGAAGCCAAGCAGCGCTGGGCTGACGCGCGCGAGAACGCGCTCAACCAGGAGATGGCCACGGCCCTGAACCTGGAAGAATCAAAAAAGCTGCTGGACGCCCAGAAGAAGAACCACGCCCGCGAGACCGGCCTGCTCAAGGAAGTGCTGGAGCGCACCAAGGCGGAGATGGTGGCGCTGCAGGACCGCGTGGACGCCGTGCGCAAGGAGCGCGACGAACAGCGGCGCAAGTGTGACGCGCTGGCGGTGGAGAAGGCGAACCTCGCCGACGGCAGCGCCGGGCTGACGGCCAGGCTGGCGGAGGCCAAAGAGGCCGTAGAGCGCACGCTGGCCGAACTGCTGGCCGAACGCCGCGGCCGCCGGGACGAACAGGGAAAAATAAAGATTTTAGAGGCGCAGGCGGCGGAAAAGATAAAAGATCTGGAGCACATGAAAGCCAGCTGGGACGCCGAGCGGACTCAGTGGCGGGAGCTTTGGGACAGGGAACGTTCCGTCTGGGAGACCCACCGGGCGGAGTTCGCCGTCTGGGAAGAGCGCCTGCGCTCCGAGCGCGAGGCCTGGACGCTCAAGATGCGGGAGCAGGAGGCCAAAGGGGTGGAGAACGCCGCCGGGCTGGCCAGCGTGCTCAGGGAATCCTCCCAGTGGACCGAGAAAGTGACGCAGATCCTGAAACTTTACGCGCTCAAGGGTGTTGAGCTGCCCAGGGCTTTCGTGTCCGCCGGGGCCGGACCCTCCGCGTTCAAGCCCGGCAAAAGCGCCGCCCGCGCGCTGGCGCTGACCCTGGCCGGCCTGCTGCTGCTGGGCGGTGCGGCCTGGCAGCTTTACGCTTACCGCGCGAAGGTCCATTACAAACTTTTAAGCCGCGCCGCCATAGACCTGCCCAATCCTTCCGGTTTTGCGGTCACGAAAGACGGCGTCTGGTTCTCGGACTGGGAGCGCGGGCTGCTGCTGAAGGACGCCAAGGATCTGGCCACTTTAAAGGTGCTGGCCGCCCCCGCCGGCGCCCCGCTGCGGCCGGCCGCGCTGGGCGTGGCCTCCGGCGGCCTCTGGACGCTGGATATGGCGCAGCTGCGCTACGCCAGGCAGGATTTCGGCAGCGGCGCGGTGCTGGAGTCGGCGAAGACCCCCGGGCCGGCCCCGCAGGGCGCGGCTTGGGACGGGTATAATTTGTGGGCCTTCGACGCTTCTTCCGGACAGCTCTATAAATATTCCCTCGACACCGGCGCTGGCGCGGCCGCGGCGTACGGCCTGGAGGGGGTTAAGAGCCTGGTCTGCATGCAGTGGGTGGGCGGCCGGCTTTGGGTGCTGGATAATAAGAATAAATTGCGCCGTTATGCCCTGGCCGCTGACGGTTTTAAACTGCTTTCCAGCCAGGAGTTCATTTCGCCCGCGCCGGCGGCTTTCTGGGTGGACGGGGGCAAGCTCTGGACGCTGGAAAAAGCGGGCAAGCTGGGGCGCGGTTTCGAAGTCGGGATCTATGCCCTGAAGACATATACTTAATATTGATTTCATTGTATTGAAAATGGCAGAATTGCAGTTGGCTGTTAAGGTTATGAAAAACAAATTAATCGCGTTGGCCGGAACATTGGCGCTCCTGGCGGGCTTTATCGCCGTCGCTCCGGCGCAAAACCTGTATATAAACGACATAACGGTCGGTGACGGCATGCCGGGGAGCGGGCCGGGCGGCATCAATTACTGCAATAACGGCGGCAACAGCGGGCTGGGCAACCGGGAAGATTTCGTCACTTCGGGCAACAATGTGTGGCAGCAGTCGGCATTGATAGAATATGACAGGCCGCAGACCTTCTACCCGGGCGCCTGCCTGAGCCTGTGCGCTTCCATAAAATGCGTCGTGGCCAGCACTCCGTCGACTTTCGGCATAGACGACATGACCTTCGAGATCTTTAAGTTCGGCCCCGGCGCCAACCCGCTGGACCCGGCCAGCACGCCCCCGGTCAAGACGATCTCCCTGTACAATATCGGCACCTGCAGCTGCACCGGCGACGCCTGCGCCAGCGTGGCGCTGCCTATTTATAACTCCAAATACTCGGCCCAGTACCCTAATAACGTGTATTTCTGCGCGGCCTGGGACGGCTACTATAATCTCAACGGGCAGTTCGGCAAGACCAACGGCCAGTACGGCTTCCGCGCCAAAGTTACCACCCGCCAGACCACCAAGCAGGGGACCAGCATAGATATAGAGCAGACTTCGGCCTACCCGGGCCAGAACCAGATACCCATACAGATAAACGTGACCAATCTGCATATGGTCCAGTCCAGCCCTACCCCGGTGGGGAACCTGACCAAGGTGCCGGGCCAGCCTTACAATATCCGATACCGGCTTTCAAAAGACGCCACCGCCACTATCACCGTCTGGGATACGGACGTCTCCCACCAGACCGGCAGCAATATGTCCCTGGTGCGCACCATAATTTCCAGCCAGCCGCGCATAGGCGAGGGCACGCCGGACGGCGTGCTTACCAACGGCGACTGGTGGGACGGCAGGAACAGCAGCGGCGCCGTAGTTCCGGCGGGCTCCTACCTGGTGCGCATAGACGCCAGCTCCAACGACGATTGGTCCGTGGCGCCGTGGAACCTCGGCCCGGACCTGGCCTGGCCGGCCACCATACAGATGACCCTGGACCCGCTGCAGATCACCGACGTCGGGATGCGCCCGCTGGGCGTGTCGTCCACCGATATGGCCACCATAAGTTATTTCCTTACCGAGGCGGCCACGGCCTATGTGGATATTTACCCGCCCGGCACAAATTTCGAAAATACGAACACCTCTCCGCCCAATACCTGGGACCCGGTGTCGAGCACCTGGAAGAACCGCTGCGTCGGGAACCCCGCTACCGACCTCTGTCTCAGGCATTATATGGAGCAGAAGCCGGCGCGCCAGGCGGTCAACACCTACTGGGACGGCCGGAACCAGTACGGCTCGCCGGTGTGCGACGGGGATTATGTCTACGCCGTTTACGCGGAACTGCCGTCTGTCGGTTCTATAGGCAACCACGGCTATTCCTGGCAATCCGTAAAGACCAGGCGCACCGTAGTGGGGACCGTGCCCGTGGCCCGGGGCAGCGTGCTGGCGTTCATAAGCCCCTCTTCTTCCATCATAGGCTCTTCGCCCTCGGCCGCGGGCCTCGATCCTTTCTATTTCCGCTACACGCCCCAGCGCGACACTACGGTCAGCCTGAACATAAAGAAGATGGACGGCACCACCATGGTGCGGCGCGTGGTCGACAAAGAGGTGCGGTTCGCCAACGTGGTGAACCGCGAGACCTGGGACGGCAAGTGGGACAACGGCACCTACGCTTCCAGCGGCACCTACCTGGCCGAGCTGGTAACCACCGACCCCTACCTGTGCGCCAGCAGGGCCGTTTCCACCATGACGGTCTCTTTCCCGGTGCACCTGTTCCGCATCGTGAACGTCTCGGCCACTTCGCTGCTGGGCGGCGCTTCGGCCTACGCCTCCGTCTCTTTCGAGATGTCGCAGACCATGTTCGTGGAACTCAAGGTCTATCCCGTGAACGTCACCGTCAAGCCGGACAGCTGGCCGCCCAACCTCGGCGACCCGGTGTTCAGCGTTACGGGCCTGCGGCCGGGGCGCATGCGCATAACCGAGCCCTGGGACGGGCGCGACGCCAACGGCCTGATGGTGGCTGACGGGCGCTACCCGTTCACGCTGGTGGCTTACAGCACGGGAACCGCGCAGGTGATGTACGCCACCGACAAGGTCTACGGCTACATAGACGTGTCGCGCGGGCAGATCCTCTTCTCCGGGTTCGAAGTCTATCCCAATATCCCGACGATGTACAACTCTTCCGATACGATAAAGCTGCCTCCTTACGGCATCGAGTATTCCGTGACCCGCCAGTCTTCCGTGACCGTGCAGATCGTGACGTGGGACTCGAACCAGTTCGTGATGGCTGACGTGGTGCAGGGCGAGGTGCGCGACGGGGAGATGCTTTATAAGGATTTCTGGGACGGGAAATGCACCAATACCCCGGCCTGCCCGCATACCGACTACGTGCCCGGCGGCTCCTATAACGTGCGGCTGGTGGCGCAGGACCTGGGCGCCGAACTGAAGCCGCGGACCACCGTGCAGCAGACCATCGACGTCTTCCCCATCCGCATCTTCGACCTGTCCATAACGCCCCTGACCATCGACAACCCGGCCATGATAAGCTATCAGGTGTCCGAGCCGATGAAGGTGGTGACCAAGATCTATAAGCCCGGCACCAACCCGCCCGGGCTCACCAATGACCCCCCCAATACCCTGGTGAAGCGCATTATCGGCGTGCGGCCGGCGCGCACGCAGATCACCGAATACTGGGACGGCACGGACTTTACGCTGTCGAAGGTGCCCGACGGCAATTATGTGTTCAAAGTTTACGGGACCACCGTGACCAGCGGTATCAGCACCCTGGACGGCTACGTTACTCCCGGGACGCTGCTGGCCGACGATATCCTGATCAACAATATCCCCGTGATCAAGAGCGGCACGGCGGACCTGTGCGGGGATTTCGCGCGGGAATCTTACTTCGCCCCGAACCCGTATAACGGCCTGGCGGGCTGGTTCAAGATCCCGGCCATGATGAACGGAACGATAACGCTGCACATCTACAACCTGGCCGGCGACATGGTGTACAGCAAGGATTTCGGTTTGCGCGGCGGCGGGAACAACATCGACGGCAACGGGCAGTGCAATACTTCCCATACCGCCGAGGCCTGCTGGCCCAAGGTGAACAGCTCCGGCCGCACGGTGTCGCCGGGCGTGTACTTCGCGGTTATACGGTTCGAGGCCACGGAAGGTACCCGTGACGTCTGCCAGGTGGTGAAGAAGATACTGATACCGTAAGATTTGCCGGGCAGCCCGGCGGAGACGCCCGAAAGCGCGGTTATACGAGGGCAGCTTTATGAAGATAAAAATCATGGAGAAAAGTTTTTTCAGGCTGGCCCTTTTTGCTTTCGCGCTCTGCCCCGCCGCCCCGCAGCTGCGCGCGGCCGAGGCGACGCTGGGCACGGACGGCGCGGTATTCATGAAGATCCCCACCGGCAGCCCGCGGGCGCAGGCCCTGGGCAACAGCGGCGTCTCCCTGCTTGAGGGCGGCGAGGCTATGGGCATTAACCCGGCCGGCATAGCTTCCGCGCAGATGCGGGAATTCTCCTTTTCCTACCTGGGCTGGCTGCAGGAATACTCGGGGCAGTACGTCTCCTACATCCACCCGGTGGGCCAGTCCGTGATAGGCCTGAACCTGGCCTACTACGGCATCACGGGTTTCGACGCGCGCGACACTTACGGCGTGCCCCAGTACGGCGAAGACGTGAAGGTGCGCAACGGTTACGCTTCGCTTTCGCTGGCCAAGGGCTTTTTCCTGGAGCGCTTTCTCGTGGGCGTGAGCGCCAAGGAAGTGCTGGAGGACAATTACTATAAGAAGTACCGCAACCTGGTGTTCGACGCGGGCGTCGTCCTGCGCCTGGGGCGCAAGCTTTCGCTGGGCTGGGCCGGGCAGAATTTCTCGGGCAAGGCCAAGCAGGTGGTCCGGGTGCAGCGCCTCGGCGGCGCCTGGGTCTTCAACCCTTTCTTTACGGTGGCGCTGGAAAAAAAGACTTATTCGGATAAAGGCAGCAGCATGGGCGGCGGGGTGGAGATAAGCCTGCCCGAAGAGCTGCTCCAGGTGGGCCGCGTCACCCTCCGGGCCGGCTATTCGCCCGCGGATTCCATGGGCAAGAATATGACCGACAAGACGCTGGACAGCCTGGGTATGAACAATACTACCGGCTGGGCGTTCGGCGTGGGGATCTATACTTCCCAGGCCCTGGGCTACGGCATGGGGCTGGATTATACCATGGCGCCTTACGGGGCCCTGGGCAAGTCCAGCCAGCTGGCCCTGCGGTTCCAGTTCTAAAGGGCGGCCGGGCGAGGTGACAGGATGGCAGTTGCTGGCGGCAAATCCGGTTCCGGTCCATGGCCCGCGGCGCGCGTTTTAAAGCGCCGTTACTGCCAGACGGCCATCGAGTACCTGTTGGTCACGGCTTCGCTGCTTTTTGTGTTCGTAATGATGTACCGCGCGCTGCAGTTTTCGGTGGCTAACCAGTTCAAGCGCGGCGGCATGGTGATAATGAAGGTTTATGTAGAGGACCCCTGATTTCGGCAGCGGTATATCGGAGTCTGCTATTCTTTGGTGGAGGAACTACAAATGAACAAGTTGTTTAAAAACAGGAAAGGCCAGAATACGGTTGAATATTTGCTGATGTTGGCCGTGGTGGTAGGCGTTGTGCTTGTCGCCGGCGTCGCTCTGAAAAAATATATGCCCACTCTGTTCTCGAGCATCCAGAACATGATAAACGGGGCGGCCGGCACGCTCGGTTCCGGCGGACAGTAAGACTCCCGCGCCGTCCGCCTGTCCCCCTGGGGGCAGGCGGGGCTGCGGCGGGCCGGTGAAAGCTGTCCCGGAAAGACCTTCAGGTGCGGCCGCCGGATTAAGGTGTGTTCTATGCGCATTGAACGGTTGATTTCTTTTTTGCCGGCTGATGCGGGGGCCCGGACGGCCCTTTCGCCCGCGCGGCGGAGCGGCCTCGCGGAGCGCGGACTTGCCCTCGCTAAGCGGGGCCAGGTCACCATCGAACTCCTGCTGGTGCTGCCGGTGTTCATGCTGCTGCTGTTCTTTATAATGGAAATGGGGAACATGGGTTTCCAGACGATCCTCGCCCACCATTGCGCCTATGAGCTGGCGCGCATAGGTTCGCTGACGGCAGGCCCGAACGTGGCCCAGGCCGCCCAGGGCAAGGGGAGCAACGCCGGAACCGCCACTATGCGCATGAAGAACGCGCTGATGAAGATGTTCCCGCAGTCTCCGGGCGTGCGCGTTGAAGGCCAGATCGTGACCACTCTGTTCGACAAGCAGTCCAAACAGATGAACGAAGACCTGCTGGTCACGCTTTATTATCCGGCGAAACTGATCTTCCCGGGTTCCAGCTACGCGCTGGCCGACGAGCCCAAGGGCAGCCGGATCAAGAGGATGGTAGTCAAGGTGCGGATGCCGGTGGAAAGGCCGTACTTCAAATAGCCGGGGCCGGAGTTTTTAACGAAAGCGACACGGGAAGTTAACATTTTAATTGGAGAATATAGACTATGGAAAAGAAAAGCATGCTTGTCCCCGTGCTGCTCGCGATCTTCGCGGCCTTCATCTACTGGTACCTGCTGACCTCCAAGGAACGCGCGCAGTCGGCGAACCTCGAAAAGGCCACCGTGCTGGTCGCAAAATTCGACCTGCCTCCCCGCACCATCATGAACGTGGACCTGGTGGAAACGCGGGAGATGCCGCGGATGTACCTGGAACAGGACGCCTACGAGGTGCGCAGCCAGTCCGACCTTAAACTGGTCTCCAACCTGGTAACCTCCATCCGCGTGCCCAAGGGCAACCAGCTGACGCAGAGCGCGCTGATCACGCTCAGCCCCGAAGCCGGTCTGAGCGTCAAGGTGCCTCCCGGGTACCGCGGCTGCGTGCTGCCTCTGGAGAACGACCTGCTGCGCCTGATAAAGCCCGGAGACCGCGTGGACATCCTGGTCACTTTCGACGCCGTGATGGGCGATAACCGCAAGGAAAAAGTTACTGCCACCATCCTGCAGAACGTGCTGGTGCTGGGCGTCGGCGCCAACCTGGGCCAGGGCATGTCCATCGCCCAGGCCAAGGATAAGGCCAAGGCGGAGACCGCGGACCAGGCTTTCAGCGATAAAATGGGTTTGAGCCTGGCCCTCAATCCCAACGAGGCGCAGTATCTTTCCCTCTCGATAAAACAGGGCGACGTGGCGGTGGTGGTGCGCGGCCTGGGCGACGTGGAGCTGCACCCGATGGAAATAGCCTCGTTCAAGCGGCTTATCAAGTAGCGCGAGACTGCATTAAGGCGGAACATTATGAAAAAGATTATTTTTGCCGCGGCCATGCTGACGCTGGCGGCCCGCGCCGGGGCGGAACAGACCTATATGGTCGCGGTCAGCGCCGACATCGTGGAAATAAGCGGTTCCATACAGAAGACGCGCGGTTTTTCCTGGAACCAGTTCTTCGATTTTTCGGAGAAGACCGTGCCCGGCATCATAACCATGGGCGATTTCGAGCGCAAGACCCAGCTGGCCGCCTCGCTCAAGCTGCTGGAAACGGAAGGCAAGGCGCAGATCCTGTCGAACCCGAAGATCGTCGCAAAGAGCGGCACGCAGGCCAATATAACGGTCGGCGGCGAGATCCCGGTACCCTATTCCAACGCCCAGGGCGTAGGCGCGGAATTTAAGAAGTTCGGCGTCATCCTGACGGTGCTGCCGGTGGTGCTCACCGAGAAAAAGGACACCGTGGACGTGCAGCTGCAGCTGGAAGTTTCCAACCCCGACTATTCCAAGCCGGTGGTGGCGTCCGGCACCACCATCCCGTCCATGATCACGCGCCAGGTGCAGACCGAGGTGGAGATCAAGAACGGCGAGACGCTGGTCATCGGCGGCCTGAAGCGCAGCAACCGCAACGTTTCCAAGAACCGCGTGCCCATACTGGGCAGCCTGCCGCTGCTGGGCTCGCTGTTCAGCTCCACGGATATCGTCGAGGAGCAGAGTTCCCTGTTCCTGTTCGTGACTTTTGAGATCATAAAATAAGCCGCCAGCCGCCCGGCGTTACGGCCGCCCAGCCGAGTTATATGGCAGATATAAACCTCGCTCCCAGAGTAATAACTTTTTCAGGCCCCAAGGAGGGCGTGGGGAAGACTTCCGTCGCCATGAACCTGGCGCTGGCCTGGGCCAACTACCAGAAGCGCAACGTTCTGGTGATCCCGCTGGATCCCATGTGCCGCCAGGAGCACGCCCTGCTGCTCGGCGTCAACCCGCCCTCCATGGCGGAGATCATCAGCTCCCTGGGCCGCGAGTCCATCGGGGCGCTGGGCGCGCTGCTGCGGGGCAAGATCCCGATCTCCCAATGGGGCGTAGGGGTGCTGCCAGTCAGCAAGCGGCGTTCCGAAGTGGCAAGGATGTCCCCCGACGTGCTGCTGCCGCTGCTGTCCCGCCTGTCCCAGTCCTTCGATCTTTTTATCGACGTCGACCCGTATTTCCCGATGCAGGTGTTCGCTTTCGACATCTCCGACCTGGTTTTCTGGGTGACCAATTCCAACGTGCCGGCGCTCAACGCCACCGCGGCCACTTTCCGCGAAATGAACGAGCTGCATTTCCCGATGAACAGGTTCGAGGTCATCAACAACCTTTACGATATGCCCGGGGCGCTCGCGCCCAAGGAAATAGAGAAGTTCTTCAAGCAGATGGGCAAGGAAGTGCTCGCTTACATGCCGTGGGAAGACGCCATGCCCGGCTGCGCCAACCAGAACAAGATCCTGATAACCGAACAGCCCAGCGCCAACTGGGTGCGCCAGCTGCGCGTGCTGATGGGGCGCGTGGCCGATATCGTCCCCACGGAGAAGCAGTGGTCGTCGGGTGTTTCCGCTGCCGAATTCGCCCAGGGCTCCGGCATGCTCTGGAAAGGCGGGGACAGCGCGCCCGCCGCGGGCTCCGCAGGGCCCGCTTCCTCCAACGCCGCCCCGGCCACCGCGGCCGGCTCGGCGCGCACCGACGTGCCGCCCAACTGGGAAGAGCTCAAGGTCAAGATCCACCGCCAGGTGGTCAGCGCCCTGGAAACGGAGCGCGTCAAGATCACGGACGACGCCGCGGCCAACCAGGAAACCCGCAAAAGGGTGGACCTCATCATCAACGGCCTGATCCAGAAAGATACCACGATGTCCCTGAGCCGCGAGCAGCGCGTGCAGTTCATCAACGAGCTTTTAGACGAGATCCTGGGCTTGGGCCCGCTGGAAGAGCTGATGCGCGACCCCGCCGTGACCGAGATCATGGTCAACGCCCCCGACCGGGTGTTCATCGAGCGCAAGGGCAAGCTCACCCTTACCAAGTACAAGTTCCGCAACGACGAGCAGGTGGTGCAGGTGATGAAGCGCATTGTGGCGCCGCTGGGCCGGCGCATCGACGAATCCGTGCCGCTGGTGGACGCCCGCCTTAAGGACGGTTCCCGCGTCAACGCCGTCATCGCCCCGCTGGCCGTGTCCGGCCCCACGCTCACCATCCGTCGTTTCTCCAGCAAGCCGCTGAGCGACAAAAAGCTCGTGGAGATGGGCAGCATCTCGCAGGACTGCGTGGATTTCCTGAAAGCCTGCGTGAAGCTGCGCAAGGACATCATCATTTCCGGCGGCACCGGCACCGGTAAGACCACTTTCCTGAACATGTTGTCGAGCTATATCCCCGAGGACGAGCGCATCGTCACCGTTGAGGACGTGGCCGAGCTCCGGCTGGAGCAGGACCACTGGGTACGGCTGGAGAGCCGCCCGCCCAACGTGGAAGGCAAGGGCGAAGTCACCATCCGCGACCTCGTGAAGAACTGCCTCCGCATGCGCCCCGACCGCATCGTGGTAGGCGAAGTCCGCGGTTCCGAGGCTTTGGACATGTTACAGGCCATGAACACCGGCCACGAGGGTTCGCTGGCCACCATTCACGCCAACACCCCGCGCGACGGCCTGACCCGCCTGGAAGCCATGTGCCTGATGGCCGGCGCCGACCTGCCCATCTGGGCGCTGCGCGAAATGATCTCTTCCGCCGTGCACATGGTGGTGCAGCTCACCCGTTTCTCCGACGGTACCCGCAAGATCACCTCCGTCACCGAGATCACGGGCCGCGAAGAGAACCAGATCTCCATCCACGAGATCTTCAATTTCAAACAGACCAGCATCGACCTCACCACGGGCAAGGTGCACGGGGTTTTCTCGGCTACCGGCGCTCCGCCCAAGTTCTACGCCGATTTCGCCACGCGCGGTATCGACGTGCCCATAGAGATGTTCTGGACCGAAGAGCAGAAGAAGCTCCGCGCGGCCGGGGGGAAGCCTTAGATCATGAAAGCATTCGCGCTGCTTTTGCTGGCCTTGGCCGCCCTCTCCGGGAAACCGGCGGCGGCCGGCGTCTTCAGCGGCGAACAGATGGGCGAGATCTCCTGCGCCGCCGTGAAAATGCAGCTTTTCTATTATTACCTCGCCCCGGAAAAGGACGCCAAGGTCCGCGTTTACGAGGCCACCTGCAAGGGCAACAAGGTCACCTATACCATGCCGAAGTGGATAGATACGGCGGTGCCCGAAATGCTGCAGCGCAAGGTCTGGCGGGACCCGGAAGAGGGAGAGGTCTCAGAGGCGGCGGTCTGGCAGGTGCCGGTTTCCATTATTTACGAATACCTGGAGCTTACGCGCAAGACTTTCCCGCCCGAGGGCGGCGGCGCCAATATTTCCCCGGCCCTGCTGGTCAAGGAATACGCGGATATCCGCATCCGCTTCCAGATGTCGCTGGACCGTCTTTACCGCGCCCGCACCAAGGACGTGGTGATGGGCGATTCGCTGGGCGGCCGCGGCCGCGGCGTGATGGCGGTGTTCAATTTGCTGCTCAAGGAAATGGAATCCATCGCCGACGCCATCTCGAGCAGCGATTCCAAGCGCTACGCCGAAGCCGTAACGGCCTCGGCGGTGCTCAGCCAGGACGCTTTCCGCATGCTGTTCAACGCGCCCCGCGCCTACAAGGCGATGGCCGCGGAATCCGTTTTCTCGCGCGTGATGAACATGGCGCTGATGGTTTTCGGCATGGCGCTGATCTTTCTCGCCGTGAACACTTTCCTCAGCACCAGCGACGCGAAGAGCAACGCCCTGATGGGCGAGTACGCGGCAAAAGTGGAGAAATATACCGAAGCCTTCTCCCGCCAGTTCATAAACGTAAACGTTAAGTACCTGATGCTGGTGCCGACCGCCGCTTTCGCGCTGCTGGGCCTGCTGACGATGAATATTTTCGCCTTCATCGCGCTGACCGGCCTGGGGTTCGCCATCGGCATGCGCGTGCCCGAATTCGCCCTTAATTTCATGAAGGAAATGAGGGGCAAGAAGATAGATACCCAGCTGATGGACGGCCTGATCCTGCTTTCCAACTGTCTGCGCTCGGGCCTCGATATCGTGCAGGGGTTCGAGATGGTCTCCAAGGACCTGCTGCCCCCTATTTCCGACGAGTTCGCGCTGGTCATCAAGAACTACCAGCTGGGCATGACCTTCGAGAAGGCGCTGGGCGTAATGGAAGACCGCGTGGCGTCGAAGATGCTTTCCTATATGATCCGCGCCATCGTGCTGCAGCGCCAGATGGGCGGCAACCTGACCAAGGTCTTCGAGCGCATCGTCGTGGACATCCGCGAGGAGTCGAAGCTGGAGGAGAAGACCAAGGCGATGACCGCCCAGCAGAAGATCCAGTCCATCGTCGTGGGCATCATGCCCTGGATCATGGTCAGCGTCATGTTCATGTTCCAGCCCGAGACCATGATAAAGTTCTACACCTCGCCCCTCGGGATGTTTACGGCCATTTTCTGCGTGATCTGGGTGGCGATAGGCATGAAGGTCGTGGCCAGCCTGGGCAATATCAAGGTTTAGCCGCGGAAATTTTATGTACGACAGGCTCTTAGACATTATCCTTATCCTGATCTCGATCGGCGGGTCGGCCGCGGCCTTCCTGGCCGTGCAGCGCTTTTTTACGCCGCGCCAGAAAACCTTCTCGCCGATGGGCGACGTCGGGGACATGGAGGCCAAGGAATCCTCCTACTTCGCCAAGCTCGAGGGCAGCACTAATTTCTGGGACAAGCTGGACCTGTTCCTCGCCAAGAACCTGGGCCAGGAAAAAAAGCTGGACGAGACCTACACGCTGCTCGGCCGCCCGCCCAACACCGACCCGCTGAAAATGCTGCATCTGAAAATGATAGTCGGCGCCGGGCTGCCGGCGCTCTTTTTTCTGCTCAGCGGGTCTTTTTTCTGCATAATTTTCATGCCGATGGGCTTCGTCCTGCCCGACGCGGGCATCTACGCCGGGAGGGTCCGCAAGCGGCAGGAAGACATTATCCGCAACTTCCCCACGTTCGTGGACCTGGGAGCGCTGATGATCGAGTCGGGCCTGGATTACATGACGGCCTTCGACCGCATAGTCAAGATCGCCCCCGTGAAGACCGGGCTGGAAATAGAGATCGAACGCACCATCAACGAGGTGCAGCTCGGCTACTCCCGGCGCGACGCCCTGCGCCGCCTGTCGACGCGCACCGGCCTGCAGGAAGTGCGCTCCTTCGTCGGCCTGATCGTGCAGTCGGACGAGCTGGGCACCAGCCTGGTGGAGCTGCTGCGCAACTATTCCGCCGACCTGCGCTTCCGCCGCCTCAACAAGGCGGAGAAGCTGGCCGCCGCGGCCTCGACGAAGATGCTCATCCCGCTGTTCATTTTTATTTTCCCGGTGGTGTTCATCCTGATGCTCGCGCCCATGGTGATGGACCTGGTGATGGGCGGCATGCCGTTCTGACGGCCGGTGACAGAAAATCGGGGGACGGAGAGCTACTGAGGTTTTTATGACAAAGATAATTTTTTCGGCGCTGCTGCTGGCGCTTAGCCCGTCCGCCGGCTTCGCGCAGGAGCGGATGAAGGTCCGCAGCGAGGAGTCGCTTTTCCTCGACCTGCAGAAGACCGGCCTCGGCAGCCTCAACGAGTTCGAGGAGAAAAAGAAATTCTTCGAGACCGTCAAGCTGGAAAAAGCGAAGATCCAGGGGATCATGCTGCAGAACGTTTACGATAACGCCTTCGAATATTACCGCTCCGGCAACTACGAGGATGCCAAGGACCTGGCCGCGAAGATCCTCGCGATCGACCCCTCCCACGCCGACGCGCAGATGCTTTACGAAGCCTCCTCCCAGCTGCGCGGGAGCATCCGCCCCACCTTCAGCGAAAAGATAATGCTGGAAGACCGCTTCCGGGCCGCCCTGGGCCTGTATACCGACGGCCGGATCGTGGAGGCCTATAAAAAGATGGAGGAAGTGGTGAAACTTTCTCCGAACAATATCAAGGCCAAATACTGGTACGCGAAGATGCGCGACGACCTGCGGGATTATTATACGCAGAAGGGCGTAGACCTGTACAAGGCGCGCGACCTTAAAGGTTCGCTGGATAATTTTTACAACGCCCTCCTGATAAGGCCCAAGGACGCGCGCAATATAGAGTGGATCACCCGCATCGAGGATGAGCTGCGGCAGGAAAAGGCCAACGACCAGCTTAAGCGCGCGCTGGAGGCTTACGCTCAGGGCAACCTGAAGGAAGCGTACGACGGCCTGCGCCGCGCCCTGGAAATACAGCCCGGCGACACCAAGGCCGGCAAACTGCTTACCGAAGTCAAGGCTGAAATCGAAAACGGCTATATCGCTTCAGGCAAGAAGCTGTACGGCTCCCGGCGCTATACCGAAGCCATCGGAGAATGGGGCAAGGCCCGGCCGTACAGCGCCAATGTTTCGTACCTGGACAAGCTTGTGCTCAGGGCGCGCGAGCAGATGAAGCTGGAAGCCGCGGAAAAGCAGCGCCGCGCCGACGAAGCCGCCCGCCGCGCCAAGGAAGAGGAAGCCCGGCGCGCCAAAGAGGCGGAAGAGCAGAAGAAGGCCGAAGAAGAGGCCGCGCGCAAAGGCGTCACGGTGGAAGAGGTCACCAAGAAGCCCATAGGCGTCAGCGCGGAGAACCGCCTGGCGTCACAGCAGCGTTACCTGGAAGGCCTGAAGTTCTTCCAGAACGCCAATTACGAAAAAGCCCGCAGCGAATGGACTACCGCCAAACAGCTCGACCCGGAGAACACCGAGGCCGCGGCCGGCCTGAAGCGGATAGAACAGATCCTGTCGGGAGGCCAGTGAAGACGGGCGCCCGCGCGCCGCGCGGGCGGGCCTGCGGCTGAAAGTTTTAACATTTATTCAACTTCCGGTTAACACGCGGGATGTAGAATTATAGTGACCGGCGGGCCGGGCAGCGGCCGGCTTTTACCGGGCGGCAAGTTCCGTCACACGAGGAAATCTTTATGCGGCTTTCAATGAAATGGCTTTTGTGGTTCCTGGGCGTGGGCGTCTATGTGATGGTCCTGGGCGGGGTTTTCTATTACAACCTGTTCAAGTGGACTTTCGACGAAAAATTAAAGCAGGACGTGATCGAGACCGTGAAACGCTCGGCGGTCACGATGCGCAACGGCCTGCTCAACAATCCCAAGGCCATCACTTTCGAGGAGTATGACGTGATGATGTCGCTGGCCAAGGACGACCGCATAATCTCCGTCCTCTACCTGAGCCGGCAGGGGACCGTGCGCCGGCACAAGGAATCCCGGTTCATGCGCGTAGCCTGGGACGAGTATAAGGCCCAGGTCCCGCCTCCGACCGACGCCATAAACCAGGCTTACCTGTCGAAGTCGCCCAAGGTGCGCCAGGTGGCCAAGGAGCCCTTGTACGAGATCGCCATCCCGTTCACGCTGCGGGGGGAGATCCTCGGGATAATAAACTTGATGGTGTCGCGGGCCGGCGCCGAGATCCTTATCGGTTCGGCCATGCGCAAGTATGTTTTCGGCGCGCTGGGCGTGCTGTTCCTGCTGGGGCTGCCGCTTTACTTTTTCCTGCACCACTACGTGCTTTCCCCTATGGAGCTGCTGCGTGAAAGGGTGGAGGGGGTTTCGCTGAAGAGTTTCGAACTGGGATTCCCGGACCGGTCCGACGAGATAGGCGAACTGGCCTCCTCGATCACGCGCCTGATGGGCAAGATGAAGGCCGAGACGGAGGGCATCCTCAACCGGGACCGCACGTACAAGGAGGCCGAGCAGCGCTGGTGGCGCTCCCTGCTCAGCATGACCGTGCCGTCCACCAATTACGTGATCGTCGTCGACGAGAACAACAGCATCCTGTACGCTAATTTCGAGCTGGCGGGCGGCGAGGACGCCAAGAGCATCCACCTGCTCGACGTGGTGGACAGCCAGCAGCAGACGCTGCTGCGCCTGGTAGGGCAGGCCTTCGAGATGCCGGACCGGCCGGTGGAAGGCGAGGCCGTGTTCAAGAACAAGAACCACAATGTACGGATCCTGCACGTGGGCCAGACGGCCGAGACCAACCGCACGCTGATCCTGTTCTATCCCAAGGCCAGCCTTAACGGCTGACCGGGCGCCGGCGGCGCGCCCTTTTCCCTCCGGCGTTCCCGGCCGGGGGCCGCGCTGCGTGCGCGCCTCCACAGCGCTAAAATAATGTATTATAATGCAATGGGCGCCTGCAGCGCCGGGATGGCCTTTTTAACGGAGGGATATATGAAGCTTGAAGTCCGCAATATTAACGTCGGTTCGCTGGTGGTTTCCGCGGTCCCGATAGTGATCTTCTTCCTCGCGCTCCTCGGCGGCGGGGTTAAGTTCTTCATCGTGCCGGACCCGCAGCTGGTCCCGATGGCCTTTTTTCAGAAAGTGCTGAGCGTGGGGCTGTATTCCCTGCTCTATGTCGTCATTACCACCGCGGTAATGGTTTTCGCGGCCTTTCTCTACAACGTTTTCAGCGGCGTGCTCGGCCTGCGCGGCTTCATCCTCGACATCGAAGAAGTGCACGAGCACGAGCACGAATAACAAAGAGCTGAAGCGCCGGAGTTCCCGGGCGCTGAAGCGTGAGACTGCCCGGCAGCTTCAGCCTTTCAGCCCCTCCGGACCCCGGCGCCTGCTTTTTTAGGAGACAACGTGAAGATCAACATAATTTTCGCCTCAAAAGACCTGTCAAGGGCTTCGCTCATCCTGGAAATGCTGGCCAGGCAGGGCTACGCCGTCGCCACGGCGAACCGGTCCCGCGAAGTGATGGGCATGCTGGCGGAAAAATCTTTCGACATGGTGATGGTGGGCCAGCACCTCGCCGACGAGGAAGGCCTGACTTTCCTTAAAAACCTCAGGGCCAAGAACAAGAACCTTCCGGTGATAGCGATACTCGAGTCCCCGGACACCGTCCTGGACCATATGCCCTCCGGGCTTACCATGCAGGCCATCATGCCGCACGGGCCCGCCGGGCGGGAGACCCCGAAGATCTCGTATAAGCTGGCTTTCTTCCAGCTGGGCGCCGACGAGTGCCTGAGCTACAGCCAGGACCTGCACGAGAGCGTGGCCCGCATCCGGGCCGTGGTGCGGCGCACCGTGAACGTGCAGGCCGACGAGGTCCTCAAGCTCAACGAGATCGAGCTCAACATGTCCAGCTACACCGTGACCATCGGCAACAAGGAGATCAAGGTCACCGCCAAGGAATTCGACCTGCTCTACGTCTTCCTGAGCTCGCCCAACCGCGTGCTGTCGAGGCCTTACCTCATCGAGCGCGTCTGGGGCTACAATTACTTCGGTTCGCCGCGCACGGTGGACGTGCACGTGCGCAGGCTGCGCTCCAAGATGCGGACGGCCGCGCGCTACGTGCATACCGTGCCGTGCGTGGGGTATAAACTGGTTCCCGGCAAATAATTTACGGAGGGTTTACTATGGCCGCACAAAAAGTTCTGATCATTGACGATGACGCCCACCTGCGCGAGAGCCTGGCCGAGGTGATGGACCTGGAGGGCTTTACCACTTTCCAGGCCGGCAACGCCAAGAACGGCATCTCCCTGGCCAAGAAACACAAGCCGGAAGTGGTGATCATGGATATCCAGCTGCCGGACTCCTCCGGTTTCCAGATCTGCCAGGAGCTGCGCCATTTCTCGAAAGAATTCATCCTCATCATGATGACCGGCAGGTTCCTGTCGGCAGAGGAAAAGACCCAGGGCTTCAGCCTGGGGGCGGATGAATATCTTACCAAGCCCTTCGACATCCAGGAGCTGTCCATCCGCATCCGGCAGCTGCTGAGCAGGAAAGGGAAATGACACGGCTGGCGCTGGCGGCGCTGCTCTGCTTTCAGGCGGGCGGGGCTTTGGCGGCCGCCCCGGTCCGGGCCGGCGGCGGGCGCATGGAGTTATTCTTTGAGACGATGGACGGGCCGGGCTGGCAGTGGTTCTTCCTGGCGGACACGGTGCGCCGCCGCCTGGACGGCGCCGAGCTGCTGGTTTACCCGCTGGTGACGAAGAACGAAGACGGGACTTTTTCAGCCAAGCGCGGAGAAACCGAGCTCGCGGAATCCCGGCGCCTGGCGGTGCTTGTAAAGCGTTACCCGGCGAAGCTGACGGTCTACCTCAACGCCCGCTCCATGAGCCCTTCCTCCGAAGGCTGGCGCGACGCCGCGGTTTTTTCCGGCCTGAATCCCGACGAGCTCGAACGCCGCACCGCCGCCGAAGGCGACGCGGCGCTGGCCGCGGCTGCCGCCAGGGCCGCCGCCCTGGGGGTGCGGGAAACCGCGCTGCTGCTGGACGGGCGGCCTTACGCGGGTTCCCAGCGCCTGATGCCCCTTTTCGACGCGGTCAACGCCGCCCTGCCCGCCGCCCGCCGCCTGGCGCCGCCGGCCGGCTATAAGCCCCAGCCCAAACCCGCGCCGCCGGGCTTCTGGGTGGTGCTGGGCTCCGGCATGCAGAAGAACGACGGGCTTATCGGGGCTTTCGATAAATATTTCGAGGACATAAAACCTTCCGTCCTGGCCTACGACGCGCCTGAACGGGCGTCCCGTTTCCCCTGGCTGGAGTACGTGCCGGCTTACGTGATCACGGCCACCGCCGACGCGAAGGCCAAGCTGGAAAACGAGATAAAGGCCGGCCTCTTCAGGGAAACCGCCGGGTTCCTGATCTATGAAGACCGGCAGCGCGGCGGGTTTTATCCCGCCCGGGCGGCCGCGGAAAATACGCTTGAAGTTTTTGTCATGAGCCACTGCCCCTTCGGGGTTATGGCGGAGGCCTCCGTCTTCGACGCCGAAAAGAACGGCCTGCTGCCCCCCGGGCTGAAAGTGGAGCTGCATTTTATCGGCGACGCGAAGAAGAACGGCGCCGGCGACTGGGAATTCTCCAGCCTGCACGGCGAGGCCGAGTGGCAGGAAGACGCCCGGCAGCTCTTTATCGCCCGCCGTTTTCCGGAGAAGTTCCGCTCCTACCTGGCCGAGCGCAACCGCGAGATAAATTCGCCCGACTGGCAGAAGGCCGCGCAGGCCGCCGGCGTGGACCCCGGGGCGGTGACCGCGGGCTTTAACGAGGCCAAAGCCATGCTGGCCGAGGACTTCGCCCTCGCTGCGGGCCTCGGCGTCATAACTTCCCCTTCGTTCGTGCTGGGCGGCAGGCAGCTGCTGGTGGGGGTCGCCGAACTTTCCAAGGCTCCCGGTTTCGAGAAGATCCCGCCCCCCGGCCAGCCGGGCGGGGGCTGCAGCGGTAAATAGCGCGCCGCGGGGTTTGGCCGCGGCCGCGAAATAATTCCGTAACAGGTTTTCTCGATAATATCATTGCAGGGCCGGAAATTTGTTGCGGCGCTTGATTTTTTATGACCGAATCTCCGCGGAAAAGAGGAAAGCTGTTCTACAAGTTCCTCGTAATTTTTCTCATCGTTTCCCTGGTGCCGCTGGGCATAGTGGGCTACTACCTGGTGAACCTGAGCCAGGTGACGCTCAACAGCGCCATCTCGCGCGACCAAGAGGCCCTGGCGGTCGGCTTCGCCGATACGGTTTCCAGCTACATCATCAATTTCCGCAACGTCCTTTTCGACGCCGCCCACCTGGAGGATTTCGCTTCGATGAACTCGGCCAAGCAGCAGGCCCTGGTCAACCACATCATGCAGCTGCACGCGGCGTTCCTCGAGATCTCGGTGATAGACGGCGAGGGCCAGGAGACGGTGCGCATCGGCCGCTTCCTGCACGAGACGAAGATGCGGGATTTCTCCGGCGACGCGCTGTTCACCAAGGTGATGCGCAGCGGCGAGTTCGTGGGCGGGCTGGAAAAATATATGGGCTCTTACCCCGCCATCACCATGGGGGTGCAGGTGGTCAACCCCGTCACCAACCAGCCGGTGGGCGCCCTCCTCGCAAAAATGAGCCTTACGGCGCTGTCCAGCCTGCTCAAGACCGGCTTTCCCGAGGCCACGCAGACGCAGGCCGCGGTCATAGATTCCAACGGCTTCCTGATAGCGCATTCCAACTCGAAGGAAATTTACAAGCAGAACGCCAAGCTGCCCGACGACGTGCTGCGCATCCTGCTGCAGAACGACGCCAAGACCGGCGGCGGGGAGCTGATCCTGGAGTCCACCGGCGAGAAGGTGCTGGGCGCTTTCGCCGAGGTTACCGACCTGGGCTGGGTGGTCTATATACAGCGCTCGGTTTCCGTGGCCTACCAGGCCTCGGAAGACATGCTGCGCCGCACCCGGGGCATGATGCTGGTGGTCACCGTTTTCGTGCTGTTCCTGGGCTACGCCTCATCTCTGGTGATCACGCAGCCTATCCGCGCCCTGCGGGAGGCCGCCATAAAGCTCGGCGAGGGTGACTTCGACTCCATCCCCGACCTGAGCATCCCCAACGACGAGATCGGCGACCTCGCGCACACCTTCATGCAGATGAGCGAATCCCTGCGGGTCAAGACCGCCGAAATAATGTCGGCCAAGACCGAGCTGGAGCGCCTGAACCGGAGCCTGGAGCACCGGGTGGAATCGCGCACCCGCGAACTGAAATCCGCGCAGGACGAGCTGATCATAAAAGAGCGGCTGGCCGCCATCGGTCAGATGGCTTCCGTCGTAGGCCACGAGATCCGCAACCCGCTGGCGGTCATCAACAACTCCATCTATTTCATCAAGACCAAGCTCAACGCCGCCGCCGCCGTCGCGAATTCCGTTCCGATGGAGCCCAAGATCGTGAAGCATATCTCCATCATCGAGTCCGAGATCCGGCAGGCCAACGGCATCATCGACGAGATCCTGGGTTTCGCCCGCACGCGCGAGCTGAACCCCAAGATAACGAACCTGAACAGCTACCTGGAAGACCTGACGATGTCCTACCCGGTGCCTGCGCATATCGAGCTCATACAGACTTTGGCCCCGGAAAACCCGGTCGTGAACCTGGACGTGGACGAAATGACGCAGGCGCTGCGCAACCTCATCAAGAACGGCATAGAAGTCATGCCTGAGCGCGGCAAAGTGTACGTGCGCAGCGAGATGGCGGGTCCCGACCAGGTGCGCATCGACGTGGAGGACACCGGCTCCGGCATGCCCAAGGAGACCGTGGACAAGATCTTCGCGCCGTTCTTTACCACCAAGGCGCGCGGCACCGGCCTGGGGCTGGCCGTGGTCAAGAAGGTGGCCGACCGCCATAAGGGCAAGATAGAGGTGACCAGCGTGGTTGGCCAGGGCACCTGCTTCAGGATGTTCCTGCCCGTGGTAAAAAATCCCCCGCCCGCCGCCCCGGCGAACGCCTGAGCGCCCGCGCGGCGGCGCTCCGCTCCCCGGTCCCGGCTTCCCTGTTCCCGATTCTTCTTGTCTACCGTTTATAAATTAAGTATAAATGTATTGGCGCGCGGAGTCATGCGCCGCCGCGGTCCTGTGTTTATGGAAAGCAAAATTTTAATCGTAGACGACGACGCCCACCTGAGAGAAACGCTGCGCGACCTCCTTGAAATGGAGGGGTACAAGGTTTTTGAAGCCGATTCCGGCGCCGCCGCCATGAAGATGGTGGTCTCGGATTTCTTCCAGGTCATCCTGATGGACTTCAACCTCACCGACAAGACGGGCATCGAGGTCATCAAGGACATCCGCAAGCTCAACACCGAAAGCCAGATCCTGATGATGACGGCGCACGCCTCGCTGGACACGGCGGTGCGGGCCATCCAGGAATCCGTCTACGATTTCCTCATCAAGCCCGTCGATTTCAACCACCTGCGCCGCTCCATAAAGAAGGCCGAAGAGAAGCTTTTCCTCGAGCAGGAGAACAAGCGCCTGATCGACATGCTCAAGAGCAACAACAACCAGCTCGACAGCCTCAACAACATGAAGTCCAAGTTCATGTCGATGGCGTCCCACGACCTGTCCAATTCGCTGATGACGCTGCAGATCAGCTTCGAGATGCTGGCCACGACAATAAAGCCCAGCGACGACCAGAAAAAGAAGATGGATTTCATCAGCGCGAGCATCATGCAGATCTCCCGCCTGATAGGCGACCTGGTGGACTGGGCCTCGATGGAGCAGGGCAAGTTCCGCCTGGAGAAGAATTATTTCGAGATGGACAAGATGGTGGAGGAGATGGTGGTGGGGCCCAAGGCCCGCGCCCAGCAGAAGAACATCGACGTTTCCACCAATATCGCCCCCGGCCTTAAAATGGTCTGCGCGGACCGCCGCCGCATCGGGCAGGTGCTGCTGAACCTCCTCGAGAACGCCATCCGCCATACGCAGCGCGGCGGCAAGATCGTGGTCTATGTCAGCCCCGTCGAGGAATCGGTCTGCGTTTCCGTAAAGGACACCGGCGAGGGCATAGACCCGGACGTCCTGCCTAAACTTTTCCAGAGCTTTTACCAGCCGGCCGGCGGCAAGTCGCCGCACGGGCGCCTGGGGCTCGGGCTTTCCATCTCCAGGGAAATAATCCAGAGCCACGAAGGCAGGATCCTGGTGGAGAGCGACGGCGTGGGCAAGGGCTCGGCCTTCAAGTTCATACTCCCTTTCGCTAAAGAGTCGCCGGCCGCGGCCCCCGCCAAAGAAGCGGGGCCCGGGTTCGAGGGGCATCATTAGCGGGGGCGGCGGGCTGTTAAATATTCCGGCAGCGACAAGGAGCTACTTATGGCAGTAGTTAAGAAATCCGTTACGGTTCTCATCGCGGACGACCAGACCCTGTTCAGGGAAGGCATCAAAGACCTCCTGGAGGACGAAAAAGGCATAACCGTGGTAGGGGAAGCCTCCACCGGCCCTGAAGTGATCGCCATGGCTAAAAAGCTCAAGCCCGACGTGATCCTGATGGACATAAAGCTGCCGCAGATGGACGGCGTGTCCGCCACCCGCATAATCCGCAAGGAATGCCCCAACACCAACGTGCTGATACTTTCGGGCTACGAGGACGAGGCCCACATCACCGACGCCATACAGGCCGGCGCCAACGGCTACCTTTCCAAGATGCTGCCCGCCAGCGAGCTCGTGCACGCGCTGAAGACCTTCAACTCGGAAGGCGTGATGATACCGCAGCCGATCATGGGCAAGCTGAT
>Ga0116170_10000774_pt1 | contig 33406 bp, 36 predicted proteins | sample AD_JPNHW1_MetaG_FD_89797 | JGI IMG/M metagenome (GOLD analysis project Ga0116170, IMG submission 89797) | Active sludge microbial communities of municipal wastewater-treating anaerobic digesters from Japan - AD_JPNHW1_MetaG | ecosystem: Engineered > Bioreactor > Anaerobic > Digestate | place... | reverse complement strand
AATAGTTTTTGTTTTATTCAACAAAAGAACTATTGCTTTATTTTGAAGTGGTTTATCAAAATTAGTTTTAACAATTTGTAAAAATTTGTCAAGAATTTTAGTATCTGGTTCTTCACTATTAAAAAATCTTTTTGATATGCCAACAACTTGTCCACGTAAAATTGCTTTTACTAAGCTAGTGCCATCAGCATATTCAGTTGCTTCTAAAAGTATTGATTTAATACTCATTATACTTTTTCTTTTTCTCTTGTCTTATTAAATCTGCTAATAACTTCTTCAAGTATTCTGTTAATAACAGTTTCGTCAATTTTTCCTTTTTTCACAAAACTATCCAGTAAATCAGTAACATAAAAAGTTTTTGATTTTAAAAATTTTGATATTGTTATTATTACAACAGGTTTAAGATTTTCAATTTTGCTGGAAACCTCTATTTTTAAATTACTATCAGAAGCTAACTTTGCAGCTTTAACCTTAAAAATTTTTAATGCTTCATTATACATTTCAAAATTATTTATTTTATTACTTGCTTTTCTCTCTTCTTTCTTATTTTCTAAAGAATTTAAAAATTCCTTAAAAGATTCATCACCTTCTTCAGCAGCAGCATTTATTTTTTTTATCATTTCTTCATCACCAGAAATTTTATTATCTGGATGATATTTCAAAATAAGCTTTCTATATTCTTGTTTTAATTCTTTATTTTGCAAAGATGACATTTCTTTAATTAACATTTTTATCTCCTATATAATAAAAAAAAGAGATAGCTTTTTACTATCTCTTTTAACTTTACTTATCTTTTTTTATTTTTTTCAAAATTTTCTTTGGTATTTTTTGAATATCAAATTTATCTAATATAAGCTGGCCATTTGCTTCATCGAAGCATGAGGTTATTGGATACTTTGAAAGAAAGTTTTTATCCAAATAAACAGCAGTATTGTCTTTAAGCCATATTATCCAATGTTCATCTTCAATATTCAAAAAATAATTCTTTGCTATATTTTTTATACCCTTTTCTTTAATTAATTTATAAAGGGCATCTTCGTTCATTTATTCTCCTTTATTTATCTGCTTCCGAATAAACTGCCCAAATACTAGAGGCCTTTAACAAGCCATAAGTATTTTCATCATCTCCAAATACCTTACAATCATATTCATTATAAAATACTTTATCACCTTCTTTAAAATCAATAGTAGACCTATCTACCTTTGGTCCAATTTCTTTTACAATCGCATAGTACTTGTCTTTTTCATCTTTCTTTTCGTTATAGACTAAAATTCCTCCTTTGTTTTTCTTAAAAATTTCATCTTCAACTTTATGAAACTCTAAAAGAACCATTTCTCCACAAGGTTTAACGTTTTGTATTATCATTAATTTACTCCTTTATTCAAAAATATCTTTAAATTGCTTTGCTTCTGGCGTACCTTCAATTATTTTAATAGGCTCTTGAGGTATGTAGGGAAATTCTATTTGCTTTACGCTTTCAGGGCAAGTAAAAGATTTCCCATCCTTACTAACAAAAATATAATAATCTATATCTTTTGCGTTTTTTCCCATAACATCTTCAGCAAATATTCGTGAACAACGCTTATTTTGATATTGATATCTATAATCATTTAGATAATGGCTAATATCTTCCCATTCATCAGGTGTTCCTTGCAATGGAAATAATTGAAATTTATCTAAAGTTTCATCTAGCATGTCCACTGTTTTATTCCTATTTTATTAAAGAATTTATTGTTTTGCTATCAAATGATAATGCCTGAATAAAATATACTGTTGGCATTTGTATATCCATTTTTATTGTATCAAAGTAAAGCCGTACAGTAAGTTCTTTTGATTTTTCTTTTACTAAATCATTTATAAAAACACTAAGATTATTAAGTGAACAAACTGAAATAGAACTAAAATAATAAGGCGCTGAACCATTAGAATCGTAAGAACTTTGTTCTACTGGAAAAGTATATATAGTTCCATTTGCCTTTACTAAAACTCTATCATTATCCATTTTGCTTGGAATACAAGGGCTTGAAGTTGAAGTTGTAACACCAAGTATTTGTGGCTTATAACCATTGCTTCTATCAAAAATAAAAGTAAAATAAATTGAGCTAATTCCACTTTTTGATGAAAAACCACTAATAACATCATTCCATAAAAATGTTTCTGTGTTTTCAAAATTATCTTTATCATAAATTAAAACAAATGTATGTGATAATCCATCAGAAGTAATAATTGGACTTGATTTGCTTAATGTTTTTGTATCAGCAAAAGCAGCTCCAAAAACCAATAAAATAAAGCATATTACCGCTATTATCTTTTTCATAAATCAGCCTCCATGTTTTTTGCCAAATCACCTATTTCATATTCATTTTTTTCTTCGTTTTCAACTTCTTCTATTTCTTCAATGTCTGAAACTTGAAGCTTTACTTTATCCTGCTTTATTTTTTCTTCTGCTTCTTCAAGTTTCTTTTGAATTTTATTGATATAATTTACTTCATCACTTGCTATAATTGGTATAAATTCTTTCTTAAAGAAAGGTTTATCAATAACATCTGGCATTGTATATGAATTTCCTTTTCTTTCAAGAATACCAAAATCTCTACAAAGTTCAAATAATCCTGAAAGCTTTACGGGACCATAGTTTAAATCAACCAAAAAAGTTATATTTCTTAATTCAGTACCAAATCTGCTTTTATCAACAATAGCTTTAATGGCCTTTAATGAAGAACCAAGAGCTGTTTTTCTACGCTCTTTTTCTTCCTTCATTTCTTCATCTGTCTTGTCTTCAGTTAATGATGTTTCCTTTAGCAGAACAGAAAGTGAAGGATTATAAATTACACTTTCTCCACCAGATTCTTTAAATGGCTCCCACATATTTCCAGACATACTATTATAAAGCTTATTGCTGAAAACAAGTGCTATATTTGTTTTTTGAAAAGCATTATCAAAAATACCAAAAAAAGTATTTACTTCTTTTATTTTAGAGCCAAAATCAGAAACACCATTTAACTCCCTTACTGAGCGTATATTAGCCAAACTATCAATCAAAATAACAATATTTGATTTTATGTTTCTAAATTCAATGGCATTTACAAATCGTTTTACAAACCTAGTTATTCCTTCTACATAAATATATTCATTTGTTTCAGTTTTTCCAGGAAATTCAGAATCTGGCACTTCTTCAAATTTTCCACTACTTTTGCTAATCCTATAATTAGTAAAAGTATTAAATCCTTGCATTCTTACTTTATCAAGTGGAGCACCAATAAATTTAAATAATTCTGCCGAAAGACCACCACCTTCTGAATTAATAACAATAATCTTATCAACTTTAGGGTCTTTTGCAATTTGTGCCATCAACATTGATTTGGCAGTACCACTTAAGCCTTTGAATGAAGTTACTCTTCCAGAAGGAACAGCACCAAATAAATTTTTTGAACAAATATAATTTAAGGAATAAATCCCAACATCATACCATGTTTTTACTGTTGTGTCAAATTTAGAAATATCAACAAGCTTATCAAATTCTTGATCTATAATATCATCTAAAGTAGAAAGGTCTCCATTATTTTCTTGATTTTCTGAACTGACTTCAACTTTTGCTTTTCTTCCCATTTTTCCTCCAATTAAAAAAGGAGAAGAGATTTTGTCTCTTCTCCAAATCTCTAACTTTTTTAGCTATTAAACATATCCAAAAGTTTATCTATTTCATCTGGCTCTTGCTCTTCTTCATCGTCCTTAACAAAATCACTGGTGTCTATTACTTGCGGCTTATTTTTTTCTACCTTTTGTGCCTTTGCTGAAGTAACAGTAGCAGCTACTTTTTCTACTTTCTTCTCTACTGGTTGCTGTACTTTTTCAGAATTTTCAAAATTAGCAATCAGTTCATCTTCTTCTTCATCTTCATCAGAATGAGTTAAGAACTTCTTTAAAGTTTGCTTCAAAGTTTGAGCATCTTTAAATTCAACAAAGCTATTAAACTTTGGAGCTTCTTCAAGATTCTTCAAAAGCTTTGCAATGCTTTCCTTATCATTAAAAATCATAGAAACATTTGCTGAAGGTGTTGAAGTATCATAATTAGATTGAGCACCAGTACCAACCTTAACAAGACTAAAATCTCTACCATTTTTAAGATCAATAATCATACCAAAATCCGATTCGGTCAAAATATGATAAAGCAATTCAAAAAGCTTTTTGCCACTTTCAAAATACTCTATCTTTGTTTCGTCTGGATTTCCTCTGATTATAATTCGATAGATATATCTATCCTTTGCTTTTAGCATGCCAGCAAGCTTATAATCATCGCTTCCCTTTTCGGCAGTTGCATAAAGTTTTGATACGGCATTGCAAATTGGACACTCTTCTGCTTCATGAAGATTACCATCCTTATCAATCAAAGTTTGATTAAGGCATTCGTAACCTTTTCCGTTAATCCAATGAACCTTGTGATGGAAATAAAATACCTTTTCGTTGTTCTTTTTAACTGGAGGAAGGAACCTAATCTTATAAGTTCCCTCTTTGTCGCCAGGCGGAGACCAAAATACCTTCTGCTTGGCTTTGTCTTTTCTCATGGCATCAATCAATTCTTTGTAATCGTCTTGATTCATCTCAAATTCACTCATTGTTTATCTCCTTTGGGCTAAATTATTTTAATGCTTAACAGCTTTTTTTATTTATTTGCCCGATTTATATTCTATACTATTTTTTATTTTTTGTCAAGTGATTTTTTTTAGGCAGTAAAATGTCATTGACGTTAAGCCTAAAATCACCCTGCTTTTTATAGCTTTGACAATATATCCTTCATTAAATCATTTTCTTTCTGTACAAATGAATTATTATTAATGCTTGCATTAATAATTTCAATTTTTCTATCTATAATTTCATTTGATTGCTCAATGGCTTCGTTTATGGCTTTTTGTCTACTTTCCTCTGGAATAAAATTAATATCCCTATCGCCAACATAAGTTCCAAGAATATATGCGGCATATAAAGATTTTAAATTTGTTTCTTTTTTGCTTGTATTTAAAAGATTACAAGGTATAATAAGATTATTAATACTTAATTTGCACCCTTCAACAATTCCAAGATGAAATAACTTTATTGTATTTGTTCCATCAAAATAAGTAAATACTTCTTCAGTATTAAAACATTTACCATCCTCTCCAAACTTATAATTTAAATCCTTGTCAGCTAGATAAAAACAAGGATTAATATTATTATTAAAACAATAATAATAATCTATTGTAGTAAAGGCATGAATAGGAATATCTTTTTCAATTACTCTGGCAAGATGCTTATTAAGATTTACCAAATCAGTATTTGTACAAATTCCAGTTTCCTCATTTTTCTCAAAAATTATATCTTTTTTTTCTTCGTTGTCCCACAAATCAATATTTACTATATCACCAACTTCTATTTTAAGGCTCATTAGCAGCTCCTTATGAAACTAAAGTTATTTTATACTATTTTTTATTTTTTGTCAAGTAGTTTTTTTAAATAATTCCATTATATGAATTTATCAAAATATTGCTTTTGTCTCCACTTACCCATTTACGAAATGAATGAATTAAAATATTTCGTTCTTCAAATAAATTTACCTTCCATTTTTTACTTTCTTTTTTTTCATAAAATTTATTGTTAATAATCCAATACAATCCCCATCCTTCTTGAATTTCTTCTGGCATAATAATGTTTTTTTCACAAACATAATATCTATAATTACCAAGGTGAGGATATTCAATATAATACAATTCTGGATTTTTATTAATCCATTCTATTTTAGCATTACCATCAAAAGTACATTTTATTTCTTTAAGTTCTTTAACAATATTTTCTTCATTATAAATTTGTTTTGTGTTAACACCTTGGCAAAAATTACATTTTTTACAACTATTTATAGAAATAATAGTATTGTTTTTTGGGCACTTATCATTTATCGTTCTATATTGATAAATAAATTTTTCGTCTAAATAATTTTTAGGTTTCCACTTTTTTCTTACTTCTTTTTTACTATCAGCTAAGAAATCACTATGGCTAGTTTTTATTTCATACAAAGTGCTTATATTATTTCCAAATGCTAAAACATCAGGAAATTCAAATGAAGCATAAGATTGGTAATTATATAATACTATTTTATTACTTTTAATAAAATGATTTGCAGTAAAAGCACACAAATCATTATGAGATTTATTATTCATTTTGTTTTTTATTATAATATCTTTTTTGTTTTTTGTCAAGTAGTTTTAAAAGAGTTATATGCAATTTTTATTCTTTCACTATAAATTGGAACTTGTTTGCTACCATTATAATAGAGTGCCATTTTTTCAAAATCATTATTTTTTAATGCTTCCCAAAGAACAGATTTTGACTTAATAAAATTTACAAAAGCTTTCAAATGCTCAACTTCATCTTTATACATTGCATTAATAAAATCTTGCAGCTTAACAAAACCACATATCTTATAATTAAATCCCATTATTTGAAATTTCCCCCAGCTAGAAGCTTGTAAACCAGCTTCTCTATTTAAAGTACATGCTTTATCTAACCTTTCATATTCTGCTTTTCCATAACAATAAAGTTTTGGATTCCATACTGACGATGAAATATCTGGATAATCTTTATCATATTGATGATTTGTTAAATTAGAAAACCAATATGCCTCAAAAAGTATTTTTGGCCTCCAATCTGTTTCACTAAATTCTATAAAACCATTTCCAGAAGATTCAACGCTTGCAAAAGCTTTTATTAATGCAACATCACACAACAATTCTTTTGCTGCATTTTCATAATCATTGTCAGTTAATTCAATTGGCTTCATTCTGCATTCTCTAAATCATCTATAAAATTTTTATAATTTTTATTTTTTATAAAAACATCATCATACTTTTTAAATAACTCTAATGCTTGTTCTTTTGCTTCTTTTTGTGCTTCTTTATCTTTTCTACCATAAAGTTTATTAACATGAATTATCAGATTTCCTACTTTAAAATTTTCATTTGGATAATAAGCTATTTCAATTTTCATAAAGCGAGGGTCTACTTTTATACCATAATTAATTTTTTCTTTATTATTATCATCAAATTTTTTATTGTTAAAATAAAACCTTTCTTCAAATTCATTTATATTATAATTTTTTAATTTAAAAAGCAAGTCTTCTAAATCTCCATCATTAACAGCTAATTTATTTTCTTTTAATTTTTTTATTGATTTCTTTTCTACATCATAACGCTCATAACTATTTAAATGCTTAGAAAAATTTTTACTTGCTTTTGCATAAGCATCAAAAATTATATTGAAAGCTTCTTTGTTATACTTTTTTATAAATCTATTGATATAAAGAGAACTTCTATATTTAAATTCAGCAAATGGCGTTTTTCTTATATTTCTATGCTCTTTGCTTCCAATAATCCTATTAGAATAAAGATGAAATATTATTTGCTCTTTTGAAACTTTAGTGTTGATATTGCAAAATTCTGTTTTAAGAGCTTTTCTGCCTGTACAAATTTCTGGTTTCCCAGTTAATGAAGAAGCATAAAGTGATGGCTTTAAATAACCAGACTTTAAAATATCAATAAGACTAAAAAAATCTGTATAATGATAAAGAGTGTCTTCAGTTGTTATATCTTTTAAATCTTCTACTAATATTTTAAGTTTCATTTTTGTAACCACTTTATTAACTTATTATAATATTGATTCTTAATAAATATTTGTTCATTTTTTTCTATTGTGTTTAACATTCTTTTCTTAACTTCATCGTTTGAAGCTGAACCATTATTATTAAAAATACCACCAATATAGCCAATTTCTATTAATCTTTTAATTTCTTTTGTTGGATCACTGATAAATTCTATTTTCATAAAATTTTTGTTAACTGGTATTCCTTCAATTTTATTGTTATTTAAAACAAACCTTTCTTCATTTTCTCTATATATTAAAAGATTATTAAGACTTCTAATAGAACCAGTAATAGCATAAAGGTCAATATCTCTATAATTTATATTAAATTCTTTTGCTATATCATCTCCAAGAAAAGGCATAAGTTCATGTTCACTATATTTATTTTTTTTATAATAACGATAACGAGAAAGTAAAAAATTTACATATTCTTTCTTATATTGAACTCCCAGCTTTTCAAAAAAATCTTTAATTTCTTTTATTGAACGTTTTGGTATTTCAGCAATTGGTTTTACTTTAACGCCTCGAACACCACTAACAATTCTTTCTGGATAAAGATGAAACATAACACAACCTATATTTTCAGATAAATTATTTTTAACAAAATTTTTTAATTTATTACTCTTTATAGAATTTATTCTTGTAACAGTTGATTTTCTAGTGGTAGCTATTTCTTTAGCATCATTTTTTTCTGTTGCTTTAATGTTATAATCCATTCCTTTCAAATAGCCACTATCAAGAATACTAAACAAATGTTGTATATTAGTATAATGATAAAGTACATTTTCAGTTGATATATCATGCAAACTTTCTATTAATATTTTTAATTTCATTATTGTAACCACTTTATTAAATCATTATAGTATTTATTTTTAATAAATATTTCTTGATTTTTGTTAATAATTTCAAGCATTTCTCTTTTAATATCTTTTTTAGAATTTGAAGCACCAAAAAATTTAATGTTATAATAAAGAGCATTATCTATTATATCTTTAGCTTCTTCTATTGGATTTTCAACAAATTCTATTTTCATAAATCTAGGATCAACTGGTATTCCTTCAACTCTATTACTTGATAAAATAAATCTTTCTTCTCCTTCTCTATCTATTAAAAACTTATCAAAATCTCTAAGAGAATAAAGAACATCATTTATATCAAATTTTTCTTTATCTATATGAAACATAGTAGCTATATCGTTTGCCAAACTATCACCAATTTTATTATTAGCATATTTTTTTGTTTTAGCATAATAACGATAATAATTAAGTAAAGTATCTAAATATTCTTTTTTGTATTCAATACCTAACTTTTCAAAAAAATCCTTAATTTCTTGCATTGCACGCTTTGGTATTTCAGCAATTGGCTTTACTTTAGCACCTCGAACGCCACTAGTAACTCTATCCTTATAAAGATGAATCATTACACAGCCTATATTTTCAGATAAACTCTTTTTAATAGCTTTCTTTGAAGAATCATCTTTTGCAAAATTTATTTTTGTAATAGATGATTTTCTGGCAGTTGCTATTTCTTTAGCATAGTTTAATTCTCTGTCTTTTTCAGTTGCTTTAGAAGTATAAAAAACACCTTTCAAATAGCCACTATCAAGAATACCAAATAAATGTTCTAAGGTAGTACCATGATAGAGTACATTTTCAGTTGTTATGTCTCTTAAACTTTCTACTAATGTTTTAAGTTTCATTATTTAACTTCTCTTTATTATCTTTTAGAAATTCTATTAACTTTTTATAACTATCTTCAAAAAACACATCTTTATATTTCTCTAACAAATCAAAGATTTCTTTTAAAGCAGTTAAATCATCTGAATCATCAATCTTTATTTTTTCATTTAGTATCTCATAACATTTTTTTAAATTAATGGTTTTTTTAATGTTTTCAATATCAGTAATTTCAATCTTCATAAAGCGAGGGTCTACTTTTATACCATAGTCAATTTTATCTCTATTAAAATATTTTTTGCTTTTGTCGTTGAAATAAATTCTTTCTTCTCTTTCTCTGTTTCTACTAGCTTCAGTTAAAGAATTAAGAGTAATAAATAATTCTTTTAAATTTTCTTTTTTAAAATTGTTATTAGCTTTAAAAGCTGCATTTACAGCCATTAAAACAGTATTATAACCAGTGTTTTTTCTACTTACTAAACGGTTAAAAAGCTTTTCAAGGTCATTATAATATTTTTTAATTAGTTTATCTTTCTTCTTAATTGCTTCAATATCATCATAATAAGCTTGTACAAATTCAGCTATTGGAGTTTTTTTAACATTTCTATGCTCTTTACTACCAAGTATTCTGTCTGGATAAAGATGAATCATTACTCCTTTAATACCAATTGATGGGCTTGTAGTAGTTAAATAACCTTTCCTACCAGTTGATAATTCTGGTTTATGTGTTAGTGAAATATCATATAAAGATGGCTTCAAATAGCCATTTAAAAGAATCTTTAACAAGCTATAAAAATTAGTGCCATGATAGAGTACATTGTTTGTTGGTATATCTTCAACTTTCTCTAATAGTAATTTTAACTTCATTTTTATTTACCAGCTATTTTAACCAAAACGTTCAATATCATTTTTCCACCCTTCAAACATTTTCATTAAATCCATATAATCATCTTCAAAAAACACAGCCTTATACTGTTTAAATAAATCAATTAGTTTATTTAATAACTCTATTTTTTGTACTATTTTAAGCTTTTCAATTAGTTCTTCGTTATCAATAAGAGATAAAGAATAATTTAATGAAACATCTTTTTTTATTGCTTTAACATCCAAACCAATTTTCATAAATCTAGGATCAACTTTTATACCATATTTAGTATCAACTTGAGAAAGAGTAACTTTATCTTTTTTATTAAAATAAAATCTTTCTTCTTGCTCTCTTTCAAACTTATATTTTTTTTCTTCAACTAAGCAATTAAATAATGTATATAAATCTCCTCTGTCATCTTCTGAACATTCGTCTTTATACTTTTTGCTAACTTTGTCAATTAACTTTTTAAACATATCTCTTAATAAAGTTGTATCAAATTGATAATTATATTTTGAATATTCTTTTTCAAAAATTTTAACAATATCTTTATAGTGGTTTTTAATGAGATTATTATATTTTTTAAAGCTTTCTATAGTTCTTAAATTAAGAATTGATAATTCCGATATAGCATATTTTTTTACATCACGATGTTCTTTACTACCAATTATTCTCTCTGGATAAAGATGAAACATTACTCCATGAATATGAGTAGATGGAGACCTATTATTTAAAAATCCCTTTCTGCCAGTAGCTATTTCTGGACTACTTTTTAATGAATACGCATAAGAAGATGGCTTTAAATAGCCACTTTTTAAGATTTTTATTAAGCTATAAAAATTGGTACCATGATAAAGTACATTATTTGTTGGTATATCTTCAACTTTTTCTAGTAGTAATTTTAATTTCATTTTTGTAACCATTCAACAAACATAGTATAAAATTTATTCTTTATAAACAAATCTTCATTTTTATTTAAAATAGTAAGCATTGATTTCTTAATATTTTTTTTGCCATATCCATAAAAGTCCATATTAAGATTTTTATAACTTTCTATTAAAGTAGTTGCTTCATCAATAGGATTATCTATAAATTCTATTTTCATAAAATTTTTATTTACAGGTATTCCTTTAGTTTTGCTATCGTTTAAAATAAACCTTTCTTCAGCTTCTCTATATATAGTAAAATTATATATATTTTTTATTATAGTATATGTATAATCAAGATTAAAATAATTGGCATTTTCATCAAACAATTCAAAAAGTTTTTCTTTTAGTTTTTGCTTTATTACTTTTGTAGTATATTTTTTACTAACACAATCTGCAAAAAAAGAAACTAAAACATCCAAATATTTTTTATTATATTCAGCTTCTGCCTCTTCTACTTCATCTTTAAATTGATTAGTATAATCTTTTACAAGTTCAGCAATTGGAGCAACTTTTACTCCACGAACACCGCTGGTAATTCTATCTTTATAAAGATGAAACAAAACACAAGTTATATTTTTTGATAAAACATCAGACAATTTATTGGAAGTTTTCATACTGTAAGTTATAATAGATTTTCTAGCAGTAGCTATTTCATCTCTTAAACCATATTTATCTTCTGCTGCAACTGAATAAACTTTTCCTTCTAATCGCTTAGTTTCCAAAATTTGAAATAAATTTTCCAAATTAGTGCCATGATAAAGTACATTCTCAGTCGATATGTCTCTTAAACTTTCTAACAATATTTTTAATTTCATAATTATAATTAACTTTTCAACTTGGAAAGATAATAGAAATGGAGAAATAAAATGCGAAGAGCGTATATAATGATAGAACTCAAAAATGGCACAAAAATAAAATATGTAAGAGATACTGTTACTGATACAAATGGACAAAATACTTTTTATTATGCTTATACTGGTGATCCTGGCGATACCATAAATGAACAAAATATAAAAGCTGGACAAGTACTTTTTGATTTTAATACTTTAATTGCCAATTCAAAAACCGCAGATATTTATTTAAAATTTCCTGATACAACTACTACTGATCAATTAGAAAGGTCTTATTATGACCAAGGAATTGGAAGAAATTCTATAATGATTCAATCAATTAAAAATGATTCTATAGCAAGAATATTTCTAGTAGAAGAATGGCTTAATACAGACCAGAACATATAAACAAAAAAAAGCAGGTTAAAACCTGCTTTTTTATTATAATTTACTAGCCCCAGGAAGTATTTCACCAATAGTTTTTTTTCTTTCCTGTATTACTGGCTCATTAAGTCTATCTACTTCCCTATTTTTCCTTTCTATCTCTTCATTGTACAGCTTAATATATTCATAAAATTCATCAAGTGGCATATTCTTTAAATCAGAATAAGAAAATCCCCACTTAATCAAATTAAAAACATTATACCGTATAGTATGAATATTAGCAGGATTAAATGCGAAAAAACTCAGCTCCTATTGGAATAGTACCATCATAAGATTTTCCACAATAAGGACAATTAACATCTTTTAATGTATCAACACCAGTATCAAGCTTAATACTATCAGTTAAAGTAGCTCTATCAACACCAACCAATGATTCATAAAAATCTTCCCAATCTCTAGGAGGAACTTCTTTCCCACTAGGGTCTAAAATACTAATAGTTGTTACAATAAGATTGTCAAGCTGGGTTAAATTTCTATCATCACTCTTCTTTTCTCTTCCTGCATCACGCATAAAAATTTCTTCAGAATGTACAAGCCGTGGATAAATAAGTTTTACAGTATATTTACTTCTAGGAAGCTTTACTTCAATTGGTTCAACTACATCATCTGGCAAAGTATTAAATTTAAGTTCAGAAATTTTTATTGTATGCTCAAATTCCTTACCACAATAATCATTATTGCACTTAATCTTAAATGTATATTCATCACCATAAGAAATTTGCCTTAATCTAAAAAGCAAATAATTATTATCAAAAACAAGAATATCTTTTGAATCTATATCTGAAGCAATACAACTTTGTAAAACCATTCTTAAAGAAGAACCAGTTTTTATAAACTTTTGTGTTGATAAAATTTCCTCTTCTTTTAAAGTCATTGGCAACAATTTAATACATCCATTTAATATATCTGGATCATCAGTTACTGATTTATAAAGTAATCCTCTTGATGGAAGTGGAATTAGCTCAGGCTCAGCAAAATTAAACTTACTTTTTCTTGTTTTAGAACTTTCTTTTATTGTTTCAGCAAATTGCTTATCTACTTTTTTCATAGCTTCTAAATTTGCAGCCTTTGATAAATCTATATCTTCTTTTGTAGCCATTTATTATTCTCCTTATATATGTTTATAATACACTTTACATATTATATACGGTTTGAGAATTTTAAAAATTGAAAAGTTAACTATAGAATGAAAATACAAACAATATTAGAAAAAATAATAACTGGAAAACAAGTTAAGTTTTCTATTGCCACAATTGGCAAAGGCGAAGATACTGGCAATAAAATAATAAAAGTAGAAGATGTAATTGATAAAAAAAGTAAGAAATATTATATCTATCACTCTCTTATTAATTTTGTTCGTTTTAAAGACTGGGATGAAAAAATAGCCTTTGCTGATATTCAAGAAATAAAAAAACCAGTTATTGTAACTACTGATGGAGAAAAATTATATCCAATACATATTAACACAGAAGTTGAAGTACCAAAAAAGAACTATAATAGTAAAGATAACACAGAAGATTATTATTGGTATGATGAAATATAAGGAGAACAAACTATGAATATTAAAGATTCTATTCTTTTAAATGTTGAGCCAAAAGAAAAAATATTAGAAGAAGAAAGCGTAGAAGTAAAAGAAATTGATTATGTTGCTCGTGCTTTAAATTCTATTAGTAACTTAGTTAGAGAAATGACCTATATTAAATCAGATATAGATAATTGCCATAAGCCGCTTGTAACACCATATGCAAATATGATAACAAAAACAAAAGCAATGAGTGATGAAGACTATTCTCTTCTTTTGGAAAAAATAAAGAATTTTTATCTTAAAAAGATTGACCTAATTAAAGATTCTGTATATGATATTTTTGAAGATAAAGACAAAGAAGAAGATAAGGAAAAGAAAGAAGAAGAGCATCCAGAAATGGCTCAAGCTGAAATACAAGTCTATAAGGGAGATTTTTAACCTATTAAAAGTGGCACAGGCTCTGCTTGTGCCTTCATCTCCATTTTAACATCATCAAGTTCTTTTTGCCCTTGCTGTATCAATTCGGAATAAGCTAAAGTAATATTTTCAGAACCAGCAGGGATAACACCACCAAAAGTAGAACGCATAGTTCCAAGAAGTATTTTTGCTTTTGCTACACAATATCTTCGTATAAGCATATCATTGTTAATTACATCCATATTAAGCGGTGTTTTATAAATAATACCAATTTTTAATAAAGATTGAACTGGAACTGGATAAACAAAAATTTTTCTATTTACTATTTCCCATCTAAATTCAGTACCAGTTACTAAAGATGTATCACGAAGCATTGAAATTGCTATATAATAATCAGATAAAAATCCAGCATGACCTGGCCTTCCATATCTCTGAAAGAAATATTGTAAATATAAAGCATTTGCCATATCTGCATCAGCGGCTAAATAACCAAATGGCAAACGTGGTCTTACTATAATATCTATAATATTTGAAACTGGTCCAACCTCTGGCGGTATATCATAACCTTCATTAGGAGAAGAAACTGGTATATCCATATAGACTATATTTTGTTCAAAATTTCTCCATCGATTATATTCAGCCAAAGCTTCCATAAGAATATTACCAAGCTGTTCATCGGTCAATTCTACAGGAGTAATTGGTGCACCAAGCATTGAACGAACATAATTATAAAGACTAGAAAAATCTATTAAAGAAGATTTGTTTAAAGCATCTTCTCCTCTGTCTTCACTACTATTACCAAATATTACATCAATAGCATCCATGTTTAATCCTCCAAGGTTTTATCAACATGTTTAAATAAAACTATTGTAGAAACTATCATTAAAAGTATAATAATTAGTTCCAATATTAAACTACCATTAATAAAAAATATTCCAAGTGCTAAATAGAATAAGCTTTTTGTAAAAAGTAAATTCACTAATCTAATTACTCTTTTTTGTTTAAATGTTTTTGGCTTTAATTCATAAATCACTCTTTCAACAAATCTTTTTGGATGATAAAGATGCTCTTCTTTATAAGCAACTTTAAAAGCCTCTTTTATCTTAAAGTCGCTAAGAATTATTGTTTTTATCATATTGAAAAAATATACAATAAAAAACAAGAAGAAGGAAATAACAAAAACACTATTTAATATTATAGCAAACGCATCATTAGAATTTTCAAACATTTAATTTTCTCCATTAGTTATAAACTGTTAAAGCTTTTGCGTTGTTTTTAAATTCATTTGTTATTTCAAATGAATCAAGAGCAACATCCAAATCACCATTAATTTTTTTATAGTCTGCTTTCAAATCTTCAAAAGATTGAATAACATATAAAAAATATAAATTAAACAATGCAAGAGTAGTATTTTTGATACTTTTATTAAAAAAATCTTGATTTACTATATAAGTAAACAATTCTTCAATATTTGCGTTTCTTTGTTTGTTATATTCAAGATACTTATTTAATACTTCTTCTTTACCACCATTTTTGAAAAATAAATCAGAATACTGTTTTATCATGTTTTCATGAAAATCAATAAGCATGTTAAAAGTTATTTTTTCTATTTTTTCATTTTTAATTAGCATATAACCATTTACTGAATTTTTAGCTAACTCACGAAAAGAATTATAAAAAGTTATAAAAACGCATTTACCTAATAAGTAAAATTGCAAGTCTTTCTTTTTGTCTAATGAAAAATTATTGGTTAATTCATATTTAATACACTTATAAATATAGTTAAATATTTGATGATTAACAATTTGCTCTTCCAAGCAAACACCACTTTCTTCTTTTACTTCTTTTTTATTTTTTCTATTTCTTAAATGATCAATAATATCTTTAATAATATATTTATAAATAAAAGAGACAATAACAGCACTAAAAAATACAATAACTAAAATTTGCATTTCTCTTGTTTGTGGAATTTGATCAAGCTGAATTTGAATTGGCATAGTTTATCCTTTTTTAAATAAAAGCAAAAATTAAAAAATACTCTTTAAAAAGCTTTCATCTTCTTCTATTAAGATATTTAAAACAGAATTTGTTGTTTTATTCATTTCTGGAATATCTTCATTTTCTCCATACATAGAAACGCCATATTTTATTGTTGATAAAACCTTTGATAAATCTTCTTGATTAAATTCTTTTAAAAGCTTTTTATCATCCAAAAAAGTAGTTAAAGTGTTATAATCTTCAACAATTGAAGAAAGCTTCATCTTTTTATAAGCTGAAGAAATTTTGCCATCAAAATATCTTTCCTCAAATTCCTCAAACTTCTTTTGAATCTTATCACAATATTTTACTATTTTTGTTTCTTCTTTATCTTCTTTGATAAGAGAAATTTTATCTTTCAAATATTGGCTTACAATCAAAGAATTTGTGTCTTCATTCAAACAAGCCAATATTTTATCCTTTTCATCCATTGATTCAACCATATCTTTTCCATATCTTATTTCATCTAACAATTTTTGAAATTTCATATACTACTCCTAGATATTAACTTTCCACTTTTATTAATTGATTTATAAAAAACTATAAAATAAAAAAGATAAAAGAAAGGAACAATTGTGAGCTTTTATAGTTGGCTAATTACTAGATTAAGAAACAGAAGGTATTCATATTCTGGACTATTTTCTCCCAGACTTTATACATTTGGTGCAATTTATGAAGGAACATATAAAAATTGGAAGCATGACCCCACACCAATGATTTGGATAATGTATAGTGATGCAAAATATACCCATGGAATTAATTTACATTATTTAAACAATTATGAACAAAGCTGGTTTATTAGAACCATTTATATAATTAAAAAATATCAGCAGGCAATTGATGGAAGAATTTTCTATAACATGCTTAAACAACAACAAATGAGTATTGTAAAAAAAGCATATAGAGTTTATTTTACTAATATGCTGAATTGTAAATTAACAAGTGCAGGAATTACCAATATGGAAAAATTGGTCTATAGTAGCAAAAGTCCATTTATTAATACATTAAATAAAATAATTGCGCCACAAGAAATGGCATATCCTCCAAGACAAGTTTCTTATTATCCTGAAGAATTAAGAGATAGAATTATTCAAGCTCAAAATTCAATTCCAATTAATCAAGCTACTGTTTCTTCTGGAACAATTAATAATAGTCAAATTAACAACAATAATCAAAATAATAATAATCAAACCATTACTTAATTTCTTTGCTAAAATTGTCTTTGGACAATTTTAGCTTCTTAATAGTAAGTAGTATTATATTTATATATTATTAACTGGACATCTAGAGTCTATGATTGCCCAAAATTGTCCACTCGGTACTTTTAAGTAATTTATTATAATAAAAAGAGTTAGTCAATAAAATACACTTTTAGTAGAAATTAGTCAGATTTTTTAAAAATTGGACAAAATTGTCTTCAAAAAAATTTTGACAATTTTTCAAAATAGTAAGTAGTATTATTTATAGTATTATTAACTGGACATCTAGAGTCTATGATTGCCCAAAATTGTCCATTCGGTGATAGTAAATAATTAATTATAATAAAAGGAATTAGTCAATAATTTTAAATTTGTGATTCAAATTATCGGCAATAATAGGAAAAAATTGCCAATAATTTGATATTTATAGATACAAAGTCCATTGAGCACTAATTGCTACGTTTGCTTCCTTTCTTAGAGGTGCTATATAACGTTTTGCAATCATTATACCACCTGGCATATTATCATACGCATAAACGCCAGGAGTTGATAAACCACCAATAGAAAGCAAACTATCACTAAACAATCCAACCTCTTTCAAAGTATAGCCATTGTATGGATAAAACCATCCATCAGTATTTGTTGCCACACTCTGTTCTGGCATAGTAACTGTGTAAGTAATTTTGTTTTCATAGCCTAAGCCTTCACTAGAAAGAAATACTTCAGCAGTACTTTCATTCCAAGTTGTATTCCGTCTGGAATATAAAAAAGCTGGCCTCCCAATTCCTCTATAGGTTGTTTTTAATGTATCAGTACTTCCAGAAACTAGCAAATCACTATTCAAAAAAGTTAATTTTCCATTTTTAATTGCGCCATCAACACCATATTCGGTTTGGTCTGGTGAACCATCTATTTTAGCTGACAAATAATCATTAACTGTTCTTGTTTTTATTAAAGGAAAATCACCATATTTTTGATATCCACCACCAGCAGAAACGGTACCACTATAATAATTCTCACTATCAGAAATATTATTATTAAAATCGCTTTGATTAGTCCAAATTGTAGCTAAATAATCTTGCTCTTCTTGTGTTGCTACATTTACTACATGATTCCAGTTAGCATACTCTTTTCCTGTTCCAAACAACATTTTTGTTGGAAAAGTAGCATATGTTTTATTACCATAAGCATCATTACAATAACTCCATTGGCCTTCCCAATCTGAACCTTGCCACCAATATTGAGCTTGTGAAAGAATATAGCCATCAATATTTTTTTTATCATTCATTGAATGAACAGAATTTGAAGAAAAATCAGGCATATTTTTTCCAGCAGTGCCAAGATTAGTAAAAACATCACCAGTTAAAAGGTGCATCATTGCATGTTTTGCCCAAACGGTAATAGTATTATCACCACCATCATGATAGAATAATTTTCCATCTCTCCACGCATAAACATTTAATTCGCCATGAATTTCAAATGGTATTAATTCATTTTTTTGCTGTTCTTTTATTTTTCTTATATTTTCTAAAATATTATTTTTTAACATTTGTCAATACTCCTTATTTATCTTTAATAGGTTATCTTAAACCATTTAAAATCCTTATTGTCCATAAAATTATGCTTATACTTATTCAATGTTAACTTTTGTTTATCAATAAAAAGCAATCCTTTAGAAACAGAAGAAAATTCAAAACTCATTACTAAATCAGTTATTCTTTCAATTTCTATATCAAGATATTCTGTGTTTAATTCATTCTTTATAGCATAGTTTTTTATAGCATATGTTTTATTCATTATTGTTTGTTTTTCATTAAAAAAATTATCATCATAATAGCCAGGTGGCAAAGTTAGATAACTTATTGACACGGTACTTGGAATATTGTTTTTTAATGCTTTATTTTCTCTTGTAAAATTTGGAACTTTTGTATAAGGATTTTTTATTCTAATAACACTATTATTGTTTTCATTAGCTAAGGTTATTGCATAAATCTGATAACCTACATTTGTAATAAAAGAAATTGTTCCATCAAAGCCAATTTCATTGTTAGTAATAATATTTTTCCATGGCATATTTTCCATTAAAATCTTATAATAGCCATCTTCTACTTTTGTTGAAAATATATTATAAATACCATTTAATAAAGGATCAGCCGCATCTTTTACTTCAACTAAATTTATACTTGAATTAAGCAATGGATTAAATGAATTATATGGATTTGTTATCCATACTTCACTACTTTTACCGTATATTTCATCATCAATTAAATAAATTATTTTTTCTATTGGATATTCTTCTTGCTGATTACTATTTTCTACTAATTTAGAAGAACTATTTGAATGAAGCCTTCCGTTTGTATAATTTAAAGTATAATAGGAAGATAAATTAGTTAATTCATTTTCTGGTTCACGAGCAAATATAAAATAAGTATTAAAATATTTTTCTTTAAGATTATCTCTTTTCCCATTTTTGTAGTCATAGATTAAACTATTTTCTACTATATCATTTGTTTTAAAAAGCATTGGTGTAGACCATGTTGCCCCATCGTCAAAAGAATATTTCATCCAAATATCATTTACATAAATAAAATTTTTCCATGTTGCAGTTTGAGGTATTAATGGATAATAATCAGTAGAAAAGTTTATAATAAAATCTTTAGCATTATCTTCATTTATTGTTTCTTGCAGCAATTTAATAATTACTGAATAATCATATTCAAATGGACCAATCCATGATGCTCCTTTATCAAGTGAATATCGTATCCACATTGGATCACTTGTTGGTTCGCTTGTCCAGAATGATTGAATTTGATAGCCAAGAGAATCATTGCTATTAAAACTAAAATAATCAGTACTATTAAAACCAAGCATATATTCATTGCCATCTTCTGTTGGTATATAATCTCTTGAGAATAATAATTTTGCTCCACCAGCTTTTTCAAAAAACTTTTTAATATCACCAAAACTATCACTATAATAATTTATTTTAGTGTCTTGTTTTAGTTCGTCTATTTGTAAAGCTCTTGTTGAAATTCCATTAATATCTTGATAACCAGCATTTTCATTAGAAAATAATGAAGAAAAGCTTACAAAACGTATTAGATTAATAGGAATTAAAAAATCAATATATTTATTTAAAGCAGCTAATTCTTTTTCACCTGTGGTAACGTTGGTATCTGGTAAAACAGTTATCTTAAAGTTTATTATATTTGTTTTAAAATATTTATAAAATTCTCCATTATATTTGTTATTAATATCTGATTTTTTATAACCTAAAACAACATCTGGACCATATTTTTGTGATAAAACATTAAAATTAAAAATGTTAAATTGCTGAGATATACCATTTACGCTTACAAATTCTTTTGGATAATAGCTGGTCATTAAATTATCAGAAGGATTTAATGGTGTTAAGTAAAAAGTAAACAATGTCTTATCAATTTCACCAGTATAAGGATTTTGATTATAAATATAATTAGCAAAACGTCTATCAAACCAAAATTCCTGAATTTCTATGGCATAGCCTAAAAAATTAAAAAATAATTCTATTGAATAATTGGTGCCTTTTATTTTATAAAGCTCAATAATATTTTTAATTAAAATTCTATATTTTTCATCATTTATTAAAATATGTTCTTGCTTATCATAGCCTAAAAGTTGTCCAAGATATTCTACATACTCAACAGGAATTTTATCAATATCATAGATATCTGCAATTTGATTTATGATTGAAGAAAATTTATCAAACTCTTTCATAAGCGCTTCATAAAAAAGTTTTTCTTTTGTTTTGTCTTCTATATTAAGAATATCTATTTCTGGCAAAAATTGATTTCTTTTATCATAGAAAAAAGTTTTTATTGTAGAATACTTAAATGAATAAAATATTTGATGTAATAAAGTATTGTCAGCGGTTGTTATATTAAAAGTTGTATTAATTTCTTGCTTCAAAAATTCTTCTAAAAGTAAATCATTTATTGCAGTATTGTTAATATAATTTTCATTTTTTATTAATAAGTCAGCTAACAAAACATAGTTAATTTCATTGTCTGAATCAACTTGATTTCTAATAGAAATATCATAATCACTTTCATCTTTTATTATATAGTATTTTTTTAATATAGGTGTTAAGTTTGAATCATTTTTTAATATTGCTACTAATGTTTTTTCTTCTAACATTTTTTTACCTTAACTTGCATAACTATAATTAAAAATAAGTCCATGAATTTTATTTCCAGTATCATCAAAAACATCTTCACAAAGAACTGTTATTGTATCAAAATTTGATTCAATTCTATTTTCAAGATTTGAATTACTTTTTGTATAATCAAGCCCAAAATAAGTTATTTCAGCGTAAGATACACCAGTATAGTTTTGAATTGTTGAGAATATTTTTGATTTTGCTATTGGTGTGTCAAAATCAATGTTAGACAAACTATATTCATTTCTCAACGCTTCTTCAAGTCCAAATTTAATTGTTTCAAGTGAATAACCATCTTTACAAACTATATTGGCCGCAACATCAAAAGTAGCAAAATTTGCTGGTAAAACTTTATTTTCTATTCCACTAATTTTATATTTGTCAAGATAATTTTTTATAAGATTTTCTTCTGAATTATCATTTGCTGTAGGGTTACCATTTTGGTCATATCGTTTATCATTAATAAAATGAAGGTAAAATTCACTATCTGGAATTAAATTACCATTTACTTTGTTAATGATAAAAACTCTTTCTTCTTCATCAAAATCATAATAGAAATCAGGTGTTCTATAACCGCCATAATAAGTTTCATCTTTTATTCTACAATCAAAGCGTATTTCTGTAAAGACTCCGTTTGTTGGAGAATAATTGCTATCAATATAAGGATGATTTGTTATTTCAATATAATTTTCACCAAGTGGATGCTGGGTTATTTCTTCTCGATACTTTAATTTAAGATTGTTTTGTGAAGGAGTTCCAAAAATTTTTTCAAAAAATAAATTAGTGTCTGGAACTGATGGGAAATAAATATTTCCACTAGGATTGCGTTTCTTATTATGAATATGTAAAATATTAGAGTTATCAAAATCTTCATAAATATAATCTAAATAATTTATATATCCTAAAGAAACAAAAGCATTTTGAAGAGCAGACTTTAATTCAAAAACCGTACCAATTGTTGAAAGTTGAATAGTTATAAGCTCTCCATCATCAATACTAAATTTTAATATATCATTACTATTAAAATAATTTTCTGTTGTATCAATAATGCCTAAATCTATAGTAATAAGCTCAACAAAATCATAAGGATAAATATAAATAATATCACCATCATTTTTTATTGCTTCTATTGAGCCAAGACTTGTTTTATTTTTTGTAAAAGCTACTTGAAAATTACATTCTTCCATTATTGGAAGCTTATTTTTACCAAGTACAGTACTATAAACATAATGAGCTTTATTTGCTTCTTTATAAATTTCTGGGTTTTCTGAATAGAAGTTAGTATAAACACTGCCTATTACTAAAGAATCAATCTCTTTCTCTTTTGCATGAATAAAGAGATAATTATTCTCTCCAAAGTTTTTACCTAAAACATTTGTTTCATAAATAAAATTTCCAAAATTAATATCATTTTTATTAGTTACTAATGTTAAAGATTTCTTACCAGTTACTTTTAAGCTTGTATTTCCATTATATTTAACACCAAGAATATCCATAAATTCAACAGAATTATTTAAGTTATTTTTAAAATCTGAAACCTTAAATTGTAATGAAGAATATTTTCCAGTTGATGGAGAAATTATTTTCAAATAAGATTTTCCATCAGTTGAATCAACAACCACAGAAGCAACATTACTATAATCACCACCATTTGAAGCTTCTGGTGGAAGCATACTAATATTGTTATAGAGATAATAAAGCATATCCATGGGCATTGATGGAGTTTTTTCTACTGATATTGTTTGTGCTGAAACAGCAGAAAATCTAATATCTTTTGAGCCATTAATAAGTTGATAAAATTCACAAACTATTCCAGAATTAGCTGATAACAAATCTTGGTTAATATAAGTAACAATATCGCTATAATATTGACTTGTTCTTCCTACACCACCATAAGAAATATTATATGTAGTACCATTAATAGTTAATGGAATATCTGTCTCTTGGTTTATTGCTCCAAAAGCTTGTGCTTGACTTGTATCCTCAAGTGTAAGCCCAAGAAATTGAATTGGTTTTGCGGCACTACCATAATTTATATTTGTTTTAAAGGCATTATTAATTTTTTCAACAATACCTTTATGATACCGTGCTTCATAAAGCGTATTGTAGTAAGTTCCAGACGGTGGTTTTATTAATGGCGTTGAATTTGACAAATATATTTTTTTATTATCATTAGCAGCATAATCATCTTTTAAATTGACAATTATCATTCCACGGCCATCTATATCAAGACCAATACTATATTTAGAAGAAATATCAAAACCATATACATTATTTGTATCAGTTGTAGTGTTTGCTACACCAACTGTTGAATAGAAAACCGAACTTGTATCTTCTGTAACGGTATCATAAAATACATCATCAACAGTTCCTAATATATAGGGCTCTGCATTAATAAAATAGTTATCAATATTTCTGAAGAACAATTCTTCTGTTTGAGTTTTTGTTACTTTAAGTTGTAAATTATTATCAGGAATAAAATCACCATTTTCATCTGTTATACCAAGTTTTTCTTTAAAATCATCTGTTGTATTTATAATAATATAATTATGAAATGTTTTGTTAACACCAGTTTTATAATTTAAAGTAGTTTGTTCAGCTATATCAGTAAAGAAATAGCCATAAAAATTAAATTTTGAATCACTGAATGAATAAAGTTCATTAAATCTATTTTCTAACTTAGTATCAATCCATTTGAAATTGTTATATTGTGATGGCTTTAATCCACTATAATTTTTATTTAATGCAATAAAAGTATAAACCTCATTAGAATTAATGTAATAGCCATATTTTTTATAAAAATCAGAAGGCATATTACTGCCACCAAAAGAAACAGATTTTAACACCAATGGATTATTACTTAATAAAATTTTATAGTCTTCTGTAGTAACTGCTTTATTTGCAGTTTTTAAAGTAAGTGGACCATAGAGAGCGGCATGATTAATTGTTTCTAAATCAGTTCCACCATAACCACTACTTTCATTAATCATATTAACCTCATATGTTTCATCATTAAAGGTCAATGTTTTATTAAGATTAATAGATTTTATTGGAATATTGCAACTTGAACCACCACCAACTCTATAAAAAATATAAAGTGTTGAGCCAACAGGCAAAAGTCTTTTTATATTATTCATTAAAAGTTTTGGGGCAAATTCAACAGTAACAGAACCGTTTTCTAGAATATTTACCATATAAGGAATTGCATTATTTTCATCTTGCGCTTCATTAGATAAGAAACTGTCTACTTTTAATAATTCAATTTCTGAATTTATATTATTATTTGATTGCTTCATAAAAACAGCAACAGAATTATTAATAACTGAACTATTTGATAAAGTAAAAATTTCATTATCTTGTGTTGTTGAAATAAATTGTTCTACTTTTGTAAGACCTTCATAAAAATTTAGCGTAAAAACAGAATTATAACTATCTGAATCTAAATTCACAGAAACTTTATTTTTATACAAAAATTTATTATTTATTGCATCATAAGAAATTGCTTCAAAATTTTTAATAACTTTATTATTGTCAAAAGCATCAATGGTAAAAATATCATTTCTTGTTCCAGAAAGTTCTGTATAAGCTGGTGTTAAAACAAGTTCTTTGTTGCTTGCTTTATTAAAATAAAGAGTAACTGGTACTGCCGCACAATAAGGTAATGCAAGTTTATAGTTAATAAGCTTTAACAATTTTAAAATTGATGAATCTTGAGTTGCTGTTGATAAAAAATTTTCATTAACATTCCAATCTATTCGTGTAGCTAATTGATCTGCAATATAAGCAAAAAGCTCCATCAACATTCTTCCAGCAGAAGAAGACAAGAAATCATCCCAATTACTATTATATTCTGGATTTTCTTGTATTAAATTATAAACATCTTTTATTACATTGTCATAATCAAGGCCAGAAAACTGTGTGATAGGAAGTTTTATCAATGAATCCATCTTTTAATCCTCATAATTAGCATAAATGGTGATATAGTCTTCTTCTATATTAGAATTTTCCAAGAGATAAAGAAAATCTTTATTACATACCATTAAATCTTTAATATAATTATCACCCATTGCTTCTCTTATCTTTTTTGAAAATTCTACATTTGAATCTTTTATTTCTTTGTCAGTAATTTCAATTAAAATATTATTTATTTTTATTTTATTGGTATCTATTTTTTGAGTTTCTTCTTCTTTCAATTCACGCAAACGAACAACATCTTTTGCTTCATTGATAAGTTTTATTTGAGCAATTTTTTTATTCTTTTCTTCATTCAAAACATTTTTATAAAATTGTTCTAAATAGCTTTTTTCATCATCTGTTAATTTTTTTGTATTTATAAATTTTTCTATCATATCTTATAAATTAATAATAGTTTCATAACTAATTAAGTTATTTGTACTATTAGAAATAGCCTCCACTAAAATATAGAAAGTAGAAACATCTTTTTTTGAAACTATTACATTTTGTACTGTTACTCTTGGCTCCCATTTTTCTATAGCACTTTTTATTTCAAATTTTATGTCTTCTATTATATAGGAATCAAACTCAAACAAAAATTGTTTTAGTTTACAACCAAAATATGGATTGTTGATTCTTTCGCCAGGAGAAGTTAATAAAATTCTTGCTATATTTTCTTGTAAAAGCTCTTCGTCTTCTTTAACAGTAAAAAAATCTTCGTTGTAGTATGCTATGCCTTTCATAAAAAAATATTCCTTTATTTTATCTTTCTTTAAACAAGTTGTTTTGCAAGCCTTGCGTTGTCATTTGGCAAAAACAAACTTGGTATACTATTTGCTAAAGTAAGTTTTTTTACTAATTCATATTCTTGCTCTAAAGAAACAACATTCTGCTTCATTCTATTATAATCAGTAATATCTACTATAATTGTTTTTATTTCTTTAAGCGATTTATCATCACTTATTATATAAACTTCATCATTTTTATTAAGTCCATTAACATCTTTTACATAAACAACCTTTGAATCACTTGCACCATCAAGAAGTTCTTTTACAACAAATTGGTTACTATAATATTGTAAAGTTTTAGAATCAGATTGAAGTTTATCTATTTCAGCTACTAACGCTAATATTTTTCTATAGACATTATTTAAAGTACCACCACGTTTTCTTAATCTAAGAACTATATTGTTATTTATATCACTTAGTAAACCATTTACATAAGAAACTATATTGTTATTGCATTTTGAGTTTATATTATTTACCCTTGCATCAATATCAGTATTTCTTTTAGAAAAATTATTTGAAAGATTTGTTAGGCCAATTGAACTATATTTTACTGCATCAGTTAGATTAAACCAAGAATTTATAATGGTAAGGATTGCTTGTAAAACCTTTAATTGATCATTATCATCATTTGCTTTTTCAATTAAATTATTAATTGAATCAATTTGTGAAGTTATTAAATATTGCCAATAAGTAACTAAATGAGTAATTATATTTTTTATTGTATCAGAATTTGCTACTATTTTATGAGTATAAGAAATTGTTCCAGAAGTTGGTTTATTATATAAAGTAAGAATTTGAAGCTTAATATAACTTCCACCAGAATCTGAACCTTGCTCTATTACTTTTGCAACACAAAAAACTATATTGTTTTGATAAAAATAAATATAATGATTTAAGGTTGTTTGATTGTTTGTATAAATTTTATCTGAAAAATTATTAACATTCATTGTATAAATATTTAAAAAATCAATATCATAACCATTATTTAAAACAGTATAAGCCCATGAAATTAAATTCATTGTTATTTTTTCATTTTGCTGATTAAAAGTTCCAAGATAAAAAGTTGTATTTAAATAGCTTGGTATAATTGGTTCAATATTAGTAGTGCCATCAGTATCATTATCTACATATGTATTTAAAGTTAGTTTTTGAGAATTTTGTACAACTGGTACATAAAAAATATTATCATTTGTTAAAGATGCGCCTTTCCATACTTCTTTATTGTCTTTAATTGTTATATTTGTTGTTGAATCAGCATAATAAACTACATCTGTAATAGGCAGTAAGCATTGTGTACTATAAAGTATTCCAGCACTATTACCAAGTTCAGTAAAAATATTAGCAATTATATTTTCATTACCAACAAAATCTTCTCTATTAGCAGCATCATTATCAATTTCATCTGAAACAGTTACAAGAGCATTTGTATAGCCACTTTTATCATCTACATTTTTTTGTGCTAAAAAAATTTTTTGAGTAATACCTTTTCTTTTTAATTCTGTCATATTATTATCTTTTTAGATTGAAATTAAGATATCAGCAATTTTATTGATATAATCTATTTCGTTCTCTTTTAATAAAGAAGCAAACTTAAATGAAAATTCAAGATTGAATTGAAAATTATTAAGATAGTTAAGTAAATAATCTTTTAAATTTAGGCCAACATTTTCTTGGCAATAAGTAATAACATTAAAAAGACCATCAAGTAAATCACTTTTTATAATATTGTTTTTTTCTAATATATAAGAAAGAAGTAATTCTTCTGCTTTATCTTCTGTAATTATTTGAATTGATGGATAAGTAGTAGTAAATAAAGAATTTGAAATTGCCATTATCAATTTTTTTCTATAATCTGAAAATAAAGTTTCAAGCATGGAATTAAGAATTTCTTTTTCTTTGTCAGTTACATCAGAAAGTTCATCATCTGTCCATACTATTTCTGGCATCTTCTCATTTTGTATAATTGTTATAATAGTAGTATACAAAGTATTTTTTAATATATTTATTTTATCTGAAGCCGATTCATTTAGAGCATGGGTAGCTTCCTGATAAGAAAGATTAAAAGAATAAATTGCTGTGTTAATTGAAGTTTTTAATTCATCTATTGTTGTATAATTATTTATAATATCAATTAAATTGGCTTTTAAAGAATTGTATGAATATGTATAATAGTCTTCATCTATTGAATCATTTTGCAAACGTATTTTCTTTATTTTTTCAACAATATCATTAATAAAATTTCTTTTATAATTAAAGAATTTACTAATAACTTTTTGAATTAAAAAAGCATTTCTATTTTCATCAGTAACACCACTAAATGAAAATACATATTTTAGATATTCATAAAGAACTTTATTAAAGATTTCTTGCAAATCTATTTTTAAATTTTCTTGTAAGGCTGCTAAATAATCTTTTATCATTTGCTTTAAAATATCTGGATCAACAATACCAGAATTAGGTAATGCGTTAATATAATCAGTAAGCATTGAAAGCAAAAGTTTATTTCTATTTTGATAAGCTTTTGATAATTCAGCAACTAAAGTGTTTATTAATTTCTTTAGCATATAATCATTAAGCTTGAAAATTGACAACAAAGTATCTTTTGTAAAAGTAAATTGACTATTTACAATATAATCAGTAAATCCACTTGCTAAATTATTCAATACATTTAAATCATATTGTGGATTACTATTATTTGCATAAATATCTTTTTCTATATCAGAAGTATCAAGCTTCATGCCTTTTAAAGTTTGTAAAACTTGATTTAACAATAAAGTAATATTATCATTGATTACTTTTGATATTCCATCCATTAATTCTCTTGAAACATTTGTATCTTCAGCAACTCTATCCATCCAACTTGTATCACCATTGTTAATAATAACTGTACCTTGCAATTCATCTAATGATATTTGTTTTGTTCCTAAAACATCGTCAAAATTACCAGAAGTGCCACCTATCTTAGGATAGCTTGGTGTTATTCCAATTAAGGTTTTACTATTATCTGCATAAATTACTGCATTTAAATTATTAATAATATTATCATTACTTTCAGTATAACCATAAGAATTGTTTTCATCATAACCATATGTATTATCATCATCAAAACCATAGTTATAAGATGAATTAACTAAAGTATCATAAAATGTAGTTAAATCAGGAACTATTGTATCAATTGATGAAGTATCTATAATTGAAGCTTCTTGAGTGTTTAAATAAGTAGTGAGATCATCTATAGTAATAGTAAAAAGTGGTAAACTTGCTCCATTAACTGTTGGATTATAGCCTTCTACACAAGAATTTATTGCTGCAAAGCTTCCATCAAGAAGTGTGCTAATAAGCTCACGCAATGTTTTTAATTGTTTTACTGTTAAATCACCTAAATCTATTTGAATTGAAAGTATTGATTGTTCAATGGCATTAACACCAGAAATTGCTAGCTTAATCAATAAGCTTTGTAAAATTAAAATAAAATCATTAATAATTTCTGCTATCATTGCATAGTTCATCATTGCAGTAATTATTTTAGTAGCTAATTGAATTGCCCAACGAGCTTTTTGATACATTGAAGATATTTTTTGTGTCATTGAAAAAGCTTTAAGAACTACACCAAATATTGATGCCATTTGTGAAACTGGTGAATTTTTTAGAAAACTTATACTTCCTATTTTTGAGAAATTATCAGCAAGGCCATCCCATCCTATTGATGTTCCTTGCTTATCTATACCTAATAATTCACCAATTGTTACTTTCATTTTTTTTATCCAAAAATAACGCTTGATGCTTCTACAGTTAAACCTTCAGATAATGGGAAAAAGCCTTCACTTGTTGTTGTTAAAACATGACTTGCAGCATGAGGACCCAAATGCACTTCTCTTGCATTTACTGTTACTACACTTGTTTCAGCAGTTAAAGTAACACCTGCACTATCTATTTTTACTGAGTTGCCTTTTGCAGTAAGTGTTATATCTTCTGGCTCTATTACTGTAGTGGCTGTTGTAGTGTTTTTTGTTGCTGAAATAGTTAAAGTATTATCTTCAGAATTTATAATGTTTGAAGTTTTATCTTGCTTATTATCACATTTTAAATTAAAGCTTAATTTATCTGAATCATCTTTATTGAATGTTAAAGAAATTGTTTTGTCTTTATTTGAGTTTTTTAAATCTGTTTTTTTAAGAATAAAAGAAGTTTTAAATTTATTCATTTCAAGTTCTTCACTTGAGGTTTCATTTCCATCTTTATCATATTCAAGAGAATGATGAATAAGAATTTTATCCTTATTAATTACAATAGTGTTTGTTGCATTACTAATAACCCAGTTTGTTTTTTTACTTATAGCATCACTTGAATCTGCTTTATCATAATGAGTTTCTTTTGTTTTTAAAACAACAGCACCATTTAAGTCTGTTTTATCCATAGCTTCTTTACCATCTTGAAAGCCATTTGAAAAACCATTTGTTTTATCTGTTGGAAAATTTATTTTATCAAGTTTATTATTTTTAAATTCTGGCTGAAAAATACTTCCAAGCCAAAAACAAACATTTCCTCTTTCAATAGTATTCCCAACAAAAGCAACTAATCCACGAGTATTTACCTGTGGTAAAGAAAACAATCCATAATCTTCTCCACCACCAAAAGGTGAATAAACATAGGCTTCAAAATCATTATGAGTATTATTTTTTTCATTAACACCAAGTTTTATAAAATCAGGACTTTTTGATAAATCCCATTGCATTTCTCCAAAAAAATATTGAGCTACTCTTACTCGAATTGTTCCTCGTGTTAAAAACATTGAATTATCTAATACTATAGCTGGATAAATCATTTATAATAACTCCCTTACACGTTTATATGATGGCACTCTAATAGTAATACCTTCTTTAAAATCTTCTGGCGAATTTCCAAACTTATTTGCATAAATTAAAACCCAATATAATTTAGAATTTCCATAAAAATTAAAAGATATTAAATCTGGCCTATATTGATATTGCTTTGGAATAGTATAATAAACATCATCATCAGTTAAAAAAATAGAATACAAATCAACATTAGGCATTCCAATAGCATTTGTTTTAGTCTGATCATTCCAAATTTTATCAAAAAATTTATATCTACTTGTTCCCATTTGTTATACCACCTTGTATTGGTATTCCCATACCCTTATAAAATTCATAATAAACTTTATAATCTGGCATTAAATCCATATAATCTTCTGTTACTTCAACAAGTGATAATTCAACAGTAAAACCAGACATTCTGTTAATACCATTTTTAATAAAATAAATATCACTTTCAAAATCTTTATTGATAGTAACACCAGTAGCTACAAACATTTTATGAAATTGCATTGACAAGTTTTGAGAAGTTGTTTGAGATGCAAGTAAATTATTTGCTTTATATAAATCAGAAACATTGTTTGGATAAGATGGATAAGCAAATTCAAATTGACCATTATCATAATTTATATTATTTTTTTGCGTATTCAATAAATTTTCATCACCCATTATTATTTTTATAGAAGGCGGTCTTACATAATAAGTACTTTTACTTTCAATCATAAAATTTGGTAAAATTAAACTTCTATATGCCATTTCTATTTTGTCTAAAGCATCTAGTGTGTAAAAATTCATCCAATAATCAACTTCATCACTTGATTCGCCAGAACTTAAAATATGATATTCTGTTGATATAGTTAAATTTAAAGAAGAGACACCAGTAAAATTTTGAACTTCTCCAATTCTTGCTAAATAAGTAATTGCATTATATTTTGCCTGCATACTATTTTCATTAATTTTTGGATTAAATTGAAAAGGAATTTTAAAAGGCAAAAAATTGCTTGTAGAAACAGGCTTAACATAAAGAAAACCAATTTCTCCTGGCCTTATATTTTTAATATTACTAAGTTGATCTCTTGTATTTCCTAAAATTTTATTAATTTTTTCTTGATTACTTCCATCAATACCTTTTTCTTCAAAACTATTTTTAAAGGTAATTTCTTTAATTTTCTTTTCTTCTAATTCAGGAATTTGTTGAATAACTTGATATTGTTTTTCTTCAATACCAGTAGCTGTGCTAATATCTATAGTTTGCTTTTCTTCAGTATTAGGTGTTTGTTGTATATCTATAGTTTGTTTTTCTTCAGTATTAGGTGTTTGCTGTATATCTATAGTTTGTTTTTCTTCTAACTCAGGAGCTTGTTGAATAACTTGATCTTGCTTTTCTTCAGTATTAGGTGCTTGTTGAATATATACATTTTCTTTATTTTCTAATCTTGTATTTATTTCAATATTAGTTTGATCGTTGTACATATTGCTTTTTATTGTTTCAACTTGATTTTCAAAAAAATCTGTTGTTGGAACAATAGATACACTATTAGTTTTTGTATCATTATATGGATTAAGAAATCTTTCTTGAGTTTCATTTTGAATTATTATATCTTGTTTTTCTTCTTTTGCATATTGATTGCTAACATAAATTCTTTGCTTTTGCTCTGTTGTTTGCTGTTTTCCTACTATAACATCATTCTTTTGTTCAGTATCATATTGTTTACTTATTGTTTGGCTTTGTTTTTGCTCAGTGGCATATTGTTTATTTATTGTTTGATTTTGCTTTTCTTCTAGCTCAGGAGCTTGTTGAATAATTTGTTTTTGTTTTTCTTCAATGCTATATTGTTTACTTATCGTTAAATTATCTTTTTGCTCAGTGGCATATTGTTTATTTATTGTTTGATCTTGTTTTTGTTCAGTACCATATTGTTTACTTACAGTTACATCTTCTTTTTGCTCAGTGGCTTGAGATGTTCCTACATTATATTTGATTTTTGAAAAAACTTAAGATTTGCTTGTATTAAAGATTCTATATCAATAGCCATTTTT
>Ga0116170_10000773_pt1 | contig 33414 bp, 27 predicted proteins | sample AD_JPNHW1_MetaG_FD_89797 | JGI IMG/M metagenome (GOLD analysis project Ga0116170, IMG submission 89797) | Active sludge microbial communities of municipal wastewater-treating anaerobic digesters from Japan - AD_JPNHW1_MetaG | ecosystem: Engineered > Bioreactor > Anaerobic > Digestate | place... | reverse complement strand
GTGATCTTTTTCATCCTGGCGATGTTCCTGTTGCTCTTCCTTTCCATGTCGTTTGTATTCTGGTACGGCAACGATATCGGGCCGGCCTGGGTCGGGGCATTGATCATTACGGGCTTATATTTAGCCGGCGGGTTCGTCATTTATACCCTTCGGCGCGTCCTGTTCATCAACCCGCTGGTTGCGCATCTCACCAAAATCCTGATGGAGGAGAAAGATGAAAACGAGTGAACGATACCGTGTCAAGACGGCCAGGATCCGCTCGATGAAGGACCTGACGCTCGAAAAACAGCGTGTCAGGATGGAGATCCTGAAAACCGAACAGGAGATCCATCGCGACTACCGCAACATCCTGCACGCCCTCTCACTGCGTAACCTCGCCTCTGCCCTTGTCAACGAGATCCTGACCACTCATTCGGGAATCTCCACCGCCTTTTCCATCGGCAGAAACCTGTTCCGGGGAAAGAAAAAGAAGAAGCACGACAGGGACGATGTCCCCGGCGAACCGGGAATGTCATGAAGTTCGCTTTTACCCGGGCGGTCAACTTCGCTGCGGTCTTTTCCTCCTACTTTCTCTCCCGCCTCACCGGCAGGGTCATTCATTTCGGCTACCCGGTGGCAGCAGGCATCGAACCCAACAACACTTGCAACCTCCATTGCCCCGAATGTCCGGCGGGTATGAGCGACCTATCCAGGCCGGTTGGATGTATGGATTTCTCCCTCTTCCGTTCGGCCGTCGACCAGCTCCTGCCCGGACTCTCCTGGATCACCCTCTATTTCCAGGGAGAACCCTATCTCAACCCCCGTTTCTTCGAATTCATCCGGTATGCGCGGGAACGGAAAATCTTTGTAGCCAGCTCCACCAACGGACACTTCCTCACCGGGGAAAACGTAAAAAAAACGCTGGAATCGGACCTCAACCGCCTCATTGTCTCACTCGACGGTCCCGACTCTCAATCATACACGTTATACCGAAAAGGGGGAGATTTCGACCGGGTCATCAACGGCATCCGGAAGCTGACCGGCGAACGGGCTCGTCTCGGGTTGCGGCATCCCCGCATCATCCTGCAATGCCTGCTGCTGAAGAGCAATGAAGACCGGCTGGAGGAGATGAAACGACTGGCAAAGGAACTCGGTGTCGACAAGATCGAATTCAAGACCGCACAGTTCAATGATTTCGAATCCGGCCATCCGTTGATGCCGGATAACCCGGCTCTGTCGCGCTATCACCCCGTCCCCGGTTCCCGGCCCGACCGGCCGGCAGGTTCCCCAAAACCAGAGGGGAACCCATCAGCACATCAGCACACTGGCACATCAGCATATTATAAAATTAACAATCCATTGCGGAATCATTGTTTCCGCATGTGGAGCTCGTGCGTGATCACCTGGGACGGCAAGGTGGTGCCCTGCTGTTTCGACAAAGACGCGCACCACGAACTTGGCGACCTCAGGAAGCAGTCGTTCCGTGAGATATGGAAGGGAGAAGCCGCCTTCAACTTCCGCAAAACCATTCTCCGCGACCGTAAATCGGTGGAGATGTGCAGGAATTGCAGCCAACGGTTTTGATGTGCTGATGTGCCGATGTGCTGATGTGCTGATGTGCTGATGTGCTGATGAGGGATGTGTGGCAAGGGAGTGGGGGGCAAAATCATTAATCGTAAATTGAAATATGTTCATCGAAGTCTGTGTCAATTCAGCGGAATCGGCCGTGGAAGCCCAGCGGGGCGGTGCCGGCCGTGTCGAACTTTGCGAGAACCTGCATGACGGGGGAACCACTCCCAGTGCCGGAAGTATAAGAATGGCCAGGAAGTGGCTGGATATCCAGCTCTTTGTGATGATCCGTCCGCGGGGGGGCGATTTCCTTTACAGCCCCGAAGAGTTTGCCATTATGCAGGAAGATATCCGGGTGGCCGGGGAGGCCGGCGCCGATGGGGTCGTTTTCGGCATCCTGAATGCCGACGGGACGATCGATGCCGGCCGGATGAAGGTATTAGTGGACCTCGCCCGGCCGATGGGAATTACCTGCCACCGTGCGTTCGACATGACCCGGGATCCGTTCGAAGCGATGGAAACCCTCATCAGTCTTGGCATCGACCGGATCCTCACCTCCGGTCAAAGACCGACGGCACCGGAAGGGTCGAAATTGATCAAAGAGCTGATCGTCCGGGCCGCCGGCCGTATCGCGATCATGCCCGGCAGCGGGGTTAAAGAGCACAATTTCAGGAAATTGGTTGAAGAAACCGGTGCCACTGAGATCCATATTCATCTCGACAAACAGGTCGCCAGCCGGATGGACTTCCGGCAACCCTTGGTATATATGGGAGTGCCCGGTCAGTCGGAGTTTGAACATACCCTGACCGACAGCAACCGGATCAGGATCGTCACGGGGAAATGAGGCCGGCTTCCGTCAGTTTTACCCGTTGTTTCCTCCGTTTCGATCCATCCGTAAAAAAGCCAATCTGAAAAAAAACTACCTTCGAAAAAAATCCATCCATGAACCGAAGTCTGTTTTCACTGACCTGTTTCTTCATTTTCACGTGGCTGTTTTTGATTACCCGCGTGCAGGCCCAGAATCCACCCGACTGGGAAAATCCGCAACTTACCGGGATCAACAATGAGCCGCCCAGGGCCACCTTCTTCCCCTACTCCACAGAAGCTGCCGCCCTTACCAACGATCCGGCTTCCTCCCCCTGGTACCAGTCGCTGAACGGCACCTGGAAATTCCGCTGGTCGGAAAATCCGGATAAACGACCGGTCGGTTTTTACCGGGAAGGATTCGATGCGGGCGGCTGGGACGATATCCGCGTACCTTCCACGATCGAGATCCAGGGATACGGGTATCCCATCTATGTGAATATCCCTTATGAGTTCAAGCACCTGATGAAGCCCGACCCCCCGAAAGTGCCGCACGATTACAACCCGGTCGGGTCCTACCTCCGCGAATTCGAAATCCCTGCCACCTGGAAAGGCAGGGAGGTCTTTCTGCAGTTCGGTGCGGTCAAATCATTCTTCTATGTTTACCTCAATGGCGAACAGGTCGGCATGGGTAAGGATGCTAAAACGCCGGTCGAATTCAACATCACGAAATACCTGAAGGATGGAAAGAACCGGTTGGGCCTGGAAGTGTTCCGCTGGTCGGATGGCTCGTATCTCGAATGCCAGGACATGTGGAGGATGAGCGGGATCAACCGCGACGTAGTCCTCTGGTCGGCCCCTCCCACCCGCATCCGTGATTTCTCCGTCACCGCCGGACTCTTCTCCAATTACCGCCACGGGATCCTTAAAGTGACCGCTATTGTGAAAGGGGGCGGACTCAATCCACCGCCCGATCTCGACCGCCCTTTTGCAAAGCCGGCATTTAAACTTACGCTGTCGCTGTTCGGGTCCGGGAACGATGTAAAACCCGAGTTCAGCCAGACCCTTGACTGTTATCCGGAAGAGGGAAAGGATGATACCCTGCAGTTTGAAGGTTTTATCCCCGACCCGATAAAATGGAGCGCCGAGATCCCCAACCTGTACCATGTGGTTCTTTCATTGAAGGATGCAGAAGGGAACATCCTCGAATCGACCGGCTGCACCACAGGGTTCCGGACCACCGAAGTGAAGAACGGCCAGTTCCTCGTCAACGGGAAGGCCATCCTGATCAAAGGGGTGAACCGGCACGAACACGACCCGGTGGCCGGCCATGTGATCTCCCGCGAGCTGATGCTGAAGGACATCAAACTGATGAAGGAAGCCAACATCAACACCGTCCGCACCTGCCACTACCCCGACGATCCCTACTGGTACGAATTGTGCGACGAATACGGGCTGTATGTGATCGATGAGGCGAACATCGAATCGCATGGAATGGGTTACTCGCCCGGCCGCACGCTGGGAAACAAGCCCGAATGGAAAACGGCTCATCTCGACCGAACCCGGCGCATGGTAGAACGCGATAAAAACCATCCCTGCGTCATCATCTGGTCGCTGGGCAACGAAGCCGGCAACGGATGTAACTTCGAGGCCACCTACGACTGGATCAAACAGCGAGATCACAGCCGCCCGGTCTGGTATGAAAGGGCCGAGCAGGGGGCCAACACCGACATCTTCTGCCCGATGTACTGGGGTCCTTCCGACCTCGAATGGTATGGTTATACGCGCCAACTGAGGCCGCTTATCCAGTGCGAATACGCCCATGCGATGGGTAACAGCACCGGTAATTTCCAGGATTACTGGACGGTCATCGAAAAATATCCCCAGCTCCAGGGAGGATGCATCTGGGATTGGGTGGACCAGGGGATTCTCAAGAAATCGCAAAAGCCTGGTGTCCCTGACAGTTACCTGTTTGGAGGAGATTACGGGCCCGAAAACGTGCCCAGCGATGGTAATTTCCTCTGCAACGGTATTGTCTTTCCTGACAGGACCCCTCATCCGGGCTACTGGGAGGTGAAAAAAGTTTACCAGTACGCCCGGTTTGAGCACATCAACCCGCCCCAGGCATCTTTCCGGCTCCGGAACACCTACGATTTTTACGACCTTTCGGGGACCCGGGTCGAATGGGAGTTGATGAGCGACGGGAAGGTGACCCGGACCGGGGTCCTTCAGCCTTTCACGCTGGCCCCGGGTGAGAGCCGGTCATTGGATATTCCCTTGACCGAAGCCATGATACCCGCTACCGCTGAAAACCTGATCATACTCCGTCTGAAGACCATCAAACCGTGGGGCTTGCTGGCAACCGGGCACGAACTGGCTTCTGCCCAGTTCTTCCTGGCCGGGACGACACGCCAACCCGCGCCACCTGCCAACCGGTACCCATTCCTGGAAATCAGGCGCGATTCGGGATCAATCATCCTATCCAACAGCCTTTTTCGGGTGTCATTCGATCAATCAACCGGAACGCTGACCTCCTGGAATTTCAGCGGCACCGAACTGATCACTGCCGGACCGCTTCCTAATTTCCGCCGTGCTCCCACCGACAACGATATCGGGAACCGCATGTTCGAGCGGTGTAAACCCTGGTTTGATGCGTCTGAAAACAGGAGGTTGGATGGTTTGGATACCCGGAAATCGTCCGAGTTCGAAACAGTGGTGACGGCACAGTACACGTTTCCCGACGAAATTGCCACCGAAACGGTTGAATACAGAATACAGGCCAACGGAAAGATCACGATTACCACGACCCTCAAACCCCTCCGCGAAAAGCTTCCGGAGATCCCCCGGTTCGGGCTGAACATGAGGATCCTCCCTGAGTTTCGTAAAGTGACCTGGTACGGTCGGGGCCCGTGGGAAAACTATTGCGACCGGAAAACCGCCTCCTATTTCGGCATCTACTCTTCCACCCCGGAGGAGCTTTTCACCCCGTATGTCCGTCCACAGGAAAATGGGTACCGCACCGAAGTCAGATGGGCGACCTTTACGACAGAGAAAGGTCTGACGCTGAAGATCTCAGGAGCTCCCGACTTCTGTTTCAGCGCACTCCCCTATACCTACGACGATCTCAAAGGATTTAAACAGGGAGGGAAGCACCTTCATGACCTGGTAAAACGGGATTTCATCGACCTGAACATCGACTACGGCCAGATGGGGGTCGGCGGGGATGACAGCTGGGGAGCCCGGACACACGAACAGTACACCCTGCCTGCGAAGGAGTACCGTTATACGTTTACGATGGAGGGGATCAGGTGACGGGTGAAAAAGTAACAGAGTAACAAAGTAACAAAGTAACAAAGGGACATAGGGACTGCCGACTGCCGCCTGCCGGCTCATGCCATGTGGCATTTCAGGGAGCGAAGCGGCGGATATCGTCGGCGCTGATGGGGTTATCGCACAGGATGGCAAGCCGTTCGACCACATTTTTCAGTTCGCGCACATTGCCGGTCCATTTCATCGCCTTCAGCGCATCGACGGCGTCAGGGGTCAGCTCCATAGCGGGCTTTCCCATGCCTGCGCAATATTCCGCCAGGAAATGTTCCGCCATGAGGGGAATGTCGTCGGTTCTTTCACGCAGGGGCGGAACGTCGATCACGATCACACTGAGCCGGTGGTAAAGGTCTTCCCGGAAGGTCTTCCCGGCAATCTCCTCTTTCAGGTTCTTGTTGGTGGCGGCCACTACGCGTACATCCACCGGGATCTCCTTTTCACCGCCCACCCGGGTGATCTTATTCTCCTGCAGGGCGCGTAGTACCTTCGACTGGGCGGAGAGGCTCATATCTCCGATCTCATCCAGGAAAAGGGTGCCTCCGCTGGCCTGCTCGAAATCTCCCTTGTGCTGTTTGATGGCAGAGGTAAACGACCCCTTTTCGTGGCCAAACAGGTTACTTTCGATCAGTTCTGAAGGGATGGCCGCACAATTCACCTCGATGAAAGGACCGTTGGCGCGATTGCTCAGTGCGTGCAGGTGCCTGGCCACCAACTCTTTTCCGGTTCCGTTCTCCCCTGTGATCAGCACGCGGGCATCGGTGGGCGCCACCCGGGCGATCATGGTCCGGATCCGTTCCAGCGGTTCACTCCTTCCGATCATCTCGTACGACGCCCCGATCTTCCTTTTCAGCACCCGGGTCTCATCCACCAGCCGGGTCCGGTCCAGGGCATTCCGAACGGTCACGAGCAGCCGGTTCAGGTCGATCGGTTTGGCAATATAATCGTAAGCGCCCTTCTTGATCGCCTCCACCGCCGTATCGATGGTCCCGTGGCCGGAGATCATGATGACCGGTATGTCGCTGCTCCCGAGTAACCGCGTCAACACTTCGATCCCATCCACTTTCGGCATTTTTATATCGCACAGGATGGCGTCGAATTTCTGCTGCTTTGCCATGTCCAGTCCTGCCTGACCATCGGGGGCCTCCTCCACGATGTACTTTTCATATTCCAGGATCTCCCGGAGCGTGTTCCGGATACTTCTTTCGTCGTCGATGACCAGGATTTTATGCATAGGCGTTCCAATGTTGGATATCCATAGGGGGGGGTGCCCAAATAAGATGCAAATGTAGGTAAGATTGGGTAATTTTGCAGGGTGATGAAAATGCCGGTCATCGTTGTATTTTTTATTCTCCTTGCGGGATGGAAAGGGATTGCGGCGCAATCCGGACCCGGAACCGGAAGGCCGGAAGGAATGCTGCTCTATCCCTGGGCGGGAGGATTGAACTCGTGCCAGTTCTGTTCCATCGACCTGAACCTGGACGGAAGAAACGACCTTCTGCTGTTCGACCGTCACGGGAACCGGAAGCTGACTTTTATCAACCACGGTACCCCGAATACCATCGACTACACCCTCGAACCGGAGTATGCCCGGTCGTTACCCGAGCTGCATGACTGGGTGATCACGGCCGATTTCGATTGCGACGGGAAGATGGACATCTTTACCTACGGCAACGGTGGGGTCAGGGTATTCCGGAACACCTCCGGCGCCACCCTCAGCTTTACCCTGGTAACCGACCTGCTCGAATCCTTCTACTACACCGGCAAGGTGGGCATCCTCGTCACTCCGGTCGATTATCCGGCGATTGCCGATATCGACGGAGACGGCGATCTCGATTTTCTGACGTTCTTCGGGCTCGGATCGTTCGTCGAATACCACCGGAATCTGTCGATGGAGAAGTACGGCCATTGCGACAGCCTCGATTTCCGGCTGGAAGATCCCTGCTGGGGAAAGTTCAGAGAGAGCGAATGGGGAAACCGCATCACCCTCAATGCCGGATGTGAGGATGCACGGAGTACGATGGATGATATACGAGTGAAGGAACGGCATACGGGATCCACGATGCTGGCGATCGACCTTAACCATGACGGGCTGAAGGACCTGGTTCTCGGGGATGTCGATTTTCCCGGGCTTATCGCACTCTACAATGGAGGAACTCCCGATTCGGCCCATATGATCGCCATGGACACCCTTTTTCCGGCTCCGGATCCCGTGCATCTTTTCTCTTTCCCGGTTGCAAGTTCCCTCGATATCAACAACGACGGGCTTAATGACCTGCTTGTATCGCCGTTCGACCCTGCCTTCCATATCGCCGACAACTATCATTGCATCTGGTTTTACCGGAACACAGGTTCCCCGGGCCAACCCATTTTCGAAAAACAACCGGGAACACTTTTCCGCGACGAAATGATGGACTTCGGCACCTCTTCCCACCCGGTGCTGTATGACGTCGACTGTGACGGGCTGACAGATCTTCTGGTTGGCAATTACGGCCTGTACGATTCATCGGCCTATCTCAAGGGAGTGCTTCATTCCTGGTATTCTTCCCGGATCGCCTATTTCCGGAACACCGGCACAGCCTCGGCTCCTGTCTTCAGCTTTGTGACCGACGACCTGGCCGGGGTCTCGCAACTGAAAATCACCGGAGTTTACCCTGCCCCGGGAGATGTCGACGGTGACGGGATCACCGATCTCCTGGCAGGGCAGCAGGATTCGTCGCTCATCTTTTTCCACGGAACAGGAATCGTACAGGGAGTGCCGGTTTTCGAGCCCCCGGTGTTCGGCTGGCAGGGGCTGCGACCCGGAAATTTCAGTGCCCCGCAACTGTTCGATCTCGACAAAGACGGTCTGACAGATGTGATCGTTGGCAGACAGGACGGGAAGCTGAGTTATTACAGGAATACCGGGAAAATAACGAACCCCGGTTTCACCCTCATCACTCATTCTCTTGGAAATGTGGATGTTTCAAATCCACTAATATCGTACGACGGATTCTGCACTCCCTGTTTCACCCGGAAACCGGATGGCGGCACATTTCTCATCGCCGGATCAGACGAGGGGCACCTGCGATGGTACGAAGGTATCGACGGCAACCTCACAGGGAGTTTCACCGAAGAGACCGGGCTGTTTTCGTGGCTGTCCCTTACCCCTGCCGATTCCCTGTTCGGCTGGCAAACCTCACCGGCAGTCTCCCATCTTACCGACAACGAATCGTTTGATCTGATCACCGGAAATTTCTCCGGCGGGCTGAATTACCTTACCAAACGGTCGCCGGCCACAATCATCCCGGCCACCGGCGAGCTCGTGCGGGAACACGCTTTCCACCTGATGGTCAGTCCGAACCCGGCCGATCAGCAGGTGATGGTTTCCATTTCCTCCCCCCATGGGTCCAGCCTGCAGGGTATGGTCACCGATCTGACCGGCCGGACCCTCCTGCAATTCCATCTCCGGGAGCACATCCTCCTCGACCTTTCCGGCATCCCCTCCGGCCTCTACTTCGTGAAGGCCGGTGAATCAGTTGCGCGGCTGGTCATTCTCCATCCTTGATTTCATTAGACTGCCGATTGGCGGGTTAGCGGTCCGGCATACGGGCGGCCATGCATGGTTACGAATCACCCGTTGCCCGTCATCCGTTTCACTTCTCCCGTCACTTCCTTCCCATTTTTCCCTTTCCCGGTGGAAAAAAAGTTATTAACAGTGGAGTGAAGTGGAGGGTAGTGGAGTTTTTTTATCTATATTTACACTCGCAAAAACAACGGGTGTCAACGACCAACCTCATCGGCGAATACGAATGCCGGCTTGACGATAAAAGCCGCATCATTCTTCCGGCAGCGCTTAAAAAGCAGATTCCGCAGGAAGCCCAGGACAAGTTCGTCCTCAATCGCGGTTTTGAAGGTTGCCTGGTACTTTATCCGCAGAATGTCTGGGATGAGACCATCCGGAAGATGAACCGGCTCAACCTCTTTGTAAGGGACCACCGGCAGTTCGTCCGTGCGTTCAATAACGGCGCCACGCCGCTTACGCTTGACAGCCAGAACCGGCTGCTGCTGCCGAAATCCCTGCTTGACTACGCTTCGATCGAACGCGAAATCATCCTTTTCGCCTATGCCGACCGGATCGAGGTCTGGAACAAGAAGACCTACATGGAGCTGGTTTCCAAAGAACCCGAGGATTTTGCCCAACTGGCCGAGAAAGTAATGGGAAACCCTAGCATAAGTACCGGCGATGACTTACCATAGAAGCGTCCTTCTCGAAGAAAGCATCTCCCTGCTGGGAATTAAACCCGGCGGAATTTATGTCGACGCCACCTACGGAGGCGGCGGGCATTCGCGCGAGATCCTGGCCCAACTGGGTGAAGGGAAACTGGTAGCTTTCGACCAGGACGAGGAGGCTCTTGACAATCGCATCGACGACCCCAGGCTGGTCATGGTCAACGCCAACTTCCGTTACCTGCGCAATTTCCTCAAACTGCACCGCGCCTCCCCCTGCGACGGGATCCTGGCCGACCTCGGTATTTCATCCCACCAGATCGACCACGCCGAACGCGGTTTTTCGACACGCTTCGACGGACGGCTCGACATGCGGATGGACCGGAAAAAGCCCCTGACGGCCCGGACCATCATCAACGAGTACCCTGAAAAGGAACTGGTCCGGCTCTTCCAGGAATACGGAGAGATCCGCAACGCCCGTAAACTCGCCATGCGGATCGCCGAATCCCGCCACAACCGGCCCATTGAATCGACGGCCGAACTCTGTGAGATCGGAAACTCCTGCGCCGAACGGGGCCGGGAGAACAAATACCTGGCCCAGCTTTTCCAGGCGCTCCGCATGGAGGTAAACCAGGAGACCGAGGTCCTGCGGGAATTTCTCCGGCAGGCATCCCAGGTGCTAAAACCCGGTGGAAGGCTGGTGGTCATCGCGTACCATTCGCTGGAAGACAAGCTGGTCAAGAATTTCATCCGGACCGGCGACTTTGAAGGCACACTGACAAAAGATTTTTACGGGAACATCATCGCCCCGCTGAAGGCGATCAACCGAAAGGTGATCGTCCCATCCGATGAGGAGATCGCGGAAAACAACCGGGCTCGCAGCGCTAAACTGCGTGCGGCAGAAAAAGTAGCATGATCAGGGACAACAGGAAATACGCCGACAACGAGGAAACCCTGGCCGGAAATCCATTACCGGAACCGGGCGCCGAGCCCCCCATGCCCCCTGAGGAAGCCGCCCCTGTTGCCGAGAAGGTCAAGGCGACCCGGAAAACCAGCAAGAGCCGGAAGGCCGTCCAGGATTTCCTGGGAGGCGATTACCTCTCACGCGAATGGGTTACCGGCAACCTGGCCTTCATCTTTTACCTGGCTTTCCTGGGCATGATCTACATCGCCAACACCTACTACACCGAAAAGAAATTCAAGGCAATCGAACGGACGAAGGTCGAGCTGAAGGAACTCCGGTACGAATACATTACCACGAAGGCCACCCTGATGTTCCAGGGCCGGCAGTCGGAGATCTCGCGCCGGGCGCTTGCCCAGGGACTGAGAGAAACGACCATGCCTCCCTATAAGATTCTCTATTCCGGTGAGTCGCTGAAAAATTCAAAACCGTAACGGCATGAAGGAGATCAAGAAAGACATCCTCGTGCGTGTTTACCTGGTTTACCTGGGAGTGCTTCTCTTCGGCATTTTTGTCATTGCCCGCGTGGTGATGATCCAGCAGTTCGAAAAAGAACAGTTCCTCGAAATGGCCCGGCGACAGGAGATCCGGATGTTCGAAACAGTCGCCATCCGCGGGAATATCCTGGCCGACGACGGGAGCCTGCTGGCCGTTTCAATCCCCATCTTCGAGGTGCGCATGGATGTCATGACCGACTCCATCACGGAAGAGGTCTTCCGGAACGGGGTCGACTCCCTGGCAATCTGCCTGGCCGGACTATTCAAAGACCGTCCCGCCTCCTCCTACAAGGACATGCTCTGGGATGCACGCCGCGACAGCAGCCGCTATCTTCTCATCCACCGGGACGTGACCTATCCCGACCTCGACCGGCTGCGCCACTTCCCCATATTCCGGCGCGGACAGTTTAAGGGAGGGCTGATCGTACTGGCCCAGTATGACCGCGAACTTCCCTATAAGTCGCTGGCCCGCCGCATCATCGGTTATGAAAGCGGCGAAGGGGATAAAAAGGTATACGTGGGACTGGAGGGCTCCTTTACCAAAAACCTGCAGGGCATCAACGGGCAGCGATTGATGCGTCGCATCAGCGGGATGGCCTGGGTCCCCGTCGATCCTGAAGGGGAGATCGAACCCCAGAACGGAAACGACGTGTACACCACTCTCGACGTCAACCTGCAGGATCTTGCCGAGACGGCCCTGCGAAAGGAGCTGATCGCCGACAGTGCCGACCACGGTTGCGTCATCCTGATGGAGGTAAAAACAGGCTACATCCGGGCGATCGCCAATTTGGGCCTGACGAAAAGGGGAACTTACGAAGAGATCTTCAACTACGCCATCGGAGAGAGCCAGGAAACCGGATCCACCTTTAAACTGGCGTCCTTCCTCGTCGCCCTCGACGACCGGAAGATCGACCTCAACACCCCGATCAACTGCTCCGGAGGGATCACCTACTATTCCGGCCGGAAAATGGAAGATTCCCACCACGGCCTGGGTGTCATCACCGCCAAGCAGGTCTTCGAAAAATCTTCCAATGTCGGCACCTCAAAGATGATCTATTCGGCCTATTCCGACTCCGCCCAGCGTTACATCGACGGGCTCTACCGCATCGGGATCAACCGCCCGCTCGGTCTCCAGATCGCCGGCGAAGGCCGACCCTATATCAAAACCACCCGAAGCCGGTACTGGTCGGCGCTGTCGCTGCCCTGGATGTCGATCGGCTACGAGATCTCACTGGCGCCCATCCATCTGCTTACCTTATATAATGCAGTCGCCAACAACGGCGCGATGGTCAAGCCATTGTTCGTCAAAGAAATACGAAAGAACGGACAGGTGATCCAGCGTTTCAATCCCGTGGTTCTGAACCCCCAGATCGTCTCTCCCTGGGCCGTTCAACAGGCCAGGCTGCTGCTGGAAGGGGTGGTCGAAGAGGGTACCGGAGCCAGCATCAAGTCCCCCCATTACCGGATTGCGGGGAAGACCGGGACCTGCCAGATCGCCGCTGGGAACCGGGGATACCGGCAGGGCACCAAGCAGGTGCAGTACAAAGGTTCCTTTGTGGGATACTTCCCGGCCGACGATCCCAAGTATTCGCTCATCGTGGTGATCGTCAATCCCCGTCGCGGCAAATATTACGGTGGTGCAGTGGCTGCCCCGGTTTTCCGCGAACTGTCGGACAAGCTCTATGCGATCCGGCCCGACATCCTGATCCCCCTCCCGGTCGATTCCACATCTTCACCGTGGCCGGTCACCCAGTCGGGTCAGGCGAAAGATCTCGCCGAAGCCCTCACCCAGCTCAACATGAAAACCCAGCAGCCAAACACCCATACCACCTGGGCCGCCGCCAGCCCTTCCGCCGGAGGAATGATACTCTCCCCCGAAGCAGTGGTCAAAGGTATCATGCCTGATGTATGCGACATGGGGCTGAAAGATGCTTTGTACCTGCTTGAACAACAAGGTCTGAACGTCCTGGTGAATGGAAAAGGGACCGTAACCAAACAATCGATCGTGTCAGGGACTCATGTTTACAAAGGTATGCCGGTGGTGATCGAACTTAAGATAAAACCCGAGAAATCCAAGGTAACGTCATGACAACCTTGCAGGATATATTGACCCCAGGCATTCCGTACCGGATCACCGGACCGGCCGGTATTTCCGTAACGGGACTGCAGTTCGATTCGCGAAAGGCCGGTCCGGGCGACGTATTCGTTGCGGTAAAAGGGACTGTTTCCGACGGGCACGACTTTATTCTCACGGCCGTCGAAAAAGGCGCCTGTGCCGTTGTGTGCGAAAAAATGCCGGAGACGGTTGCAGGCGGGGTCACCTATGTCGTCACCCCCGACAGCAGCGCTGAACTTGGCCGGATGGCTTCCCTCTTTCACGGCAACCCTTCGAAGCAACTAAAACTCGTCGGAGTGACGGGCACCAATGGGAAGACCACCACGGTAACCCTTTTGCACCGGCTTTTTACCGGACTGGGTTTTGCAACCGGCCTGCTTTCCACCATCCGGAATCTGGTGAATGAAAAGGAGTACCCGGCCACGCACACGACCCCCGATCCGCTGCAGTTAAATGAACTGCTGGCGGTCATGGTCAGGGAAGGCTGTGAATACTGCTTTATGGAAGTTTCGTCCCATGCGGTGGACCAGGACCGGATTGCGGGGCTCACCTTTGCCGGCGGCATTTTCACCAACCTCACCCACGATCACCTCGACTACCACAAGACCTTCGAGGCGTACCTGGCGGCCAAAAAGCGGTTCTTTGATCAGCTTCCCGCAGGAGCCTTCGCCCTCGTCAACAAAGACGACCGCAACGGCCGGGTGATGGTGCAAAACACGGCGGCTACCTCACATACGCTCAGCCTTCAGTCGATGGCCGATTTCCGGTGCAGGATCCTGGAGAACCGTTTCCAGGGGATCCACCTGAACCTCGACGGCCATGATGCCTGGTTCCGGCTCATCGGCACCTTCAACGCCTATAACCTGCTGACTGTTTACGCCACGGCCCGCCTGCTCGGCGCCGATCCGGAAGAAATCGTGCGGCTGCTGACCCTGATGGAACCGGTCGACGGCAGGTTCAACTACGTCGTTTCCCCCGATGGGGTCACTGCCATCGTTGATTACGCCCATACCCCGGATGCCCTGAAAAATGTACTCGATACGATCAACCAGATCCGGGGACACAACGAACAGCTGATCACGGTGACCGGTGCTGGTGGAAACCGTGATGCCACGAAAAGACCGGTCATGGCGAAGATCGCAGTTACCCTGAGCGACCGGGTGATCCTGACTTCCGACAACCCCCGTTTCGAAGAGCCGGAAGCCATCCTGGCGGCGATGGAGGCAGGAGTGGAAATTCATCAGAAGAAAAAGGTGCTGGTGATCGAAAATCGCCTGGAGGCGATCAAGACTGCCTGTGCCCTTTCACATCCGGGCGACATCATCCTGGTAGCCGGAAAAGGGCACGAAAACTACCAGGAGATCCGGGGGGTGAAACATCACTTCGACGATCGTGAAGTGCTGCGTGAAATTTTCGGGAACGACAAACCAGAAAACCGATAAGTTATGCTGTACTCTCTTTTCATCTGGCTGCATAAAGCCTTTGCGTTCCCGGGAGCAGGCGTCTTCCAGTACATCTCCTTCCGCGCCGCTGCAGCATTGATCACTTCCCTGTTCATCTCCATGATCATCGGCAAACGCCTGATCAACTTCCTCCGCAGGAAACAGGTAGGCGAAACTGTACGCGACCTGGGCCTGGAGGGGCAGACTTCCAAACAGGGTACCCCAACCATGGGCGGACTTATCATCCTGGCCGCGATCCTCATCCCCTCCCTCCTCTTCGCCAAACTGGACAACCTGTATATCATCCTGATGGTCATCGCTACCGTGTGGCTGGGACTGATCGGATTCCTGGACGATTATATTAAGGTATTCAAGAAAGATAAAAAAGGGCTGCCGGGAAAGGTGAAAGTGCTGGGCCAAATCGGGCTGGGGCTGATCGTGGGATTCACCATGTACTTCAGCGACGACATCGTCATCCGTGAAAGGGTCCGCCAATCGGCCTATGTTCCGGCATCGGATGTCTTCCAGGTGGAATCGGCGGTAGACAGGAGCCGTATCTTCTCCAAGACCCCTGTCAAATCGACCAAGACCACGATCCCTTTCGTCAAGAATAACGAATTTGACTACAGCTGGCTGGTTTCATGGATGGGTGAAGGAGCCAAAAAATGGACCTGGCTGGTCTTCATCCCCATCGCCATCTTCATCATCATCTCGGTATCCAACGGGGCCAATCTCACAGACGGGCTAGACGGACTGGCTACCGGAACTTCGGCCATCATCGGTCTGACGCTGGGGGTGCTGGCCTATGTTTCGGGTAATATCGTATTTGCTAATTATTTAAATATCATGTATATACCAAACACCGGCGAATTGGCCATCTTCATCTCGGCCTTCGTCGGTGCCTGCATCGGGTTCCTCTGGTACAACTCTTACCCTGCTCAGGTTTTCATGGGCGATACGGGGAGCCTGGCCCTGGGTGGAATCGTGGCGGTATTTGCCATCGTGATCCGGAAGGAGATCCTCATTCCGATTTTCTGCGGGATCTTCCTGGTTGAGAACCTGTCGGTGGTGATGCAGGTCGCCTGGTTCAAATATACCAAACGCAAATATGGCGAAGGAAGGCGCATCTTTCGGATGTCGCCCCTCCATCATCATTTTCAGAAACTGGGCTATCACGAATCCAAGATCGTGATGCGGTTCCTGATTGTCAGCATCATGCTGGCCGTACTCACCATTGTTACACTAAAACTCAGATAACGACCATGACTTTTGAAGCACTCGCAAAACAGGGGCAAACGACGCCTTACCAGTCGCTGGCCGCATCCATCGGTTCGAGGATCCGCGATATCCGGAAGGAATTCATCAAGGAGAGTTTCTACGGCTTTCAGCAGATCGAGCACCGTCTGGAGGTGGTGGCCGTAATCCGCGGGATGGATTTCATCAACGATTCCAAATCATCGACACTGAACTCCACCTGGTATGCTCTCGAGAGTATGTCGCGCCCGGTGATCTGGATCGCCGGGGGAGTGGAGAGCGGGAACGACTATACCGTGCTGCGCCAACTGGTCCGGACGAAAGTCAGAGCCATCATCTGCCTGGGGATCGATAATTCACGGATCCATGAGGCATTCAGTGATCTGAACCTGCCGGTCATCGATACCCTTTCGATGGACGAAGCCGTGCAGACCGCATATTACATGGGCAACCAGGGCGATGCCGTGCTGCTTTCGCCGGCCTGCCCGTCGTTCGACCTTTTCGCTGATTACGAAGAAAGAGGCAACGCCTTCCGCAAAGCCGTCAAGAATCTTTAATCCGTATAGAAATGCTGAAAGCCGTCAGGGAGATAAAAGGAGATAAAGTGATCTGGATCGTGGTCGTGATCCTGTGCATTTTTTCGCTGCTGGCCGTGTATAGTTCCACGGGCACCCTGGCGTATAAAAAGCAACACGGAAATACCGAGTACTACGTTTTCAAACAGTTCATGATCCTGGCCTTCGGGCTGGGCCTGATGTACGTCACCCACCTGGTGAGATACACCTATTATTCACGCATTTCGCAGATCGGGTTGTACCTCACGATTCCGCTTCTGTTGCTGACGCTCATTTCGGGCACCAACCTCAACGAAGCCAACCGCTGGCTTACCGTGCCAATCATCAATCTCACCATCCAGAGCTCCGATGTGGCGAAGCTCTTCCTGATCATGTATCTGGCCCGGGTCCTGAGCAAAAAGCAGGAGCTGGTACAGGATTTCCGCAAGGGCTTCCTTCCTGTGATCATCCCCGTTATTGTCGTGACCGTGTTGATCCTGCCGGCGAATTTCTCCACCGCCGCCATCCTCTTCGTTACCTGCCTGGTGCTGATGTTCATCGGCCGGATCAGCATGAAATATATGATTTCGCTGGGGGTCCTGGGAATTGCCGGGATCCTGCTGATCTTCACACTGTCAAAAACCTTTCCATCCCTGTTCCCACGCGGTACGACCTGGGTTGCCCGTGTCGATCACTTTTTGAATAAAGAAAAAGCCGAGCCGGACGCCACGTTCCAGGTTGACCAGGCAAAGATCGCCATCGTCCAGGGAGGCATCCTCGGCAAGTCGCCGGGTAAAAGCACCCAACGGAACTTCCTGCCTCACCCTTACTCCGACTTCATCTTCGCCATCATCATCGAAGAATACGGGCTGATCGGGGGCAGCTTTGTCCTGCTGCTCTACCTGATCCTGTTCTTCCGGGTCATCCGGATAGCGACGCGCTGCCAGGGTAACTTCGGAACGCTGCTCAGTCTGGGGATCGGCTTCAGCCTGGTCTTCCAGGCGCTGATCAACATGGCGGTGGCCGTCAACCTGTTCCCGGTCACCGGACAGACCCTCCCGCTGGTCAGTATGGGCGGCACTTCCATCTGGTTTACCAGTATCGCCATCGGCATCATCCTCAGCGTCAGCCGAACCACGGAGATCGAAACGAAAAACGGAACCGAGGTCGATGTTCTGCACGAAAGCGTGCGCGACCGTAACCCTCAAACCGTCGCCGCACCATGACGAAAGTGATCATCAGCGGAGGAGGAACCGGCGGACATGTTTTCCCCGCCATTGCCATTGCCAATGCTCTGCGCGAAAGGTTCCGCGATATCGACATCCTCTTCATCGGCGCCCGCGGGCGGATGGAGATGGAAAAAGTGCCGGCTGCTGGATATCGCATTGAAGGGCTTACCATCAGCGGTTTTCAGCGTAGCCTGTCGCTGAAAAATCTCACCTTCCCCTTCAAACTTGCCGGGAGTCTTTGGCGAGCCTGGTCCATCCTTCGCCGCTTCCAGCCTGATGTGGTGATTGGCGTGGGCGGCTACGCCAGTGGCCCTACCCTGCGGATGGCCGCCCTGCTGAAGATCCCGTCGCTGATCCAGGAACAGAACAGCTTCCCGGGTGTCACCAACCGGATCCTGGCAGCGAAGGTGATGAAGATCTGCGTGGCCTATGACGACATGGACCGGTTTTTCCCCAGGGAAAAAATCGTCTGCACAGGCAATCCTATCCGGCAGGAGGTGGTCAGAATCGCCGGTAAGCGGGCGGAAGCCTTGTCGGCCTTTGGCCTCGATCCCGGACTCACGACGCTCCTGGTAGTGGGCGGCAGCCTGGGAGCACGTACCATCAACCAGGCGATCCAGAAATTCGTCACCGGCAATGACCGGCCCGCCAACCTCCAGGTGCTCTGGCAAACCGGAAAATACTACTATGAGCAGGTCCAATCCGAAATCGTCAGCCGCCACCCATCCATCGTCAACCTGAAAGTCCTCCCTTTTATCGACCGTATGGACCTGGCTTATGCGGCAGCCGATATAATCGTTTCCCGGGCCGGAGCCATTGCCATCTCCGAACTCTGCGTGGTAGGTAAACCCGTGATCCTGGTGCCTTCACCCAACGTCGCGGAGGACCACCAGACCAAAAATGCACGGGCCCTCGCCGACCGTGACGCCGCTATCATGGTGCCCGACAAGGATGCGGTGGCAAATCTCGGCCAGGTCATCGGTTCGTTGCTTCCGGATTCTGCCCGGCAGTCGGCATTGAGCCGGAACATTGCACGGATAGGCGTGACCGATGCAGCCGACCGGATCGCGGAAGAAGCCATGAAGATCAGTGACGAATTACGAATGACGAATGACGATTTAAAAAATCAATTGCCCGCTGTTGTCGATAACGATAAAATTGGCGATTGTTCTCCATCAATCGTCAATCGTCAATCGTCAATCGTCAATCCGTCCCCGGTTTATTTCCTGGGGATCGGCGGCATCGGAATGAGTGCGCTGGCCCGGTACTTTGCTGCCCGAGGGTCGATAGTATCCGGTTATGACCGCACCCCCACATCGCTGACTGCGCAATTGCAGGAGGAAGGAATGGCGATCCATTTCGAGGAAGATCCTGCAAAGCTGCCCGAAGATCCAGGGCTCGTTGTGTACACCCCCGCCGTTCCTGCTTCCCACCAGGAAGTGATCCACCTGAAGGAGCGGGGAATCGAATTGAAAAAGAGGGCCGAAGTGCTGGGAATGATCGCTTCCCGCTACCGCACCATCGCCGTTGCCGGGACGCACGGCAAGACCACCACCACGACCCTGATCGCTCACATCCTGCGGACAGCCGGGGTCCCCTCATTGGCCTTTCTCGGCGGGATCTCCAGGAACTATGGCACCAACTTCCTGGATCTCGCGTCGGTCACCGGCAGCCATGATGATGACCATCCCGAATTTGCCTTTTGTATCGTTGAGGCCGACGAATACGACAAGTCGTTCCTGCAACTCACTCCTTATATCGCGATCATCACCTCCGTCGATCCCGACCATCTCGACATTTACGGCAACCAGGACGATCTCCGACGCACCTTCGAGGCCTTTACCGGAAAGATCGTGGCGGGGGGCAGTCTGGTCATGCGTCAGGGGACTCCCATTACACCGCATGCCGGCAACGGGATCCGGGTTTTCGATTATTCCGTGCCCGGTCCTACCGCTTTCCATGCCCGCAACATCCGGGTCATCGACGACCTGTACCATTTCGACTTCGTTCACCCGGCAGGGGTCATGGAAGACCTGGTGCTGGGTGTCCCGGGAAGATTCAACCTGGAGAACGCCATCGCGGCCCTTACCGCCGGTTACCTGGCGGGGGTTGACGAACAACCGATGCGTTTGGCGCTGGCAACCTACCAGGGGGTGAACCGTCGGTTTGAATTCCGCGTCAGGCTGCCGCATTCCGTGTACATCGACGATTATGCCCATCATCCCGAAGAGTTGAAAGCCTGTATCGGCGCAGCCCGTGAGCTCTACCCCAACCGGCGGATCACCGGGGTTTTCCAGCCCCATCTTTACAGCCGCACCCGCGACCTGGCCGACGACTTCGCACGAAGCCTCGAGCGACTCGATGAACTGATCCTTCTCGACATTTACCCCGCCCGCGAACTTCCGATCGAAGGAGTCAGCTCACAAATGCTGCTGGACAAAGTGAATATCCGGGCGAAAACGCTGGTCAGGAAGGACGAACTGGTTGCTGCGATCGAAAAGATGCGACCGGAGGTGTTACTTACCATGGGAGCGGGTGATATTGATCTGTTTGCCGGACCCCTGGCGGAAGTAATGGAAAGGCTGGCCAAATGATGCAGAAGATCCTGAAAATAGCGAAGATCGTGATGTGGGTGCTGCTGGTCGCCGGGGCCGGGGTGCTGGTCGGATTTGTGGAGGTGAACCAGTACAGCCGCCCCTGCAGGAACGTGGAAGTCAGTATCGATTACGGTTCCGCCGATGTGCTCATCACCCGGCACGAGATCGATTCGATCCTTCTTCGGAGCGCCGGCATACTGAAGGGCAAACCGCTCGGCTATATCAACACGGCAGCGATCGAAGCGACGATCCGGCAGCAGCCCTATGTGGAAGGGGTAGTCGTGTATGAGAACAACGAAGGCACGGTATTCATCGACATCCGCCAGCGCGAACCCCTGCTCAGGATCATCAACCGGAAATACGAAAGCTTTTACCTCGACGTTTCGGGTACCCTGCTGCCTGTGAGCCCGAATTTCTCGGCACGGGTGGTGGTTGCCAACGGGTGCATCGATGATTCTTACCTGAAAAACCCCAATTACCAGGTGAATATCCTCGCCCTGTCCGATTCCATCTATTATGACTCGCTTCTTACGAACCTGTACAGGCTGACGATGTACATTTCCCACGATAAATTCCTCAAGTCACAGATCTCGCAGATCTATGTCAACGAAACACGTGAGTTTGAACTGATCCCGCGCGTGGGTGACCATGTCATCCTCCTGGGCAAAGCGGAAGACCTCGACGACAAGTTCAGAAGGCTGTTTGCCTTTTACCGGCTCGGGCTCAATAAAATCGGGTGGAATAAATACAATATCATCAACATAAAATACAAGAATCAAGTGGTTTGTTCTAAAATCTAATCAGGCATGGAAAAATCATCAGGCATCATTGTCGGACTCGACATCGGCACAACGAAAATTGCAGTCATCGTAGGCCGGAAGAACGAATACGGGAAGATCGACATACTCGGCTATGGCAAAGTGCCTTCCATCGGAGTGAAGCGGGGAGTCGTGGCAAATATCGACAACACCGTGCAATCCATCCGCGACGCGGTGTCGGAGGCTTCGGCCAGAACCGGTGTGGATATCCGCTATGTGAATGTGGGCATTGCCGGTCAGCATATCAAAAGTATGCAGCACCGGGGCAGCATGATCCGCGAAGACAGCGAAACGGAGATCAGCCAGGAGGATATCGACAAGCTGTGTAACAGCATGTACAACCTGAACATGAATCCCGGGGAGGAGATCCTCGACGTGATCCCGCAGGAATTCAGCATCGATGGCGAGCACGGCAACCTGATGCCCAAAGGCATGATCGGCAGTAACCTGGAAGCCAACTTCCATATCATCATCGGGCAGACAGCCGCGGCCAAAAATATCTACAAATGCATCAGAAAGGCCGGGCTCGAAGTGGTCGATCTGATCATCGAACCGATGGCCTCAGCAGAAGCCGTGCTGAGCGAGGAAGAAAAGGAAGCCGGGGTGGTTCTCGTGGACATCGGTGGCGGGACATCCGACATCGCGATCTTTCACGGAGGCATTATCCGACATACCGCAGTAATCCCTCTCGGTGGTGAGATTATCACGGAGGATATCAAGGAGGGATGCTCGATCATTAAGAAACATGCAGAAGAACTGAAGGTGAAATTCGGATCGGCGCTGGCGCGTGAGAACCGCGAGGAAGAGATCGTGGCGATACCGGGGCTGCGCGGCAGGGCGCCCAAGGAAATCGGCATCCGCAACCTGGCATCCATCATCCAGGCCCGTATGGAAGAGATCATCGAGCATATCTATTACGAGATCCGGAACTCGGGATATGAGAAGAAACTCATCGGCGGGATCGTGCTCACCGGGGGCGGAGCACAGTTGAAACATATCGCGCAACTGACCGAATTCATGACGGGTCTCGACACCCGAATCGGGTATCCCAACGAGCATCTGTCGAGCGATACGGTAACGGAGATGGCAAGCCCGATGTATGCCACCGGGGTGGGACTGGTCATTGAAGGGATCAACCGTTACCAGAAAGAGGTTGACCGGATCCCGCCGGAAGAGCCCGAACCGGAACCCGCCGTACCCGCGACCCCTGAGAAAAAGAAGAAAGGCAGGGAGAAGAAGGCGAAAGAAACGGAAAAGACCACCAAACGATTTCCCGATATCTTCCTCGACAAGATCCGGAACATCTTCGAAGAAGACGTGGAATAGATTGACTATTAACAACGATCCGTTAATAACTAAACAGCGGCATTATATTTTTAATACCCATTCTTAATACTTTTAACCAGTTAAACAGCGACGATCATGGCCGAGATGCTAAAATTCGAATTACCTAAGAACCAGTCCTCTATTATTAAGGTGATCGGTGTTGGCGGCGGGGGCAGCAATGCCGTGAACCATATGTTCAAGCAGGGGATCAAAGGGGTGGATTTTATTATCTGCAATACCGACGCGCAGGCTATGGAGACGAGCCCGGTTCCTACCCGCATTCAGCTCGGGGCTAACCTTACCGGTGGCCTGGGAGCGGGGGCCGCGCCATCGGTCGGCCGGAACGCCGCCCTGGAGAACGCCGAAGATCTTCGCGCAGTCCTGGAAAAGGAAACGAAGATGCTCTTTATCACCGCTGGACTCGGCGGCGGTACGGGCACCGGGGCCGCCCCCGTGATCGCGCAGATCTCCCGCGAGCTTGACATCCTGACGGTCGGAATCGTAACCATCCCATTCGCTTTTGAAGGACGTAAACGCCGGCAGTCGGCTGAAGAAGGGATCCGGCAACTCAAACAGCATGTGGATGCCCTGCTCATTATCAGCAACGACAAGCTCCGCCTGCTCTGCGGCGACCTGCCTCTTTCGGAAGCTTTCACACGGGCCGATAACGTGCTGACCACTGCCGCCAAAGGCATCGCAGAAATCATCACAGTGGCAGGCTATATCAACGTCGACTTCGAAGATGTCAAGACGGTGATGAAGAACAGTGGTGTGGCCATCATGGGAACCGGTGTTGCCGGCGGACCCAACCGCGCCCAGGAAGCCGTTGAAGAAGCGTTGAACTCCCCGCTGCTCGATAACAATGATATCAACGGCGCCGGGAATCTGCTGCTTTACATCTCTTCCGGCAAGAAGGAGATCACGATGGATGAAGTGTCCGACATCACCGACTATATCCAGGAAAAGACCAAATCGACCGGTGACATCATCTGGGGCAATGGGTATGAAGAAGCGCTGGACGACAAGATCAGCGTGACCATCATCGCAACAGGATTTGATGAAGATCACAAGCAAAAGGGACCGGCCGAGCCGGAAACGGTAAAGGTTTTCACCCTTTATAACCCCGACGAGCCCAAGATCGAAAAGCGCATGGTCAACGCCGAGCTTGAGAAACCGGAACCGCGTGAAATCTCGTTCGGTATTCCCGAAATAACCGCCGCACCGGAGCCGGTAAGCATCACCCCGGAACCGGAGGTACAGATCCCTGAAACCATCCGGACGGTCGAGTTCTCATTCGAAAAACCCGAACCCGACTCAATTCCGGAGACAGCCGAGTCCATGACCGAGGAGCTTAAGCCTGCCGTTACCGATGAGATCAGCGAACCACAGATCATCTTCCGCCCTCAGCCGGCCTCTCCTGCCCCGGAACCTTCCGAACCCGATGCCAATGATTTCCAGACAAAAAAGGCATTCGAAAGAGTTTCGAAGTTGCGTCAACTCAGTGAGAAACTGAAGACTCACCAACCGATCGAACAGAACCTGTACGAAATCGAAAATATTCCGGCCTACAAACGCAGAAATGTGGAACTGACCGATGTGGTACCGTCGTCTGAATCCCAGGTCGCCGGATACACCGTGACGGAAGGATCTGACAAATCGGTCGAGATCCGCACCGAAAATAAATTCCTCAATAAAAAGGTCGACTGATGAGCCTCGAACAGAAGATCAATGACGATATAAAGGCTGCCATGCTGGCACGTGAAAGCCAGAAACTGGAAGCGTTGCGGGCTGTCAAGGCTGCACTCCTCCTCGAAAAATCAAAAGAAGGGGCTACGGGTGAAGTGACGGAAGAGGCTGAGTTGAAAATCCTGCAGAAACTGGTCAAACAGCGGCGCGAGTCAGCCGACATCTATTCTCAGGCAGGACGCCAGGATCTTTCGACGAAAGAGATCTTCGAGGCCTCTGTCATTGAAACCTATCTGCCAAAACAACTTACCGAAGCGGAGGTTACGGAGATCATCCGGGGAATCGTAGCCCGCACCGGGGCATCCTCCATAAAAGATATGGGGAAAGTGATGGGGGCAGCTTCCGCTGAACTTGCCGGGAAAGCCGACAATAAAATGATCTCGGGGATTGTAAAAGGTTTGCTGAGCAACTAATAAAAGAAGAAGAAAGAACTTTTCTGGTTACAGTGTTCTCATGTTTGCAGTAGAGACGCGCGTGCAGCGTCTCTACTTTTTTTCTGCCAGCATCCGGTGAACGATCATTTCCATCCATCCGAATGGAATCATAGCCGAAACCTTAAGCGCCAACATGTTGTTGATTCGGTATACCGCGCTGGGACGTGGAGCGACCGTTTTGGAAAAGATGAAAGCCGCCGCCTTTTCAGGCGTCAGTGTGTTTCCGATCCTGCCCGGAGCGGCGGCGGCAAACCGGGAAAACGGTTTGGCCAGCCTCCATCCATTGGCTGCCGGATCGAGCGTCGAGACAGTCTGAAGCAGGCGCGTCCGAATGGCCCCCGGCCGGATAATGACCACATCGATGCGAAGGAAGCGTAACTCCTGGCGAAGCGCTTTCGCATACCCCTCTGCCAGCTTCTTGGAGAGCGGATAAGGCATAAAAGGCATCGTGAGGTTCAGGCTTTCACTGCTGATCTGGATGATCCTCCCGCCCGGCCGCCGGATCACCGGTAAAAAAGTCTGATTCACCCGGTAAGCCCCGAAAACATTGACTTCGAACACTTCCCGGAAGGAGGAGGCCGGTGCTTCCGACAAGGGAAAATACCGGTCAATTCCTGCATTGTTGATCACCGCATCCAACGGGATTCCCTGCTCCCTTACGCGGTTAAATGCCTCCGTAACAGACTCATCCGAAGTGACGTCCATAGGCAGGACGATGATTCCCGGGTATTCCAGCATCCAGGCCATCGACAGGTCATCGGCATCGGTTGCGATCACCCGCCAGCCCTCCTCCGCAAACCGGCGCACGAGGGCGCCACCCAGACCATGGGCCGCACCGGTAATCAGTACTGTCTTATCCATCGCATATCATTTGAAACCCTTCTTCGCGAAGTTCTTTTCCCGGCGGTCCGAAATCCTCCCGGCCAATCGGGCGGCGGCACCCCAAAAGGGTTCCCACCTTCCGAATCCCGACGGCACATCGGCATACCGGCGCTCACCCCGTAAAATCCGGGCAAAGGCACGCCAGGCCCGATCACTATCCCGGACGAAAGAGTGGATACGCAAAGGAGCGGTGTTGAAAATCGCCCGGATCCGGTCAGCTTCCAGTAATTCGGGCATCAACTCCCCGTTCACCCGGTCGCTGTAGGTATCCAACGATCCGGATTTCCCGTCCAGGTAGTCGCTGCATGCCTCCCCGGCCATCTTACCACTTCGCACCGCATAATAGATCCCTTCCCCGGTGAGTGGATCGGTCAGCCCCGCGGCATCTCCGGCTACCAGGATACGCCCGTTGTGGAACCTGTCATGACAGGTCTTCACAGGAATCGGCCATGATTTCAGGGAATAGGCATCGATTCCGTCTAAACCCAGGTAATGCATCATCCTGCGATAATAAGGCATCATATGCTTCGACAGGGTTGCAGGGCCGCCCACCCCGATCGAGAGGTGATCTCCCTTAGGAAAAACCCATCCATACCCACCCGGGAAAGACCCCCAGTCGAGAAATACAGTTTGTTTGAGGGCCTGCACTAATCCCGTGCCGACCCTTACCTCCGCTTCCCAGGCCATGCCGCTGGCGATATGATTTCGTAACCCGGCAAACCGGGCGGTTACCCCCGAAGCGCCGTCGGCCCCCACCATCAACTCTGCAGAAAAAATGTTCCGGTCGGTCCTGACCAGAACCCTGCCCTCCTCCGGGATCACTTCCCGGACCCGGGTGCCGTGCATTACCGTTGCCCCTGCTTCCCTTGCTTTTGCCAGCAGGAAATCATCGAAACGGTCGCGGTCGCTGCAATAGATCATGGGATCGGATGAAGTCCGTGAAAATACGTGGCGAAAACCGGTAGAAAAGATTATAGTGTGAATCCGGGTGTCCAGCACAGGGCTTACGTCGAATGGTAACTCCTTCAGGATCTTCACCGTCAGCCCGGCGCCGCAAACTTTATATCTCGGAAATTCCGACTTTTCCAGGATTAGCACCGGGTGCCCCCTTCTCGCCAGCTCATAAGCGGCGATGGATCCGGCCGGACCCGCCCCGGCTATGAGCACCCTGGCGTCTGTGGTCATGATCAGAGAAGCCCCATCAGCTCTTTCAGCAGTTTTTCCTTGTTGACCGGCACCACGCCTACCTCCTCACACACCAACCCGCCTGCCAGGTTTGAAATATAGGCTATTTCGTGAGGGCTGCGATTCATAGCCAGGCAAAGCGAGGCTACGCTGATAACCGTATCACCGGCACCCGACACATCGGAGATCAAGCGCATATGGGCGGGAATGTAAAAATTGCTTTCTTCGTTGCGCGTATTTGCACACATCATCATCCCCCGTTCGCTCATCGTGGTGAGCACGTATTTGCAGTCGAGGAGCTCGCGAAGTTTGTGGGCCGCATCGATCACCGACTGGTTATCGTCCAGGTCGCTTTCCGGATGCAATCCTTCCTTCATTTCCTTCAGGTTCGGCTTGAACAGCGTCACGTTCCGGTAAGCCATGAAGTTCTTCCGTTTGGGGTCGACGGCCACGGGAATATTGGCGATCCCGGCACGGTTGACCACCTCTTCGATCAGCTTTGGAGTGATCACTCCTTTATCATAATCCTGGAAAATAATACACCCGATGGGTACTTTCGACATGATCTGCTCGATGACACGCAAGAGGGTTTGCAAGTCGGGAGCGGCCAGATCCTCCTCCATCTCCTCATCGACCCGCAGCATCTGGTAAGCATTTCCGAAGATCCGGAATTTCGTTGTGGTGATCCGTCGCCCGCTTCTGACAATCCCGTCGTCGGTGATACGCTCCTTTCGGAGCAGGTCGATGAACTGGTCGCCCTTGTCGTCGGTGCCGATCACTGAACACAGGATGGGGTTTGCGCCCATCGATTTGATGTTCATGGCCACATTGGCCGCACCCCCCATACGGTTTTCCCGTTTCCGGAGTGCTACAATGGGGATCGGAGCTTCGGGAGATACCCGCTCGACCCTGCCCCACAGGTAGGAATCAACCATAACGTCGCCGATGATGAGAACGTTCAGATCATCAAAGCTTTCGAACAGTTTTTTGTAATTCCCTTCCTTATGCATTTTACCGGGTTTTAGGTGATGAAACCGGGGATATTTCAGGCTGTTACAGGATTCAACTGATAATCGGCCAGGGTCTTGATTTGCGGATTGGCTTCGTCGCGATGGATCCTCCCGTCGGTCAGGCGGATGATCCGGTGTGCATGCTGGGCGATATCCTCCTCGTGAGTCACAATAATCACAGTGTTGCCGATCTTATGGATTTCCTCCAGCAAGCCCAGGATCTCGATCGAGGTTTTGGAGTCCAGGTTCCCGGTGGGTTCGTCGGCCAGGATGATGGAGGGATGGTTGACCAGTGCCCGGGCAATGGCCACGCGTTGCCGCTGCCCGCCCGAGAGTTCGTTGGGTTTATGCGTGATCCGGTCGGTAAGTTTCACCTCATCCAGCGTCTTCCGCGCCATTTCAAGCCGCTTGGCTTTCCCGATCCCGGCATAGATCAGCGGCAGCATCACATTTTCGAGTGCGGTGGAGCGGGGAAGCAGATTAAAGGTCTGAAACACGAATCCGATCTGGTTGTTACGGATCTCCGCCAGGGCGTTGTCATCCATCTTGCTGACATCCTCGCCATTCAGATAATAGCTGCCTGAGGTCGAGGTATCGAGACATCCCAGGATGTTCATCAGGGTCGATTTACCCGACCCGGAAGGGCCCATCAGTGCCACAAATTCGTTTCTGCGGATCACCAGCGAAACCGAACGCAGGGCTTCCACCTGGATATTCCCGACCCGGTAGGTCTTCACGATCTCATCGAGACGGATCACTTCATTGCTCATAGTCATGGATTAGAAAAAAAGGGTGTAATCTTCCTTGCTTAATTCATCTTTGAAAAAGACAATTCCCATATGGTACAGGTCTATACTTACCTTAACGCCGGGATGTGCCCGTATAGTGTTCCAGGCCTCCTCCATCCCCGCCGACCAGTGGATGTCGTCGAAAATGAAAATGGTACCCGGGTGGGTATGCGGAAGGCAGGCCCCGAAATAGGCTAGAGTGGGCTCCTTCTTGTGGTTGCCGTCAAAGTAAACCATGTCGACAACCGCCATTTCCCGCAGAGCTGCGCCCAGTTTATCATCGAAATTTCCGGTGACGACGGTGACGTTACGCACCCCCGACTTTTCCATATTCTCTCGCGCCAGGTTAGCGGAATCGATACATCCTTCAATGGTGATGATCCGGCTTTCCGGCGCTGCCAGCGCAAAATAGATCGAACTCAGGCCAACCGAAGTGCCCAGCTCCAGGATGTTGCGGGGGTTGTAATGATGCACCAAACGGAAAAGGAATTCGCCATGCTTACGGGTCACCGACGAATGATGCACCACATCCTTGACACGAACAAAACGCTGGTCGTTCGGGAATTCTTTTCCACCCGCTCCCAGGTCTTTCCGCTTGATGAAACGGCTGACGGTCATGAGCTCTTTACGCAGACGGTTGACAACCCGGTATTGTGAATACATCTGGCTGTCATGCAGGATATCCTTGTAAAAACCGTAAACAAAAGGCGAATGGATATGATACTTCGACCGTGCCTTCATGGCATGTTTGACATATGCGATCATGGCTCCTGCCTGCCTGCCCATAGAATTAAAATAAAAAGACAAAGTTAGGCCAAAACCGGCAGATTGACAACTTTGACGACAGTCGTGCCGATTCGTTACAGCCGGGAAGTAAATCGCCGCTGATTTTCCTATTTTTGCATCGAAAAAACAGGAAAAGTGCCCATGTCAAAACCGACCGTGAAAGACTATTTCTCCCTGGTGAAGATCAGTCATACAATCTTTTCACTCCCGTTTGCCCTGATCGGATTTTCGCTGGCGGTCCGCGAAACGGGTACGATGCTGTCATGGCGGATCCTCTTGCTGGTGCTTGCCTGCGTATTTTTCGCACGCAACGCGGCCATGGGATTCAACCGGTATGCCGACCGGGAGATCGACCGGAAAAACCCCCGTACGGCCCTGCGTGAAATCCCGCGGGAAATTATCAGTCCAAGTTCGGCTCTTTGGTTCGTGGTGGTCAATGCACTGCTGTTCATGGCTGCTGCCTGGCGGATCAACCTGCTTTGCCTGGCCCTTTCACCCGTCGCCCTCCTGGTGGTCCTCGGGTACAGCCTGACCAAACGGTTCACCTGGCTTTCTCACCTATTTCTCGGACTGGGCCTCTCCCTCGCTCCTATCGGAGCCTACCTGGCGGTGACGGCGAGGTTTGACCTGTTACCGGTGCTTTATTCGGGAGTCGTCATCTTCTGGGTGGCTGGATTCGACATTCTCTATGCCCTGCAGGATGCGGAATTCGACCGGTATGAACAACTGAACTCCATCCCCGCCCGCATTGGAAGAACCTGGGCTCTCCGGATCTCAACCCTTTGTCATGCAATTGCCATCCTGCTGGTGATCCTGGCCGGACTCTCGGGAGGGTTCCATGCCCTGTACTGGACCGGCACCGCCGTTTTTACCCTTCTGCTGACCTACGAGCACTGGATCGTAAAACCCGATGATATATCCCGCGTTAACCTGGCCTTTGCAACACTCAACGGCATGGCCTCGGTGATCTTCGCCTGTTTCGTGATCGCCGATCTCTGGTTCAGCCGGTGATCCGCGCGACTTGTCTTGGGATTCGGAATAACGACCTCCTCTTTCTGAAGGTGAACGCGGGATGAAAAAAAATAATTTGGAGAATGATAGGGAATGATGTATATTGGCTCCCTCAATTTCATGGCGAACACTCGACATATTCCTGAAGATAATTTCACAACATTATTCACTCTAAATCAATGTCCATGAAAAACCTTTACAGAATTATCCAGGTATTCGTCCTGGTATTGATCTGGGCCACCTCGGGAGCCCAGAATGCTGCCCCTCATGCTGATCTTTCGGATGTTCCCGGAACTTCAGTCTCATCCCCCATCCCCATGCCCCATCTGCCCCTCACAGCTCTGTATGACAACGGTCCGCTGTACAACAGTGTAGGCACGGGTGCCGGCGGAGCCAACGAAAGTTACCTCGATTTCAGCTCCAACTCTTATGGATCCAATGCCAGCGTGGATTTAGGTTACGTGGTAACGGATGATTTCACCATCGCTTCCGGCACCTGGAACATCAGTTCGATCGATTTTTATGCGTATCAGACGAATTCCGGCACAACTTCTACTTTCACAGCTGTTTATGTTGCCATCTACAGCGGCTCTCCCGATGTTGGAACGCTCGTATGGGGCGACTATTCGACCAATCGCCTGGGTAGCGCAGTATTCTCCAATGTCTACCGTACCCAGACGCTGGGAAATGGGAGTGCAACCAGGCCGATCATGAAGGTGACTGCCAACACCCCCGGTCTCACCCTCCCGGCTGGCACATACTGGGTGGAATACGGCTTTTCGGGGTCATTATCCAGCGGCCCTTGGGTGCCTCCTACGGTACCCGCAACCCAAATCACCGGGAATGCCATGCAATGGATAGGTTCCGGATACGCCATGGTTGAAAATCCCGTTGGTTACGCTCGCGACCTTCCTTTCACCGTGAATGGAGAGGTGGTAGCACCCACCATCCCCACCCTGTCCGAATGGGGTTTGATCATCTTCGGCATTGCCCTGCTCGGCTTCGGCACCTTCTTCCTGCTCCGCAGGAGATCATAGTATCCGACCAACCATATTATAAGTCCTCCGCCCTGCATGATTCGCCAGGCGGAGGATTTTTTTTCCCCTTTCACCGTTTTTTCATCCCGCCTCATCGATTACTTTCCTCCCCCGCAAATCCTTTCCGGAACTTTACCGTTCGATTGTAACATCCCGGGAATTAAAGAGTCTAATCCGCGTTAACACCCCGCCTGCGTATGATCACCATAAAAAGTATCCATAAATCCTATGTGAACGGTCAGAACCGCCTCCATGTCCTGAAGGGGATCGACCTGGAGATCGCATCCGGCGAGATGATCTCCATCATGGGACCGTCGGGTTCGGGCAAGTCGACCCTGTTGAATATCCTCGGAATCCTCGACAACTACGATACCGGTGAATACCTCCTCAACGGGACACGAATCATAAACCTGAACGAGCGGAAGGCAGCTCTGTACCGGAACCAGATGCTGGGCTTCGTTTTCCAGTCGTTCAACCTGATCTCGTTTAAAAATGCCATGGAGAATGTCGCTCTCCCGTTGTATTACCAGAAGGTAAGCCGGAAGAAACGAAACCGGATCGCCATGGAGTACCTCGACCGGATGGGACTTAAAGACTGGGCCCTCCACCTTCCCTCGGAACTCTCCGGCGGGCAGAAACAGCGGATCGCCATCGCCCGTGCCCTGATCACGAAGCCGAAAGTCATCCTGGCCGACGAACCCACCGGCGCGCTGGATTCGGTCACCTCCATGGAGATGATGGACCTGTTGCATGAAATCAACCGATCGGGCATTACCATGGTGATCGTGACGCATGAACATGACATCGCTGCACGCACACAGCGCACGATCAAAATCAACGACGGAGTGATAACGGAAATTACCATGAACTGACCCGGAAACCCCTTCCCGGGTCCCTTCGGCAGAACCACCGGGACTCTAAAGGGAGGGAGTCGGGCAAAGACAACCCCATCCAACCGAACCCGATGTTTTCGATCGACAAGTGGCAGGAAATCCTTAGTACCGTGCGGAAGAACAAGCTCCGCACGTTCCTCACAGGCTTCAGTGTGGCCTGGGGGATCTTTATGCTGATCATCCTGCTGGGATCGGGAAAGGGGCTGGAGAACGGCGTTAAAGAGCAGTTCAAGGGAGGCGCCATGAACGGGATCTGGATCAGCAATGGGATGACCAGCGTTCAGTTCAAGGGTCTCAAAACCGGTCGCAACATCCGTTTCACCGACCAGGATTACCAACTGATAAAGAACACGGTAGAAGGTTACGACCACATCTCTGCCAGACTTTTCATGGGCCTCGACCTGGTATCCTATAAAACGGAATACGGATCATTCTTTATCTCCCCCTGCCATCCCGACTACGGGTATATAAAAGATATCCTGATGCTGGAAGGAAGGTTTGTCAACAACATGGATATCAGGGAATACCGTAAAGTGGCCGTGATCGGTGAAAAGGTAAAATCATCGCTGTTCAAGGGGAGTGATACGGCAGCCATCGGTAAATACATCAAGATCAAAGGGGTTCTATTCAAGGTGGTCGGGATCTTTCGCGACTTCGGTCGTGACGATAACGAGCAGCGCCGCATTTACCTGCCGATCACCACCGCTCAGCGAATCTTCTACAACCAGAATGTCATCAACCAGATCTCCTTCACCACCGGAAATGCAACACCTGACGAGGCTGATGCTATGCTGAACAAAGCCAGGCAGACGCTGGCGAAACAACATATCTTCGACCCGAACGACCGGCAGGCGATCGACATTATGAACAAAAGCGAAGGCGTTCGCCGTTTCAATGCGCTTTTCGACGGAATCCGCCTCTTCATCTGGATCATCGGCATCGGGACGATCATTGCCGGGATCG
>Ga0116170_10000772_pt1 | contig 33476 bp, 28 predicted proteins | sample AD_JPNHW1_MetaG_FD_89797 | JGI IMG/M metagenome (GOLD analysis project Ga0116170, IMG submission 89797) | Active sludge microbial communities of municipal wastewater-treating anaerobic digesters from Japan - AD_JPNHW1_MetaG | ecosystem: Engineered > Bioreactor > Anaerobic > Digestate | place... | reverse complement strand
TCTACCACAAGACCGGCGGCACCCATCGGGCCGGCGAGCTGCGGGACATCGTGGAATGGGATACGGGCAAGTTCCTGGGCCGCATCAAGGAAGCGCCCGTCACCTACACCCGCGTGGGCAACATGAACGAGCACCAGCTCTCCATCGGCGAGACGACCTTTGGCGGCCGAAAGGAGCTGGCCGAGGGCCCCTCGGGCACTGTGGACTACGGCAGCCTGATGTACATCGTGCTGGAGCGCGCCAAGACCGCCCGCGAGGCCATCCAGGTGATGGCGGATATCACGACGGAATACGGCTACGCCTCCGAGGGCGAGATGTTCTCCATCGCCGATCCCAACGAAGCCTGGGTCATGGCCATGATCGGCAAAGGCAAAGGCAAGAAGGGCGCGGTCTGGGTGGCCCAGCGCGTGCCCGATGGCGCCGTCAGCGCCCACGCCAATCAGTGCCGCATCGGCAAGTTCCCCCTGAATGACGCCAAGAACTGCCTGTACTCGCCGGACGTGATCCGCTTCGCCCGCGAGAACGGATGGTACAAGGGCGCCGACGCCGATTTCGATTTCACGGCGGTCTACGCGCCCTACAACTTCAGCGGCCAGCGCTTCTGCGAAGCCCGCGTGTGGTCGATCTTCCACCGCGCCGCCGCCAGCCTGAAGATCCCCATCGACTTCGCCAAAGGCTCGAAGGACGCCGCCCCCATGCCGCTGTGGGTGAAGCCCGATCAGAAGCTGTCCGCCCAGGACGTGATGGCGCTCATGCGCGATCACTTCGAGGGAACCGAGCTGGACATGACCCAGGACATCGGCGCGGGCCCCTTCGCCCTGCCCTACCGCTGGCGCCCCATGGAGTGGAAATCCGATGGCAAGGAATACCTGTTCGAGCGCGCCATCAGCACGCAGCAGACGGGATTCTCCTTTGGCCCAAAGCCGCGCCACCCTGCCCGATCCCATCGGCGGCCTGCTGTGGTTCGGCGTGGATGACACCTATAGCACCGTCTATGTGCCCATCTACTGCGGTGTGCGCGAAGTGCCCAAGCCCTACGCCGTCGGCACGGCGGACTTCACGGCCTTCAACTGGAACAGCGCCCACTGGGTGTTCAACTTCGTCTCCAACTGGGCCTACACGCGCTACAGCGACATGATCGTGGATGTCCAGAAAGTTCAGAATGAACTGGAAGGCCAGTTCGCCAGCGAAACGCCCGAGGTGGAAAGCGCCGCGAGGAAGCTATACGAGCAATCCCCCCTGCTGGCCCGCGACTACCTGACGAACTACTGCGTGAAATCCGGCGAGATGACCGTAGCGCGCTGGCGCAAGCTCGGTGAGTTCCTGCTCTGGAAGTACATGGATGGCAACGTCCGCGACGAAAAGGGCCGCGTCACCCATCCCCCCTACCGCGCCGAATGGTACCGAGCGATCGTCAAAGAGAAGGGCGACGCCATCAAGCGTGACCACTTCCCCGGCGAGGAATGAGATCCAGCACCCGCCTACCGAAGATCCTTGATGCTCACCGTCACCTGATGGGCGCCGAAGACCACGTTGAAGCTGTGGTGGTCGGGATGATCCATCACGTAGGCTCCGGCTTCTTTGGCAACGGTGGTGAAGAGATGCTCCAGCTGCTCTTCCAGTGAAAGAGCCTCGGGATTGGTCGGATTGATGAGGGGCGTGATCACGGCCATGGAAGCCTCCGGCATCGAAAAACATCGACCAGAGACTTGAAAGACATTAGCCGCAGCCATCGAGAGCAGAGCCTCAGCGCCCTTTCAGGACGAATTTCGCCAAGCGTTTGTCCGCTTTTTCAATGTGCTCCAGCAGCCAGGTTCTCAGGGCTTGCATCACAGAGACCGTCACCGCCGCCCCCCGCTGGTGCAAATCCATCAGCTCCGCCACGCGGTTCGTGAACTCCTGGTGCATGGCCCGGTGCGCCGTCTCCTCGGGAAACCGGAACTCCTTCATCAGGGACTCTTCCATGCTGAAGTGCTTGCGCACGTAGTCATCCAGGAAGAGCAGCGTGCGATGCACTTCGTCGCGCCCTTTGCCGTGATTCATCGCATCCAGCAGATCATTGAACGCCTTGAAGATCGCCTTGTGCTGGGCATCCACGACGGCATGTCCCGTCTCCAGGTTGGTGTCCCACTCGATCCGCTCCATGCAGTGCTCCATTTTCTTTCTTCGGAATGCCGCTGCAATTTAATGAAGAGTGAATCCAGGCCCAGGCACGACGCCCCGCCGACAGGACTCCAGGCTCTCAGCGCCACGAAGCGCGAGGATCCCCTGCGGAACCCGGCGTGGCGCCTGGGCTTGGGCTAAGCTGGAACCATGCGCATCGCCCTGCTCCAGCTTGGATCCCGCCTCGCCGATCCCGAGGCCAACGGTCAGACCATCGAACGCGCCTATCAGGACGCGATCACCCAAGGCGCGCAGCTGGTGCTGACACCCGAGATGGCCGTACCCGGATACCTGGCCGAGGACCGGCTATGGGAAGCGGGCCTGCGCCAGCGCGTGCAGCGCGAGTCGGAACGCTTGGCCCGAATGAGCGGCCCGGTGCCGCTGCTAATCGGCACCTTCAGCCCCGCGCCCTCAGGCCGGTTGTGGAACGAGGTCTGGTGGTGCGAACAGGGCCGCGTGCGGTCCATCACCCGCAAGCGCATCCTGCCCGACTACGACATCTTCGATGAAGAACGCTACTTCGATGCGGATCTCGATACCCAGCCGCTGGTGGAATACCTGGGTGAGCGCGTGGGCGTCTCTATCTGCGAGGACATGTGGGCCAACCCGGATCTAGCGCCCGGCCCTATCCGTTACCCCTTTGACCCGGTGGACGATCTGGCCAAGAGCGGCGCGACGCTGCTGCTCAACGCCTCAGCCAGCCCGGGCAACCTGGGCAGCTACCTGCCGGAAGGGCGCAGCGCGCCCTGGGCCGTGCCCGCCAAACTGGCCCTGCGCCGACGAATCCTGACAGGACACGCCACCAAGCACGGCCTGCCCTTCGCCTACGCCTGTCGCGTGGGCTCCGAGAGCTGGCTGACCTTCGATGGCGGCTCCGGTCTGGTCCAGCCCGATGGCACCTGGCAAGGCGCGGAGCTCTTCCAGGAAGAATGCCGGATCGTTGACACGAGCACCTCGGGCACCGCCTGGCCGCTGGACCTGAGCGAGGGCACTTACCTGCGCCGCGCGCTGGGCATGGGCCTGCAGGAGAACCTCGCCAAGCAGGGGCTGGAGGCCGTGGTGGTGGGCCTCTCCGGCGGCATCGACAGCGCCGTGGTGGCCGCCATGGCCGCCGAATCCATCGGGCCCAAGCGCGTCCTTGGCGTCGCGCTGCCCACGCGCTACACCAGCGCGGAAAGCCTGGCGCTGGCCGAAGAACAGGCCAAGACCCTGGGCATCCACTACCTGACCCTGAGCGCGGATGAGCCCTTCACTGGCGCCGAGAAAGCCCTTCAGGGCGTCTTCCCGAATCGAACCTTCAGCCTGACCGACGAGAACATCCAGAGCCGCAGCCGTGGCCTCCTGCTGATGGCGCTGACCTCGGAACCCGATGTCCACCGCATGCTGGATAGCAGCCGCGTGGCGGTGCTCAACACCGGCAACAAAAGCGAAGCCGCCACGGGCTATTTCACACTCTACGGCGATGGCATCGGCGCGTTCGGTATCCTGGGCGACTGCCTGAAGGCCCGCGTCTTTGCCTTGGCCCGCGAGCTGGGCGAAGCCGTGCCCCTCGGCGTGATCGAACGCAAGCCCACGGCGGAACTGCGCCCCAACCAGACCGACGAGGCCAGCCTGCTGCCCTACACCCAGCTCGACGCCATCCTGGGCGCGGTATTGGAAGCTCGACGAGAGGAAGACACGCTGGCCGAAGATCTTGCGCTGCTGCTCGATGGTCCCGCCCTGGAACAGGCGCGCTCGGCCCTGCCGCGCATCCTGCGCCTGCTGCGCAATTCCGAATTCAAGCGCCGCCAACTCCCCTTCGCCTTGAAAGTCACGCCTTGGGCGTTCGGCCGTGGACGGCGCATCCCTTTGACTGGACTGTGACCCCTGTTCCAGAGCATCCGTTGCTACGCTGGAGGCCTCTCTCGGAGTCTCCATGCGCGTCGCAAGCCTTCTGCTTCCCGCGGTCCTGATCGCCCCCGCTTCAGGCCCCCTTTCCGCCAAGCCCGCCATGCCGAACATTCCTGATTATTCCCAGACGCCCCGCACCGGGATCCCCACCGAATTCACCTGGAAAGTGGAGGATCTCTTCAAGGATCAAGCGGCCTGGCGAATCGAATTGAACGCCGTCCAGCAGGACGTCGCCAAGATCCCGGACCTGTCGAAGCACTGGACGGATTCCGCCGCCCTGATGGCCGATCTGCTGGATACCGTCAGCGTCGCCCAGCGGCGCGGCGAGTTGCTGTACAGCTATGCCTCCCGCCTGAGTGATACCGATATGGGCAACAGCGAATACCAGCGGATGAAGGGAGAAATCCACGCCCTGCTGGTGGGATTCCAGGCTTCGCTTTCGTTCATGGAATCCGATGTGCTGGCCCTGGGCCGGGACAAGATCGCCGCCTACGTGAAGGCGGAACCGCGCCTGACCTCCTACCGCTTCCCGCTGGACAAGATCCTGCGCCAAGCCGGCCACGTGCTGCCCGCGGGCGAGCAGAAGATCGCCAGCCTCACGGGCCATTTCGCGGGGACGCCCTCCCAGGCCGCGGGCCTGCTGAACAACGTGGATCTGCCCAGGAACGACGTGAAGCTGAGCGATGGCAGCACGGTGAGCCTGAATCAGGCGAGCTACCAGAAATACCGCGCCTCGGGCGTCACCGCGGATCGCCGAGCCGTGATGGAGGCGTTCTGGACCAACCAGAAGCGCTTCGGCAACACCTTCGCCGCCTTGCAGGACGGCACCGTGAAAGCCCATCTATTCGACGCCGAGATCCGGAAATACCCCGATTGCCTGACCGCCGCGCTGGAGCCCAACGCCATCGATCCCAAGGTCTACACCGGGCTGATCGACGCCGTGAAGGCCAACCTCAGCCCCATGCACCGGCTCTTGAAGCTGCGCCAGCGCCTGCTGGGTCTGCCCGAATTCCGTTACGGCGATATCTACGCCTCCGCGGTGGCGAGCGTGGACAAGACCTACACCTACGACGAAGCCAAGCGCCTGGTCATCGACGCCTGCGCGCCCCTGGGATCGTCCTACCAGGATCTGCTCCGCAAGGGCTTTGCCGAACGATGGGTGGATGTCTACCCCAACCAGGGCAAGCGCAGTGGCGCCTATTCCTCGGGATCCTACGGCACGCACCCCTACGTGCTCATGAACTACAACGGCAGCTACCGGGATGTCAGCACGCTCGCTCACGAGCTGGGGCATTCCCTGCACAGCCATTTCTCGAACGCCACGCAACCCTATCCGGTGGCCGACTACCCGATCTTCCTCGCCGAAATTGCCAGCACCTTCAATGAGAACCTGCTGATGCACAAGCTGCTGAAGTCCGAAACGGACGATCGGCTGAAGCTCTATCTGCTGGACACCTACCTCGAGGGACTTCGCGGCACGCTCTACCGACAGACGCTCTTCGCGGATTTCGAGCTGCGCATGCACCGCCTCGTGGAACAGGGCCAGAGCCTGACCCCCGAATGGCTGGACAAGACCTACCTGGATCTGACCCGCGCTTACTACGGGCACGACCAGAACGTCGTGAAGGTCGAGGACTACATCCAGAGCGAATGGAGCGGCATCCCGCACTTCCACTACGACTTCTACGTCTACCAGTACGCCACGGGCGTGGTGGCCTCCATGGCCCTGACCGACGCGGTGCTGAACGAAGGCGAACCGGCCCGGGCGCGCTACCTGGCGTTCCTCTCCGCCGGCGGCAGCGCCGATCCGTTGGACACCCTGCGCAAGGCAGGCGTGGATCTGACGAAGCCCGAGGCCTTGAAGGGCGCCTTCCGCGTCTTCGATCGCTACGTCGACGAGATGGAAAAGATTGCGAACCGCCTGCAGGCCGCGAAATGAAGACCCGCTGCCCCGCCAAGCTGAACCGCTTCCTGGCCGTCCTGGGCCGGGATTCGGACGGCTTCCATCGCCTGGAGCTGGTAACGACGGTGCTGGATGGCGTGGCGGAGCTGATGGATGTGCTGGAGGCCGAAACGGCCTCCGCGCTGACGCTCGAACTGCATGGCCCCACTAGCGCCGGGCTTTCAGTGGGGGATGACAACCTGGTGTTGCGGGCCTGGCGCCTGCTGGAGCGCGAGGCGGGCCGCAGCCTGCCCGCGTGCCTGCGCCTGGAAAAGCACATTCCGGCGGGCGGCGGCCTGGGCGGCGGCAGCAGCGACGCCGCGGGTGCGCTGCGCCTGGGCAACGAGTTGTTCGAGCTGGGCATCACCCCCAGCCGACTGCTGTCTCTGGCGGCAGAACTAGGCAGCGACGTGCCCTTGTTCGTGCTGGGTGGAACCGTGCTGGGCCTGGATCGCGGCGAGCGAGTCTTCCCTATGCGCGCTCTGCCGTTGGAGCCCGGCCTGATTGTGCACCCCGGGCTGCATGTCTCCACCCCGGCCGCCTACAAGGCTCTGGCTTCCGTGGGATATCCGCCCGTGCGCCCCTGCCCCAGCCTGGCCGATGGCGATGCGCCACCCTGGCGCAATGATCTGACCGAAGCCTCGATCCACGTGTGCCCCGAGCTGACCGCCGTGCGCGCGGCGCTGGAAGCTACCGGCGGCCAAAGCCTACTGTGCGGATCCGGCAGTTGCTGGACCGCCCGATATATGGACGCCGACACGCGGAACCAAGCAGCGACGAGCCTTCGCAAGGATCACCCGGAATGGCGGATTTGGGCCATTAATTGACGAGTCTCCGCAAGCATCCGATGAGTTAGCATTCGTTGATTACAAAGCAGGGCTTCCGCAATCACGGCAACCGGATAACGGGACGGTCTTTCAACACCTCGCGCTCCGATCTACCTCCCTCGCTGATCCCACCCAGCTGAGGATCCAAAGGGTGCCTGTGTCGCGCGAGAGCCATATCCCGAAACCCTCCCCTGGGATATACACACTCCGGTGCCATGCATGTCCACTCCCGAGACTCACGCCTACGGCCCTGCCCCTGACCCCCACCCAGGCCAGGCGCCGCACAGCGCCGAACCGGAAGGCCCTCGCCAAGCTCCTTGGCTTTCGTCCGATGTCATGGCCATCGCGCGCCTGAAGGATGGGCTCATCCTTGAAGTCAAGGAGGGCTTCGCGCGTGTGCTGGGCTGGAGCCGGGAGGAACTGCTGGGGAAGACCTCCATGGAACTGGGGCTGTGGGCCCAGGCGGAAGACCGGGAACGGATGGTTCAATCCCTGCGCGAATCGAACGGTTTTACGCAGCTGGAGCTGGCCCTTCGAGGTCGAGACAGTAGGCCCCTGAAGACCCATGCCGTATGCAGATTGATCAAATCCTGCGGCGAAGAGCAGATTCTGATCTCGCTCAAGGATGTCGGTGAAGCCTCCTGCATCCAGAAGGCACTCCAGGTCAGCGAGGCCCGGAACCGCGCATTGCTTTCAGCCCTGCCGGATCTGATGTTCATCAACGACCGCGAGGGCAACTACCTGGATTTCCATGCGAGCCATCCCGAGGACTTGATCCTGCCCCCGGAAGTCTTCCTACGGCGCAACGTGAAGGACATTTTCCCGGAAAGCTTCGCCGCCCCGTTTCTGCACAGCTACCGAGCCGCGCTGGACACCCGTGAGATCCAAAACCATCGGTATGAGTTTCCCATCAACGGTAAGCAGCGATTCTTCGAAAGCCGCGTTGTTCCCTGCACTCAGGATACGGTGCTAACCATCGTGCGCGATGTCACGAAGGAGACCCTCGCCGTCTCAGCCCTGCTGGAGAGCGAAGAGCGCTTTCGAGTCATGTACGAAAACACCCTCGACGCCCTGTTCTGGATCCGGGTGGAAGAAGATGGCTCTTTCAACATAGAGAGCATCAATCCCGCCCAGGAGCGCATCCTGGGACGGCCCTGCCAAGAGATCACCGGGAAGCGGATCGCCGAAATCATGCTGCCGGAACTCGCCGAGCAGATCCAAGCCCGCTATCAGAAGTGTGTCCAAAGCGGCCAGCCCCTCCACTATGAAGAGGGGGTCACACTATGCGGCGAAACCCGCACCTTCCAGACGCTTCTGGTGCCCGTCCGCAATGCCCACGGCCGCATCTACCGGATCGTGGGGCGGTCCCACGAGATCACCCAGGAGCGCCAGTTCGAAGAGGCCCTGCGCCAGACGCAGAAGCTCGAAAGCCTGGGCGTCCTGGCGGGTGGCATCGCCCACGATTTCAACAACCTGCTCACGGCCATGCTGGGCAACCTCAATCTCGCGCAGTTGGATCTGGACCCCACCTCCCCCGTCCAACCCACCCTGAAGAACATCGAAGACCTGATGTTTCGGGCGTCCGAGCTCACCAAGCAGATGCTCGCCTATGCGGGCAAGGGCCGTTTTGTCGTCCTGCCCCACGATCTCAATCACCTCCTTCGCGACATGGAATCCATCATGAGGACATCCATCCCCAAGAAGACCGAACTTCGGTTCGAACTGGCCGAGACCCTGCCGACCATGGAGGCCGACGCCACCCAGATCCACCAGGCCATCTTCAACCTGGTAATCAATGCCTCCGAAGCCATGGGCGAAGCAAGCGGGATCATCCGCATCGCCACGCGCGTGGAACATCTGGACGAGGCATGCCTGGGCGCGCGGTTCCCCAACCAGGCCATGAGCCCCGGCAACCATGTCGTGCTGGAAGTTTCTGACACCGGGTGCGGCATACCGCCAAGCATCTTGAACCGCATCTTCGATCCATTCTTCAGCACGAAGTTCATGGGGCGCGGGCTGGGACTCTCCGCCATGCAGGGCATCCTGCGCGGCCATCGCGCGGGCATCCAGATCGCGAGTGAGCCCGGCCAGGGATCCACGTTCACGCTCTACTTCCCAGCCCACAACCATGCCTCCGTCCAGCCCCCACCACCGTCGGCCGATAAACCCACCCGAGAGCAAGGCCGCATCCTGCTGGTGGATGACGAGGAAATGGTTCGACGTTCCACCGCCATGATCCTGAAAGCCCTGGGATTCGATGTCCTCGAAGCCGTTGATGGCCTGGACGCCTTGAAGCAGTTTGAAACCGCCCAGGATGCCATCGACCTGGTGCTGATGGATCTTTCCATGCCGCGCATGAGCGGCAGCGAGGCTTTCGTCCATCTGCAGGCCATCCGCCCCGGCCTTCCCGTCATCCTGTGCAGCGGATTCTCGGAAGAGGAAGCCCTGCGCGAATCCTTCGGCCAAACCACCGGCCCCCTGGGATTCCTTCAAAAACCGTTCGCGTTAAAGGATCTGAAGAAGGCCCTGGAACAGGTCTTCACGCCCGCCAAGAGCGGGAAGGAATAGGCTCTCCGCAGGCAGGCCAGAACCAAACCGAACTGAACCGAACAAGAAAACCCGCCGAAGCGGGTCCTGGCGGGTTTTCTTGTTTTGGACATCGACTGACCAGAACTACCCCTGCGCTTCCAGGGCGGCCTGGGCTGCGGCGACGATGGCGATGGGCACACGATAGGGGCTGCAGGACACGTAGTTCAATCCGACCTTGTGGAAGAATTTCACCGAGCGCGGATCGCCCCCGTGTTCGCCGCAGACGCCCAGCTTCAGCTTGGGTTTGACCGAACGTCCCTTTTCCGCGGCCATCCGAACGATGGCCCCGATGCCTTCCTGATCCAGACTTTGGAAAGGATCGTCCTCCAGGATCTTGCGAGAGACGTACTCGGGCAGGAAGCTGCCGGAATCATCGCGGGAGAAGCCGAAGCCCATCTGCGTCAGATCGTTCGTCCCGAAGCTGAAGTACTCGGCTTCAGCGGCGATTTGATCGGCAACAAAGGCCGCGCGCGGAATCTCGATCATGGTGCCGATGGGGCAAGTGAAGCTCGTACCCCGCTCCTGGTTGACCGCAGCGATCTCGGCCAGCATCTCGGCCTTGGTGAACTGCAGCTCCTTGACATGGCCGACCAGGGGCACCATCACCTCCGGCATCGCCGTGATGCCGCGCTTGGCGACATTGAGGGCCGCCTCTGCGATGGCGCGCATCTGCATGCGGATGATCTCGGGGAACGTGATGCCCAGGCGGCAGCCCCGGTGTCCCATCATCGGGTTGAACTCATGGAGCTGAGCCACGCGCTGCTTCACTTCCGCGAGACTCACGTGCATCACCTTCGCCATCTCAGACTGGCCCGCTTCATCGTGGGGAACGAATTCGTGCAGCGGAGGATCCAGCAGGCGGATGTTCACGGGCAGCCCGTTCATGGCTTCGAAAAGACCTTCGAAATCCATGCGCTGGATGGGCAGCAGCTTTTCCAGGGCGCGCTTGCGGCCCGCGAGATCCTTGGCCAGGATCATCTCGCGCACAGCCAGGATGCGCTCGCCTTCGAAGAACATGTGCTCGGTCCGACACAGCCCGATGCCTTCAGCCCCGAACGCGTGGGCCACCGCCGCATCGTGGGGCGTGTCGGCATTGGTGCGGACCTTCATATTCCGGTATTTGTCGGCCCATCCCATGATCGTCGCGAACCGCTGGTAGACCACGCTGTCCTCGGCCTTGATGGTCTTGTCCACCAGCACCTGGTTCACCTCGGAGGGCTTGGTCGCGAGCTGTCCCGCAAAGACCTCACCCGTGGATCCATCAATGGAGATGTAGTCCTCACCGGCCTTGAGACGAATATCGCCCACGGAGACAATGCCCTTCTCGTTATCGATCTCGATGCTGGAGGCACCGCAAACGCAGGGCTTGCCCATGCCGCGCGCCACCACCGCCGCGTGCGAAGTCATGCCACCCCGCGCCGTGAGAATGCCCTTCGCCGCAGCCATGCCAGCCAGATCCTCGGGCGAAGTCTCCAGGCGCACCAGCACCACCGGACCATAATGGGACAGCAGCTTCGCCTGATCGGCGGACAGCGCGATGCGCCCGGTCGCTGCGCCAGGTCCAGCGTTCAGACCCTTCGTCATCAGCTTGCCCGCCTTCTTCGCGGCAGCCTTTTCCTGACTGTCGAAGATGGGCGCCAGAAGCTGCATGAGACTATCGGGGTCCAGCCGCGCCAGGGCCATTTTCTCGTCGATCATGCCCTCGTTCACCATATCGATGGCGATGCGGATGGAGGCCTGCGCGGTCCGCTTCCCGTTGCGGGTCTGGAGCATGAACAGCTTGCCCTGCTCGATGGTGAATTCCAGATCCTGCATGTCCTTGAAGTGCTTTTCCAGGCGATTGCAGGTGGACAGCAACTGTCTAAAGGTTTCCGGCATCACTTCTTCCAGGCTCTTGAGCGCGCTTTCTCCCGCCTGATACTTGGTGATGGGCTGCGGTGTGCGGACGCCAGCGACCACATCCTCGCCCTGGGCGTTGATCAGATACTCGCCGTAGAAATAGGGTTCGCCCGTGCCCGGGTCGCGCGTGAAGGCCACGCCCGTGCCACAGTCATCGCCCATGTTGCCGAACACCATGGTCTGGACATTGACGGCCGTGCCCCAGTCATCTGGAATGTGGTTCATCCGGCGATAGATGATGGCGCGCTCGGTCTCCCAGCTCTCGAACACGGCGCGGATGCCGCCAAAGAGCTGCTCGATGGGATCCTGCGGAAAATCGTGCCCCAGCTTGCCTTTGACGATGGCCTTGAACTCGCCGCAGAGCTCCTTCCATTCCTCGGCGAGGATGTCCGTGTCCAGCTTCTTGCCGGTCCGAACCTTCAACGCCTCGATGCGATGCTCGAAATGATCCTTGTGAACGCCCAGCACCACATCGGAATACATCATGATGAAGCGCCGGTAGGAATCCCATGCGAAACGCGCATTGCCGCTGGCCTTCGCCAGCCCTTCCACCGTCGCGTCATTGAGGCCCAGATTCAGAACCGTATCCATCATGCCGGGCATCGAAACGCGCGCGCCGGAACGAACCGAGACCAGCAGAGGATTCGCGGCGTCGCCCAACTTCTTGCCGCGCACGCCCTCCAGCCACGTCAGCGCCTCGATGGCCTGATCCTTGACGGCCTGCGGCAGCTGCTTGCCTTCCTGGTAATACAGCGTGCAGACCTCGGTAGTCACGGTGAATCCGGGAGGAACCGGAATATCGAGACACGCCATTTCGGCAAGGTTACAGCCCTTGCCACCGAGAAGATTCCGCATGGAGGCATTGCCTTCGTTGCGGTCACCGCCGAAGCAGAACACGTATTTTGTCATGGGTATCCCCGGGAAAGTTGGCCCAAGCATACTCCCATTCAGATTTGACGCCAGCTGTCCAATTCGACTTTCAAGACAGTATTTTTTACATCTACAATCATTGTATTTCAACAATTTAGCAACAACACCAAACAATTAGCATTGTCTACCTTTCGGCTTTATGAGAGTCTATCTTTTTCGCGTCGTGATGACGCCGGAGGTTTATCGATGGTCATACAAAGGAAACCCGCGCCCCGCCCCACGGGAACCGTGAAAGACGCATCGAGACGAACGGACAAGAACACGTCTGGATCGAAACCCCAGCCGAAGCCCGCACCCCGCGCGAAGTCGACCCGCCCCCGGACAGGTAGATCTTCCGAAGGCGAGCGCCTTCAGAAAATTCTGGCCGCGGCCGGTATCGCCAGTCGGCGCGCCTGCGAAGCCGTCATCCTCGAAGGCCGCGTGCAAGTCAATGGCGTGACGGTAACCGAACTGGGCACCCGAGCCAATCCGTACCGCGATGAAATCACCGTGGATCTCGTCCCCATCCATCGAGAGGAGCAGGTCCATATCCTCATGAACAAGCCCAAGGGCTACGTGACAACCGTAAAGGATGACGAAGGTCGCCCCACCGTCATGGCCCTGATCCACGGCGTCAACGCCCGCGTCTACCCCGTCGGCCGCCTGGACTTCAACTCCGAAGGACTTCTACTGCTCACCAACGACGGGCTGCTCGCCAAGCGCCTGACGGATCCAGAGAACCATGTCCCCAAGGTCTATCTGGTGAAGATCCATCGCATGCTTCGCCCAGAAACCCTGGATGAACTACGCAACGGATTTCGCCTGGATGGACGCCGCCTCAAGCCTTGTGGCATCGAGATCTTCGAGCGGGCTGACAATCCATGGATGAAGGTCACCCTGGTAGAAGGCAAGAACCAGCAGATCCGCAGGATGTTCGCGGCTGTTGGACATCCAGTGTCAAAATTGAGGCGCATCCAGTTCGGCCCGTTGGAAGATCCGGGCCTAAAACCTGGCGAATGGCGCTTCCTCAAGCCCGGCGAATTGGCCGCGCTGAAAAGCCTATGAAAGGAGCCTGAATGCTGGAGCTAGATGCCTTCCCCGTGGGTCCGATTGGATGCAATTGCGTGCTGGCGTGGGATCCCGCGACCAAGCTAGGCGTCATCGTGGATCCCGGCGGGGATCTCGGAAAAATCCGCATCGCCGTCGAGGCCAGGGGGTTCAAGGTTCAGGCCCTGATCCACACGCACGGCCATTTCGATCACGTGGGGGCCACGCGGGAGCTTCAGGATCTGTGGGGCATCCCGGCCTTCCTGCACCCAGACGACAACGTGCTGATCGACCGTCTGGATATGCAGACCGGCCTGTTCGGCATGCCCACCGTGCTGAAGCCGCGGATGACACCACTGGAGGCCGGTTCCAAGCTGTTTGGCCTGACTGTGCGCCACACGCCCGGACACTCGCCCGGATCATGCATTCTGCTTGGCGAATCCTCGGAAGGAAGCTTCGTCCTCGCGGGCGATACGCTCTTCCAGAACGGCGTCGGCCGCACCGATGTGCTGGGCGGCAGCCATGAAACCATGGTGGCCAGCATCCGCAAGGAATTGTACTCCCTGCCCGACGACACCTATGTCATTCCGGGACATGGCCCCAGCACCACCATCGGCGACGAGGCGCTGCACAACCCCTTCGTGCGACGGGTGTAGGCTGCAGCGCTGCAGGCGTCAAGAGCCTACTCGAACCGCAGTGCCTCGATCGGATCCAGACGGGAAGCCTTCCAGGCCGGATAGAGTCCAAAGGTGACGCCGATGAGGGCCGGAACGCCAAAAGCGCACAGCACGGCCCATAAGGGGATCGTCCCGATGGTGCCCAGCAGCGCCTTGCCAATGGCCGCCCCCAGCAGATAGCCCAGCACGATGCCCAGGACCCCGCCAAGCACCGAGAGCAGCGCCGCCTCGATGAGGAACTGCAACATCACGTCCTTGCGCTTGGCGCCCACCGCCTTGCGAACGCCGATCTCGCGCGTGCGCTCGGTGACGCTCACCAGCATGATGTTCATGATGCCGATGCCGCCGACCAGAAGGGCGATGGAGACCATGCCGCCCGCCACCGCGCCGATGACGCCGGTGATGGTGCCCACGATGGAGGCAATCTCCTTGGGACTGAAAACCTTGAAGCCTTCTTGCTCTTTCGGTTTGAGCCCGCGGATGCGCCGCAAGGCGTCCGTCACCAGCTCCGCACCATCATCCGCGCTGGTGCGAGGATCGATGCGCACCTGACAAAAGAGCTGCCGCCGCTGCTGATCCGTGAGCAGGGGAAGCCCCGTCGTCAACGGAATGATGACCTGGCTATCGGGATCCTGTCCCATGGTGGTGCCGCGCTCTTCCATCACGCCGATGATCTCCAGGCTCAGCGTCGGCGTCTGGAGCACGCGCCCGATGGGATTGCCCTTGATGGCCAGTTTCTCCAGAACCTTTGGACCGATGATCGCCACCTTGTTGCCCAGGCGAAGATCACTGGAGACGAAGTTGCGTCCGGCGGTCAGATGAATGTCGTTGGCTTCGAGGTTGCTCTCGTCGGTCATCACGAGCGAAGTTGTCGTGCTGCGGCCATTGGCCTTGAACTCCGAATTGCTGAGGGCCTGCGGCGTGATGAGCACCACCTGTGGCACCATCCGCTTCAAGGCCTTCATATCCTCCAGGGTCAGATCCTTGTTTCGAACTTTCTGGTATTCGTCGAAAGGGATGTCCTGGGGCATCAAGGGGCGCACGAACAGGGTCTGGCTGCCCGCCTTTTCGATCTGCTTGAGGACGCTGCGCTCCAGGCCGTGGACCAGGCTGACCACGATGATGACGGCGCTGACGCCGATGATGATGCCCAGCGTCGTCAGCGCGCTGCGCAGCTTGTTGGCCCGCAGCGAACGCAGCGCGGCCTGAAATGGCTCCAGGACATCCATCATTGCTTGCGATCCCGCGCAGCCTGCTCAATCTGGGAATCAGAGCGCTTGCGCAGCTTCACGCTGGCGCGATCCTTCATTTCCTTGAGCTTCTTTACGGGCCCGGTGAGGACTTTCTCGCCATCAGCGAGGCCGCCCTTCACCTCGAAGTACTGGGTATTGGCCGCCCCGGTGACGATGGTGCGTTCAAGGGCGCGCCCATCCTTCACCACCATCACGATGGAGCGGGATTCGGGGCTGAGCAGCCCTTTCTTCTGGGCATCCTCCATGGAGCCTTCGCGCTCGAGCACGGACTGCAGCGGCACGCGCAGCACATTCTTCGCCTCAGACGTGAGGATCACACCTCGGGCGCTCATGCCCGGACGCAGACGCTCGATGTCGGGACTCTTCATATCCAGGGCCACCTTGACCTTGTACATATTCGCGTCCTGCCCCACCTTCTCCGCGGCGGACGCGATCTCGTAGACGCGGCCGGGGAACATGTGGCCGGGAAACGATTCGACCGTGACCTGGGCGGTCTGGCCGATCTTCAGGCGGACCACTTCGCTCTCGTTGACATTGATCTCCGCATTGATGTCCTTCATATCGGAAATGATCATCAGCGTCGCGCCGGGCAGATTGCTCATGCCAGGGATGGCGGTCTCGCCCTTCTCCGCCTTCAGCGCCGTCACCCGGCCCGAGATGGGCGCGCGGATTTCGGTCTTGCTCAGGTTGTCGCGCATCATGCCCACGTTGGCCTGGTTCTGCGTCACATTCGCATGGGCCACCTCGGAGTTCAGTACGGCGCTATCCCGCGCGAGCTTGGCTTGGCGATAGTCCTCATCGCTCACCAGACCTTGATGAAACAGTTTTTCCGTGCGGGTGAAGCTCTCGCGGGTCCGCGCCAGGGTCGCCTCCATGCGGGAAGCATCCTTGCGCGAGGCATCCAGCGCGGCGGCGGCCTGATTGAGCGCCTGCTGCAGGCGCACCTGGTCGATACTCACCAGCAGATCGCCCGCCTTCACATCCTGCCCATCCACCACATGCAGCGCCTTGATCTCGCCCGCAGCGCTGGTGCCGATATTGATCTTCACCTTGGCCTGGATCTCTCCACTGGCGCTGATGGTCTCGCGGATATCCCCATGGCTGGCGATATCCCAGAAGAAAGTATCGGCATCGTCGCCGCCTCCGCCAAACGCCAGGGCGCAAATGACCGCCAGCGCACACAGACCACCGAGGCCAAAGAGAATCTTGTTCTGCTTCGTCATGGTTTCACTTTGCCAGAAGGATTTTGAAGACGACGACAATCATTACGGCGACGGCGGTGTTGATGGCCGCGCCAGAGGCCTTCAGACGCAGCGTGTGCCGGGACGACAGATACACGAGGACAAACCCGAAGAGGGCAAAGATATCCAGCTGCGCATAGAGCCCATAGAGCTTGGGATTCTCGGGCCTCAGGTAGAACGCGACGCACGTGGGCGAGAGCTTTTCCTGGGCGAGCCCACCCACCTTCTGGGTCCAGCACATCAGCGAGGTCAGCAGCGCGTAGGGCACCATCACAAGGCTGGAGACGGAGGTGGCGCTGAGCGCCTGCATGAATGTTGGCTTCTCGGCCTCGGCGGTGCCAAGCCCCACGACCCAGCGAAGCAGCGCCCCCAACAGCAGCGTGAAGGGCGTCCCGAACAGGACGCCCAGAATGCCGATGGGCATGAGGAACCGGGTTTGAAAGTCGATGACCTGATCGATCTGGGTCCCGCTGAGTTGGGGCTTCTGTTCGAGAACGGGCCGCAGCATGGCGTCCACATCCACCTTCAGGCCCCAGGCCACGACCAGCACCAGGCTGGAGACCGTCAACGCGCCCATCGCCCAGCCCCAAACCGGCGTAGCGTGGAGCTTTTTGAAGAGCTCCGTCGGTTCGGTAAAAATGCCGACGAACTGATCCACCAGGCTCGGGGCCTTGGGTTTCGCCAATGGTTCTCCGCCCTCGAAGAGACTGGATTCGCGCTGCGGCGTCAGCTCCTCATTCATCGTTCACCTCCGCCCCTCGGGGTTGCCCAGGCATGAATCCCCACTATACCGGGCGATCATTCTCGATTTCACGTATCTGGCCAATGCACCGATCAACGGAAGGAATCATGGGATGAACGGAGGCTCGAAGCCCCTTTCCGGAAGTGGCATATTGGAGGCGTGACAACCGGGAGAATGGCTTATGCGCAGGTTCTTCATCATCTTCGCACTGGTGTTCAGCGGCGTCCTGGTCGGCTGGTGCAGCAACCAAGCCTCCATGCGTTCCTCTGCCAAGCCCCGTCCCGTGGTCCCGCGGGGCAACCTGCTGTCCGAGGAGCAGGTCGTCATCGAGCGGTTCAAGGAAGCCAGAAGCTCGGTGGTCTACATCACCTCCATCGCCTACCAGCGGGATCTGTTCTCTTTCGATGTCCAGGCGGTGCCCACGGGCACGGGTTCAGGATTCATCTGGGACGAACAGGGGCACGTCGTAACCAATTTCCATGTCATTGAAGGTGCGCAGGAACTGGAAGTCACCCTCAGCGATCACAGCACCCATCGCGCCACCGTCATCGGCGCCGCCCCCGACAAGGATCTGGCGGTCTTGAAGCTCCAGGATGCGCCGGCCAAGCTGCGACCCATTCCCGTCGGCAGCAGTTCCGATCTGCAGGTGGGACAGCGCGTGCTGGCCATCGGCAATCCCTTCGGCCTGGATCAGACCCTGACCACAGGCGTCGTCTCCGCCCTGGGCCGCGAGATCCAGAGCGCCACGCGCCGACGCATCGGCGGCGTGATCCAGACAGATGCCGCCATCAATCCCGGCAATTCCGGGGGTCCGCTGCTAGACAGCGCAGGGCGCCTCATCGGCGTGAACACGGCGATCCAGAGCACCTCTGGCAGCAGCGCAGGCATTGGCTTCGCCGTGCCCGTGGACACGGTGAACCGCGTCGTGCCCCAACTCATCGCCCACGGACAGATCTCGCGGCCCGATCTGGGCTTCGAATCCCTGTCGCCCGCCTATGCGTCCTACTTTGGAAACCCCAAAGGGGTCATCGTCCTACGAGTGACACCGGGCGGCCCCGCCGAACGCGCTGGCCTGCTAGGTCTTCAGCGCTCCGGCCGCAGGTACCTGTTGGGAGATGTCATCACCGCTTTAAACGGCAAGAGCGTGCGCAACGCCGATGATCTGCTGGACATCATCGAGAATGCGGAATCGGACAGCACCATCCGCCTGGAGATCGACCGCCAGGGACGGCGGATGACGGTCACCCTCGCCCTCAGGCATGAACGCAATATCTGAAGCCGCCGAGAACAGGCCAAACTCTTCACCCATCCCGACTTGACGTAAAGAGCCCTCGGACGATCCGAGGGCTCTTTACGCAGAACGCTGAAATTCTGAATCAGAACTTCAGGCCCACATAGACGCCGAAAGCAGCCTGGGGAGCCAGAGAACGCGTGGTGCGGTCATCCATCTGACTCAGCAGCATGCCGGTATCCGTCTGGTAGGTGCGCAGCAGGGCGATACCCGCATCTGCACCAAGGATAAAGGCCTTGGATTCCATGGGAATGCTGAAATCCAGGCTCACCCGTGCCCAAGGCCGCATGAAGGTGTTACCGCCATCCGCAGGGTCCTGTACCGTCACCCCACCAACCGTATAGAAAGCACTTCCCTGCACACGCACGTTTTCACTGCGAGCTTCCAGATGGAAACCCAGATCCGCAGCTTTCCCAAGAGGAAGCAGGTAGGCGCCGCCCACGGACCAGTAGCTGTAGGTCACTTTCACCTTTGAAAGATCTGCGCCGACGCTCGAGATATTGGTGAAATTTGAAGAAGACTCCAGACGTCCAGACAGCTCATAGAACCAGCGGGAACTGGGCACAACCTGACCCATAAAGCGCAGGCCGCCCCCCACTTGGCCATCGGCCTGGTCGCTGATGCCCGTAGCCACCTGGTATTTCATGGGCTGGACGAACTCGCCAAACAACAGCAGACGGGCTTCCTGGGCATTGGGTGCGTCCTGAGCGGACAGGGTGGCGACGGCCATAACCGCGGCCAGGGTGCTGATGATCTTCACGGGGCCTCCTTGATGGAGAGATTTAAGAAACAGTCTGTTGACGGACACCGATGCCGGAAATCCAGCACCGCTCTAGCAAACCAAGCAATCACTGCGCCATTCGATGGAACGGCCTAAAGATATTCCAAAGGGACCCCAAAGGGAAGAGCCATAGCATTCAAACCAGCGACTTTTTCCACAAAAACATCTTCACCATCATCAAGAAAACAACACATCCAATCAATCACCCCTGCACCCAGAGGGGGTTCATCCCCAGCAACGTGGCGACGGCTTCGCGGCCCCGGGGACCGGGGTCCACGGTGAATGCGTTGACCCAACCGCGCACGTAGCGGCTGACCATGTCGCGATCCATGCCGCGGCCAAAGGACTGGGCGTAATCGACGCTCTCCTCGTGGCGCTGGATGGCGTGTTCGACGCTCTCGCGCATGAGATGGGCAAACCGCAGCTTCACGGGTTCGGACAGATCCCCGCGAATCGCATTGCCGCCCATGGGCAGGGGCAGATCGAAGCGCTCCTTCCACCATTGCCCCAGATCCACCACGCGATGCAGGCCGAGCATCTGGTACTGCAACTGGCTTTCGTGGATCAACAGGCCTGCCTCGAATCGACCATCGGCCACGGCGGGCATGATCTGATCGAAGGGAATCCATTCCACGCGAAGACCGGGCCGCCAGCGGTTCATGGCCAAGTAGGCGCTGGTGCGCAGGCCGGGGATCGCGACGGTGAGCGTGTCGAGCTCGAGGGATTCCAGGGGGCGGCGCGAGACCAGGATGGGGCCCGTGCCCTCCTGAATGCTGCTGCCCGCGCTCAGCAATTCGTAGCGATCCTTCAGTTCGGGGTAGGCGCCAAAGCTGATGGCGGTGACATCGTACCGTCCCTCCAGGGCCTCGGTGTTCAAGGTCTCGATGTCCTTGCGGATGAATTCGAACTCGAAGCCCTGCGGGTCCAGCCACCCCAGGGCCAGGGGCGCCATCATATAGGCGTCGTCGGAATCGGGGCTATGGGCGATGGTCAGTTTCATTGGGTTTCCGAAGTGGTCTGGGACGGCCCCAGTTTTCCTTTGACGCGATCCACCGCCTTGGCTGCGGCGGCGTACCCGGGATTCTCTTTCAGTGCGGCCTGGTAGTGTTCCAGCGCCTTATCCATGCGGCCTTCCGTCTCGAAGATGCGCCCCAGATTGAAATGAGGGAAGCAGTAGCTCTCGTAGCGTTTGGCCTTGAGCGCCATGCGCAGCCACGGGATGGCTTCATCCGGCTGCCCCAATTCGATGTAATAGGCCCCGATGTCGTTGTAGGGATTCCCAAACTCGGGATCCAGATCGATGGCCAAATGGCAATCGGCGATGGCCCCATCGAAATCCCGCTGGACCGAGCGCGCCCAGCCCCGGAACGTGAACGCCTCTGCGGTTGGACAGCAGGCGATGGACCGGTCGTACAGCTTGATGGCCTTCTCCACTTCGCCGCGCATGTGGTGCTGGTAGGCCCTGCCCACCAGATCCATGGCTTCATGCTGTTTTTCTTCCTGGCTCATGGAACCTCGCGACCTCAAAGATAGGCCTATTCCTCGGATTGGAACGGGGAGGCCGGCAGACCTTCGCGGTTGTAGAGATTGCACTCGGGACTGCTGGCCCAGCCGTACCGGATGAAGCGAGGCTCGGGCACCTGGGGGCTGGAAACCCGCAGCGTCGTACCGTCGATCTCGGCCTTGGCGGGTACGAATTTCCGGTCCGCGCCCGCCACTTCAAAGCCCGTCAGCGCACCGCCCTTGGCCACGCCATCCTTTGCCATCAGGCCGCTCGCCGCGTGATCGAAGCACACCCGCATCGCCCCGTCCTCCATGTAGGCCTGGCGGAACAGCGGACCGGCATATTCGATGTGCTCGCCATAGACCGTGGCCCTCGCGGCCAAGGCCAAGCGCGCGCCCACATCCTGCTTGTTGGTGGGATGGATATCCGCCGGATTGCCCACATCGATGGTCACGACCATGGCGGTATTCGCCACGGAAAGGGTGCGACGCTGGGCGTCCCGCAGCGCTGGCCAGTCCTCGCCAGCGCCACTCTGCCAGTTGGCGATCTGGACAAAGAGGAACGGGAAATCGCCGAATCCCCACGCACGCCGCCAGTCGCGAATCAGAGCCGGGAACAGGCGGTCATAGACGCCGACGCGATCCAGGGCCGTATTGCTCTCGCCCTGGTACCAGATGACGCCTTTGATGGGAAAGCCCGTCAACGGCGCGATCATGCCGTTGTACAGCGCCGCGGGCGCCCAGGAAGCGAAGTCGGGATGCCAGGGGCGCGTGTCCGCGGGGATGGGCCGACCCTCCGCTTTCGCCTCCAGCACGGCGCGCTCGCGATCGGCGTTTTCCTTGGCAATGGCCAGGCGGCCAAGGGCTTCACGTTCGGCCGTCCGGGCGCGGGACGCGAAGAGCGGCATCAGGGAAGCGTCCGCGGCCAACGTCCCAAGGCTGGTCCAGGCTTCCGCTCCGGTGCCCCCCCAGTAGGATTCCACCACGCCGATGGGCACCCCGGTCTTCTGCTGGATCTCGCGGGCAAAGAAGTAGGCCACGGCCGAGGCATGTCGGGCCACCTCCGGCGAGCAGGGCGCCCAGGATCGCGCCTTCACATCGAGTTGGGGATAATCGGCGGGCGTGCGCTCGACATGGAAGAAGCGGATCCGGGGCTGATCCGCCTTCGCGATCTCGGCTTCCGCGTTGGCGGCCTGGCGCAAGGCGAATTCCATGTTCGACTGGCCCGAGGCAACCCAGACATCTCCCACCAGCACATCGTTGATCCGGATGGTGTTCGTGCCCTTGATTTCCAGGGAGAAGGGGCCACCGGCTTCACAGGCGGGCAGGTACAGGCTCCACTGACCCAGCGCGTCCGCCTGGGTGGATTTCTGCGCGCCGCGGAAGCTGGCCGAAACCTTCTCGCCCGCATCGGCAAAGCCCCAGACGTGCACCGGAAGCCCGCGCTGGATCACCATGTGATCCGCCAGCAGGCCATGGGGCCTGACCTCGGCCCGGGCGGGAACCGCCATCCATGCCAGGATCGCCAGCGCCTGAAGCGCACCCATCGGCCAGGACTGCATCCGCATCTTCATGCCCCCCTCCAAACGTCTCAGAGGTATCGTCCTCCCATTGGCCATGTCAACCGACTCGCTTTCCGCGCCTACCGGCTATCCTTTTCCATATGGAAAACGAGATCCCAGGCACCTACTGCCAGAACTGTTTCACCTGGAATCCCGGCGATCGCGAGACGTGCCGGAAATGCGGGACACGTCTGCTCATCGTCACCGGCGATCAGGGCTGGGACGTGGAAGAAGAAGATGCCGATAACGGCGAGGATCTGGACGAGCACCTGCTCGAACGGATCACGGGCATCGAAGAAAACGTCCGGCGCATCGAGACCTATCTGGAGACGGTGTCCGAGCAACTGGGCAAGCTCGAGCGCAGCGAGGTCATGCTGCGCAACGGCTTGATGTCCCTGGTGCAACAGATGGAGGAGCGCGGGCAACTCGACGGCCATGCGTTCTCGCACCGCTGGGAAGAATTGGTGGAAGAGAACCTCCAGCTCATCAGCGCCCGGGAGCTGTTCACGCGCTACCGCGCCCGCATCCTGCCCATCGCCAAGCCGCGCTCCATGTCCCAGCTGAAGCGGGCCATGCTGGAAACCTCGGCCTTCCTGGATTCTGCGCAGCTGCCCGAGGCCGCCCAGCGCCTTGCCCAGGCCCTGGTGCTGGATCCCAAGAACTACGAACTGATCTACACGGTGGCCGCCCTCAAGGAGGTGGCCCAGGATTTCGAGGAATCCGAAAGTCTGGTCCGCAAGGTGCTGCAGCTTAGCCCGCGCCATTTCGAGGCCTGGATGCTGCTGGCCAAGGTGCTGCGCGACGAGCCCGACCGCATGGACGACGCCATCGACACCCTGCGCAAGGCTTCCGAGCTGCGCCCCGAGGAAGCCGAGCCTCGCATCCAGCTCTGCGAACTGCTGCTGGACAAGGAAGACCTGGAAGGCGCGCTGGCGACCGCCACGGATGCCCTGAACCTTCAGCGCGATGGCAATACGCTAAGCCTCATGGGCGAGGTCTATCTGGCGCGGGGTGAAGCCCAGAAGGCCATCGCCATCCTGAAAGACGCCTCCGGTTTCATGCCTGGCGATTTGGCCATACGCGAACTGTTGGCCGAAGGCTACATCCTGGCCGACGAGCGGGCCAAGGCCTTCGCCATCCTGGAAGAACTGCTGCGCCAGCATCCAGGCGACCCGGATCTGCTGCTGCTGCTGGATGCGGAAAGCATCGCCCAGCTTCGCTCCGCCCGAGGCGGCAAGGCCGAGGCCCAGTTCCTGCTGGAAGACGCGGAGAGCTGGCTGCGGGATAACGAACTGGTCGAGGCCGAAGCCTGCCTGAAGAAGGCGCGGCGCAAAGAACCCAGCGACCGGTCCGATTGGGTGGAGCTTCAGATCGCCTTCAAGCGCGCGCCCCTGAGTGCCATCGACAAAGCCCTGGCCTTCGCCGTCAGCGCCCGCCATCCGCGGCTCTGCTTCCAGGCCCTGCGCCTGGCGCTGGACGAGCTGATGGAGAAGAACGACGACAAGCGCGCCATGCCCGCGCTGGAAGCCTTCCTCCAGGCCCACCCCAAGAGCAGCGGCGCCTGGGAGGCCGCCATCATCCGCCAGGCCTACCGCCTCATGAACGGCCGCGTCACGGAAGACGATCTTGCGGAAGTGCGGCGCCTTCAGGCCCAGCCCCTGCCTGGCCAGGAAGCCCGCGCACGCACGCTGATGGGGCAATACCTGATGGAGATGCACCGCCCCGCGGAGGTGGTGAAGCTCATTGATCCCGTTCTGAAGAACGAGCCGACGGTGATCAATCACTTTCAGCTCGGCACCGCCCTGGCCGCGCTGAACGAGCGGGAAGAAGCCCTGCTGGTGCTGAAGGACGGCCTGGTGGCCGATCCGGGAGACCTGCAAAGCGCCCAGGTGAGCCTGATCCAACAGAAGATGGAAGGCCTGATCAAGGAGCTTGAGGACGACGCGCAAGAATAGGGGACCATCTTAAAGTTGACTTTTTTAGTCCAGATTTCACAATGGAATCTCCAGGAGCGGTCCATGAGTTCTCCCCTTCAACAGGTCACAGGCCAGGAATACAAGTACGGCTTCGTTACCGATATCGAAGCAGACAGCGCGCCGCCAGGACTTTCCGAAGACATCATCCGCTTCATCAGTGCCAAGAAAGGCGAGCCGGAGTGGCTGTTGGAGTTCCGCCTGAAGGCCTACCGGCACTGGCTGACGCTAACAGAACCCGACTGGGCCAACGTCACCTACACCAAGCCTGATTTCCAGAAGATCGTCTACTATTCGGCCCCCAAGCAAAAGGCGCCCACGCACGAAAGCATGGACGAGGTCGATCCCGAGCTGATTCGCACCTTCGAAAAGCTGGGCGTGCCCATCAACGAACAGAAGGCCCTGGCCGGCGTGGCCGTGGACGTGGTCTTCGACTCGGTTTCGGTGACGACCACGTACCGCGAAAAACTGGCCGAGGTCGGCATCATCTTTTGCAGCTTTTCCGAAGCGGTCCGCGAGCATCCCGAACTGGTGAAGCAGTACCTCGGCAGCGTGGTGCCCACATCCGACAATTTCTACGCGGCGCTGAACTCCGCTGTTTTCACGGATGGCTCCTTCTGCTTCATCCCCAAGGGCGTGAAGTGCCCCATGGACCTGTCCACCTACTTCCGCATCAATAACAAGGAATCGGGCCAGTTCGAGCGCACCCTGATCGTGGCCGAAGCAGGCGCATCCGTGTCCTACCTGGAAGGCTGCACCGCGCCCCAGTTCGACACCAACCAGCTGCACGCCGCCGTGGTGGAACTGGTGGCCCTGGATAACGCCAGCATCAAGTACAGCACCGTGCAGAACTGGTACGCGGGCGACAAGAACGGCGTGGGCGGCATCTACAACTTCGTCACCAAGCGTGGCCTGTGCAAAGGCGTGAACAGCAAGATCAGCTGGACGCAGGTGGAGACGGGCAGCGCCATCACCTGGAAGTACCCGGGCTGCGTGCTGCTGGGGGACAACAGCATCGGCGAGTTCTACTCGGTGGCGCTCACCAACCACAAGCAGCAGGCCGACACCGGCACCAAGATGATCCACATCGGCCGCAACACCAAGAGCACCATCATCAGCAAGGGCATCAGCGCCGGCGATAGCGCCAACAGCTACCGCGGCCTGGTCAAGGTTCTGCCCAAGGCGACCGGCGCGCGGAACTTCAGCCAGTGCGATTCCATGCTCATCGGCCAGACCTGCAGCGCCAACACCTTCCCCTACATCGAAGTGCAGAACAAGTCCGCCAAGGTGGAGCATGAAGCCACCACCAGCAAGATCGGGGAGGAGCAGTTGTTCTACTTCCAGCAGCGCGGCATCCCGGCCGAGGACGCCATCAGCATGATCATCAACGGGTTCTGCAAGGACGTCTTCCGCGAGCTGCCCATGGAGTTCGCCGTGGAAGCCACCAAGCTGCTGTCGCTCAAACTCGAAGGTTCGGTCGGATAGACAAGGAGTCTTGAATGCTTTCCATTCGCAACCTCACGGCCGCCATCAATGGCAATGACGTGCTCAAGGGCATCGATCTGGAGATCAAGGCGGGCGAGGTGCACGCCATCATGGGGCCCAACGGCAGCGGCAAGTCCACGCTGGGCAAGGTGATCGCGGGGCATCCGGCCTACCAGGTGACCGGCGGCGAAGTGATCTTCGAGGGCAAGAACCTGCTGGAACTGGCGCCGGACGAGCGCGCGCGGGCGGGCGTCTTCCTCGGTTTCCAGCTGCCCATCGAGGTGCCCGGCGTCAGCAACGCCTCCTTCCTGCGCCTGGCCTACAACAAGAAAGCTGAAGCCGAGGGCCGCGATGAGCTGGACCCGCTGGAGTTCGACGACTTCATCCAGGAGAAGATCAAGGGCGTGAAGATGAACGCCAGTTTTCTGGATCGCAGCCTGAACGAAGGTTTTTCCGGCGGCGAGAAGAAGCGCAACGAGATCCTGCAGCTCAGCGTGCTGGAACCCAAGCTCGCCATCCTGGACGAGCTGGATAGCGGCCTGGATATCGACGCCCTGCGCATCCTGGGCGAGGCGGTCAACCGCCAGCTGCGGCCCGATCGTGCCCTGCTGATGATCACCCACTTCCCCCGCCTGTTGGAGACGGTCCAGCCCGACAAGATCCACGTGCTGGCCGGTGGGCGGCTCATTCGCGAGGGCGGCAAGGAGCTGGCCCTCGAACTGGAAGAGCGCGGCTATGACTGGCTGCTGCAAGACACCGGGAGGGCCTGATGACGGCACTCACGGGATGCAGTCCAATGCCTGAGCTGCTGGACGCGCCGCGTCCTGCGGGATGGGAGAGTCTTCGCCAAGCCGCCGAACGAGCCCTGGAAGCCCAGCGCTTTCCGACCTTGAAGGATGAGGCCTGGAAATACACCGATCTGAAAACGCTGCGCGAGACGACGTTCACGCCCGTCCCATCAGCGTCTGTGGATATCCGCGAACACATCCTGCCCGAGGCCAAGGGCACGCGCCTGGTGTTCGTAAATGGACGCTTCGACGCGCACAGCAGCAACGTTTCTGCCCTTCCCGCGGGCGTCCGGCTGCTGAACCTCGCTTCCGCCTCGGAGGCCGCCAAGGAACTGGGCGCGCTGGCCACGCCCGAAGCCAGCGATGTCTTCGCGAATCTGAACACCGCGCGCTTTCTGGATGGCGCCTACCTCTTCGTGCCCAAGGGCGTTCGCGTGGAATCGCCGGTGCATGTGCTCTTCCTGGGCAGCGCTCAGCAGGACAAAACCACCGCCTGTGCCCTGTCCCGCCTGCTGGTGGTGCTGGAAAAGGGCGCCGAAGCCCACCTGGTCGAAGAGCACGCGGGGCACGGCGCTTTCCTGAACAACGCCGTCGCCGAGATCCATGTCCACGAGGGCGCGAGCCTTGGCCACGAGCGCATCCAGCGCCAGCCCGTCGAATCCTTCCACATCGGCAGCCTGCACGCGCGCATTGAGCGCAACGCGCGCTACGCGAGCCGCACCGTCACCCTGGGCGCGGGGATCTCGCGCCAGTCGCCGAGCGTCGTCCTGGCGGACGAGGGGGCCGAACTGAACCTGGACGGCCTCGCGCTCCTGAACGGTTCGCAGATCGCGGACACGCATTCCTTCATCGATCACACGAAGCCCAATGGCGTCAGCCGCCAGTTGCACAAGACCATCGCCGACGATCGCAGTCGCGCGATCTTCAACGGCAAGATCTTCGTGCGCCCCGGCGCGCAAGCCACGGACGCGCAGCAGCAAAGCCGCAACCTGCTGCTCAGCGAGCAGGCTCAGGTGGACACCAAGCCCGAGCTGGAGATCTTCGCCGATGACGTGAAGTGCGCCCATGGCGCGACCGTCGGCCAGCTGGATCCCGAAGAGCTGTTCTACCTCCAGAGCCGAGGGCTGAATCTGACGGATGCGCAGAACCTGCTGACCTATGGTTTCGCCGCCGATCTCATCGACCGCATCCCCGTGCCCAGCCTCAAGCGTCAGCTGCAGCAGGCCGTGCTGGATCGGACGCACTCGGCTGGCGCAGGAGCAAAGGCATGACCCCGGTTCTTGATATCGCCCGCATCCGTGAGGACTTCCCAATCCTTGCAAGCCCCTATCACGGCAAGCAGCTCGTCTACCTGGATAGCGCCGTCAGCGGCCTGATGCCGAAGTCCGTCAATGAGCGCATCACGCACTACCAGGCCTTCGAACACACGAACGTCCACCGCGGCGTATCCCAGCTTTCGCAGGACGCCACGGACCGGTTCGAGCAGGCCCGCGAGAAGGTTCGCAGCCTGCTGGGCGCACCCTCCATCAAGCAGATCGTCTGGACGCGCGGCGCCACGGAAGCCATCAACCTCGTCGCCCAGACCTACGGCCGCCAGCACATCCACGAAGGCGACGAGATCCTGCTCTCGGCCATGGAGCATCACTCGGATATCGTGCCGTGGCAGATGCTCGCTGAAGAGCGCGGCGCGAAGATCCGCGTGATCCCCATGAACGACAAGGGCGAGCTGCTGATCGAGGAACTGGATGGCCTCATCACGGATCGCACGAAGATCCTGGGCGTCACGCATGTTTCCAACGTGCTGGGCACCATCAACCCCGTGAAGGAGATCATCGCCATCGCGCACGCCAAGGGCGTGCCCGTGCTCGTGGACGGCGCGCAGGCCGTGCCCCACGTGGCCGTGGACGTGGTGGATCTCGATGCCGATTTCTACGTGTTTTCCGGCCACAAGCTCTACGGCCCCACCGGCATTGGCGCGCTCTATGGCAAGAAGGAACACCTGGACGCCATGCCCCCCTGGCACGGCGGCGGCAGCATGATCCTTTCGGTGAGCTGGGAGAAGACGACCTTCATCGGCACCCCAGGAAAATTCGAAGCCGGCACACCGCCCATCGCTCAGGCCATCGGCCTGGGCGCGGCCATCGACTATGTGAAGGCCCTGGGCTATCCGGCCATCGCCGCCCACGGCCACGAGCTGCTGCTCTACGCCACGGATCAACTGAAGGGCATCCCCGGCCTCCGCATCATCGGCGAGGCCGCGCACAAGGCCAGCGTGATCTCCTTTGTCATCGAGGATGTCCACCCCCACGACGTGGGAACCATTCTGGATAGCACCGGCGTCGTGGTGCGCGCTGGGCACCACTGCGCACAACCCGTGATGAAGTTCTTCCGCATTCCGGCCACCACGCGGGCTTCTTTCGCGTGCTTCAATGACCGCAGCGATGTGGATGCGCTGGTAGAAGGCATCCGCACGGTGAAGGAGATCTTCGGCTAAACGCGCGCAGCGCCGGAACGGCGGGCCAAGGAAAGGAAAGGAAAGCGATGTCAGATCCCCGGGAGCTGTACCAGCAGGTCATCCTCGAGCACAACAAGAAGCCCCGGAACTTCGGGAAGCTGGATCCATGCACTCACCACGCCGAAGGCCTGAACCCGCTCTGCGGCGATGAAATTGAATTGACACTGGTTGTCGAAAATGGCGTCGTGCAGGATCTGAAGTTCCAGGGCCATGGCTGCGCCATATCCCAGGCCAGCAGCAGCCTGATGACAACGAATGTCAAAGGCAAACCCGTGGCCGAAGCCGAGACCCTGATCGAACAGTTCCGCGAGATGATTCGCGGCACGCTGGATCCAACGAAAGATCCCAATATCCTGGGCCGTCTGTCGCTCTTCCAGGGCGTGAAAGATCTCCCCAGCCGCGTGAAGTGCGCCGTGCTGCCCTGGGCCACCCTGCACTCCGCCCTCAAGGGCGAAGAAACGACGAGCACCGAGTAGCGCCATGCCGAAGATCTCCGAAATCGAATACACCCCCAACCCCAACGCGGTGAAGTTCCTGCTGAAGGAACCCATCGCCGTGGGCCTGCCTCGCTCCTTCCCGGATGTGAAGATCGCCATGACGGACGATCTGGCCTCCGCCCTGTTCGCCACGGGCCACGTGGAATCGGTCTTCATGCAGGACAAAGTCCTGACCGTGACCAAGGACGACAAGATCACCTGGTCCGAATTGCTGCCGATCCTGGCGCCGCCCATCCGCACCGCGCCCTCCGCCGTCGCCAAGGCCGAGAGCCCATCAGAGCCCGCCACGCCCCGCTTTGCCGTGAGCGCCAGCGGCGAGACCACGCCCATCGAGGACGATCCCCTGCTCCAGCAGGTAGCCAAGGTGCTGGCCGAAACCATCCTGCCCGCCCTGGCCGCAGACGGCGGCGGCCTGGAGATCATCGGCCGCCACGACAAGCAGATCCTCATCCGCTATCAAGGCGCCTGCTACTCGTGCCCCTCCAGCCTCACCGGCACCCTGATGGCCCTGGAGAGCGTGCTGAAGAAGGATGTGGATCCGGAGATCGTCGTCATCACGGTGTAGGCGGCGCCGAACCAAGCCGGACCCGCTTCACAGGGAAGCGTTGGCGCCGTCTCTGGCCGCCACGACAAGCAGATCCTCATCCGGACAATCCCCACCCGGAGGCGCCTGCTACTCGTGCCCCTCCAGCCTTACTGGAACCCCGATGGCCCTGGAGAGTGTGTTGAAGAAGGACGTGGATCCGGAGATCGTCGTCATCACGGTGTAGGTCGCATCTCGAAGTTTTCTGAGGACAGCAGACTGGCAGCGTTGCGGGGCCTGGTACCCTCGCACCATGCCCATCCTCTTGACCTATCTGTTCTCCCCTGGGAGGCGCTCCATGTTTAGGCGATGGGCGCTTTGGGCAGGGTTGGCCGCTGGGGCTCTATCGGTTGTCGGAGGAGCGTCACAGGATCCCAATCTTCAGAGGTCTGTCATGGATGCGTTCTCGCCCACCTTCGAGGCCCGGATCAAGCCCTTCGAGAAGCGCAGCAAAGCCCTGAAACCGGAGGATTGGGATGCCGCTTCGAAAATCCAATCGGACATGGTTCGAACCTTATCGAAAGAAGACTGTTTGATGATCGGAGGCGCTCGCCGAGGAAAGGTTTCCGAATTGGCTCTGGCCGGTCTGTGCAGACAAGTCGACCTTGATTCGGTGATTCTCGAAAAATTGGCGCGACTGGCCCAGGATGAGCAGCAGTCTGACCCGGTGGTATGGTTGGCGGCGGGACGACTGACAGGCCTGGGGCCGCGCAAAGGCAAGGTGGATCTGCCCGATGCCCTGCTTTACCGCACGTTTGACGCCGCCGATTGCCGCCTCTATTGCCGCGCGGTAGCAATTTCAGGATTCGCGAGCCTGGGGCTGACCGAAGCGGAATCCCCCAGGGTGGATCGCTGGCTGCAGGACGCCAACGCCGAAGTGCGCAAGCAGGCCATCGAAGCGTTGACCCACCTGTCTCTGGAAGAAACGCGCACCTGGGTGGTGCCTCGACTCATTCAGGGCCTGGCAAAGACCCAAGGCGACGCCCTGGTTCTATGTGCGAATGCGCTTCAGGCCCGGCAAGCCCAAGATGCGCTGCCCGCCTTGATCCGCGCCCTCGAAGAACTGGCCGAACGACAGGCCTTCCGCTATGACCAAGCCGCGCCTTTGTGCGCAGTGGGCAACGCCATCGTGGCCCTCGCCAAACGGAAGGGGCCCTCGTTCGAGCAGCGCCGGGAGAGCTTCCACAGCGGGAATGCAGGCGGCTGGCGGTTCGTGGATCAAACGGAGGAATTCCGCGCGAACACCCTAGCCATCCTGGATTGGTGGCGCCACGAAGGCCGCAAGGCCTTCATGGCGCCCGACCCCAACGCGGTCAGTCCTTCCACCGATACGAAACAAACGCGGTGAAGTCCGGCGCGTTGTAGGTTCCGGCTTCTTCGCTGAAGCCAAAGCGCCAGCGGGGGCACGCGGCATGGGTCAGCGTCCAGTGCTGCTGCCACCCGGGGCGGTCGATGCGAACGATGCCCACCGCGTACGGGCTTCCGGCGTAGGCCAGAGTGATATCCAGGCCCAGGCCACTCCAGAAGCCATCCCCCTGCCCTTGCCAGCCGCCTCCGGCCCAGATCCGCGAGAAAGCACGCTGGCCCAGCACGGCGCGATAGGGGCTATCGGCGGGCAGCCCGATGAAAACGCGCTCCGCCTGGCCGTGCAGACGCCAACCACCCCAGCGTTTCCAGAAGGCAGCCCCGACGAGTCCATCCACGCCGCCGCTACCGGAAAAATCGTCGCGCTGGCCGGTGGGCAGTTGCAGGGAGGCTCCGATACGCCCGCCGACCTCCGCATCTCCCAGCGCGAACTGGGCGGAGACATCAGTGTCCATGAGATGCAGGCCCGGTCGGTCCAGATCCCCGATGACCTTGCCATCCCGCTCCAGGTGGTAGGCCAGGCGGCCCTGGGGAACGAAATCCCGGCCGCCCAACGGCGTATTCAAGGTCCGGTGCCAACTGGCGAGGAATGGATCCATGACGCCGCCGGAGCGATCCGCCAGGCGCACCCGCAGATTCCAGATCACGGGCCCCGTGCGTTGCGCCAGATCGCCCGTCAGCATCCAGTCCTCGCCATCCAGCCGGGCGAAGGTGCGGCCATCGCTGCTTGTCTCAAAATCCGGCCGAAGGAACTGGCTGGTGGCCTCCATCGTCAGGGCGCTGACGCCTTCAGCAAGCGGCTCAGGAAACACGCCGAACCACGCCACGCGGTTCGAAGGCGGCGTTTCCTGGGCTGAAAGAACAATCGTCGCGATGAACAGGGCCGCCAGTGGCCACCGTACGTGCATGGGCTTTCCCTCGTCGGGGATCAACGGCGGCGCTGCGATGCCATCCGCCATCCATCCGGGTGATCAGGAAAGCATAAGCGGGAATAGCCTCAATGGGCGTAGGGAACCCGCGCGGCGCGGTCCGCGTAGACCTTGGCGACCTCGTTCCACATGGTTTCGTCCTTGGGCGCGGCGGCGACGGTGCGCTCGAACCAGATCGCGGCCAGATCCAGCTTGCGATTGCGCAGGGCGGCGCACGCGAAATCCATGGTGTTCTGCCAATCCTGGGGATCGCGGTTCCAGGCGCGTTCCATCAGCTGGACGGCCATCGCATCCTCGCCACCGTCCAACAGCACCACGGCCGCCGATGCGAGCAGGTTCTTGTCCTTGGGCTCCAGCGTCTCCATGCGCTTGAACGATTCCAGGGCTTCGGCCTTGAAGCCGTTCTTCAGCCAGGCTTCGCCAATCAGCTTTGCCACCTTGCCCTTCTTCGGCGCTACGGTCACAGCAGCCTGGAACACTTCTTCGGCGCGCGCACGGTTGCCCGCGACCAGATAGACGCGGCCCGCTTCGGCCAGGAGTTCGGCGTCCTTGGGCTTGATGGCGACGGCGCGATCCGCGCAGGCGCTCATGATCGCTTTGGCATCGCCCTTGAAATCAGGAAGGGGCGCGGATTCAGCCGAGATCAGGGGCAACGCCATCAGCCCAAGGCACGCGCAGAACAACACCAAGCGGCTCACCATCTTCATCAGGCTCTCCATGTATGAATGAGCCTTGATTCTGGCATTGATCCTTTCTCTCCCGCCACGACGAATCGGGGAGAAAGCGATCGTGCATGATCAGCCCGCTGCGCATGCGCTCCGGGCCGCCGTGGCCAGAGCAAGGATCTCTTCGTCGCTGACGCCTTTTTTGCGGTCATCCGCCAGGGTCGTGAAACGGTGATAGACACCCATATGCACTAACTTAGTTGACCATTAAATCAAAGCAAAGCAGACTACCTCCAGTGGATCAGGGGGTGGGGATGGCTTCTGAGAACTGGCTGGTGGGGCGAGACTGGGCAGACACGG
>Ga0116170_10000769_pt1 | contig 33521 bp, 24 predicted proteins | sample AD_JPNHW1_MetaG_FD_89797 | JGI IMG/M metagenome (GOLD analysis project Ga0116170, IMG submission 89797) | Active sludge microbial communities of municipal wastewater-treating anaerobic digesters from Japan - AD_JPNHW1_MetaG | ecosystem: Engineered > Bioreactor > Anaerobic > Digestate | place... | reverse complement strand
CATGAGCCCTATTAAGCGACAGGCTGCCAGCGTGCAGAATTTCCGCGATATGGCGGATGCTTTTCACCTGATCCTGCCGGAACGGTTTCTGTACGAAAAATAGAAGTGCTTCCATATCAAATCATTAGCGCTTTCATCTCGAGGCGTTTTTATGGCACTGAATGTATCGGAATAGCATGACATCCCAGTCAAACCGGAATCAACGCAACCGCATTTGATCAAAGCGCAAAGAAGCGCCCTTCGCCAAATTTTCGGCAAAGAGCGCTTCTCCGTTATTTGATTTTACGCCAGAATGTTCATCTTTCGCGATGGTTGTGCTTATGGGGTTCGTTGTCCGGGCCTGCCGCATGCATTTTCACTTCCGCTCCCCGTATGGAACAGAACCGCTCGCGGGGGATGCCCGGAATCGTTTTATCTCGTTTTTCTCGCTTTCGCGCGGCGTGTGAAGGGCGCGCGGCCCTCATGCAGCATTTCCTTCTCGCAGAGTATTTCCAAATCGCTCGCACCGCTCAACCGTAAAGTAAGTACGGGCCTGCACCAACCGTTGAGCCACCGCAGGGAGATGCGCAGGGTATGCGCATCCACAAACAGGGCCGTCGCCGCGTAATGTTTCAGCGGCGGCATAACCGTAGCGGTTTCCTCACGCCGCCAGCGCCCGTCCAGCCAGGCGTGGAGCACCGTATTCTGATTCAGCGTAAGCGTTACCCGCTCGGCTTCCACCGCCAGATCAAACACCACAATTTCCGGGCGAATGGAGGGGGCATAGAACAGATGATAAAAATCCTCATCCACCGGCGCGACTTCCAGCCAGGGATTAAACACCCCTTCCGTGATCGCGTAACTGCCCGTAAACCCGGAGGCTTCCGCAGGCACGGGCAGCGCCGCGGCAGGCGCGACAGCGCGCGCATCCAGATAGGCTTTCAGCGCCCTGTACGCTTCCGGGTTCTCCGGTAAAGCCTCGTCACGCGCGCCTGCCATCAGCGCTTCGGTACAGTCCAGTACCTTCTGCACGCCGTTTGGGTGCCAGCCGCCTTCGTGAATGGCCACCACGGTATCACGGTGCAAATCCATAATGCAGAACTGGCCCTGTCCACCGTCAAAGCGAACCATTCCGGGCTGTTTGCACATCCAGAGCTGCCAGCCGTACCCGCAAACGCCGTCGCCCTGTGCGGGGCCTTCGGCAGTTTCAATCTGCTTTCGTACTGCCTGCCGCATCCATTCCCGGCTGACGATCGGTTGCCCGTCCGCCACGCCCTGTGCCAGATAGAGAAGCCCCAGCCGCAGATTGGACCGTGTGGTGGCGGCGATGCCGGGTTCCGCAAACCGCCCGTTACCAAACCGCCGCCAAACCAGGTCGTTCGGCCCGATGCCGATTCTGGAGAATAATTTTTCCCGCAGGTAGGGTTCCAGCTCCCGTCCCGTCACCTTTTCCACCGCCGCGCCCAACATACAGCTGCCGATAGAGTTGTACAAAAACCGCGTTCCCGGTTCGTATTCCACCGGGCTTTGCAGAAAGTTCTCCATCCAGTGTTCATCCATGGCGGGCATGCGCGCCATGCCGCAGCTCATAGTCATCAGGTGGCGCAGTCTCATTTTTTTCATGTTTTCGTCCGGTTTCGCGCCAAAGCGGGCAATTTCCTCCGCGAAAACATCCACCACGCGGTCATCCGGGTTCAGCAGCCCTTCCGTGCAGGCGACGCCAACCGCGGTACAGGTGTAACTTTTCCCCATGGAGTGGCAGGTATGCGGTATCTCGACCCCGTAGGGGGCCAGATAGCTCTCCGCGAAGATACGGCCATGACGGGCCGCCACGAAACCGTGAATTTCATTACCGCTTGCGTCCAACTCCCGCAGACAGCGCAGTACGTCCGTGCTGCTCAGCCCGGCGGCCTCCGGTGTGCAGAAACCCGTAACCAGATCGTGCGTCATGCGAACGTCTCCTTTTCATTCTTCATCAGGATTCGATATAACCCATAAGCCAGAACCGATACCGCCGCGCACAGCGGAAACAGCACGCCCATCCCCAGCCAATCCACCAGCAGCCCCCAAACGCTCGCGCCAAAACCCACGCCCACGTCCATCGCGGTCAGGAATGTCGCCATCGCTGTGCCGCGCCGTTCCGGAGGCGCTTGTGTGATCGCCGCCGCGTTCAGCAGCGGATAAATCGTACCGTAGCCAAGGCCGTACAGCACCGCCGCCAGCCACAGCATCCAGGCACTGTCCGCAAACCCGATCAGCAGAAACGCAGCCACGTCCAGTACCGTCGCGTACAGCACCGCACACCGCATGGTCAGCCTGCGCGCGATTCGCGCGCCAAAAAGCCTCGCTGCCGCCAGCGCCACGGCGTTGATGGTGAAATACAAACTGATCTGGTCGGTGCCGAACCCCCGCCCGATCGCGAACATCGCCAGAAAGGTGGAGGGTGCCGCCCCGCAAAGGCCCAGCAGCAGCATAATCGCCGAGGGTTTAAACGCCTTTGGTTCAAAGAAGCGCGCGATTCCTCGGGCCGGTTCCTCTCCGGCGGGCCGTTCGCTCTTCTTGGGTTTTCCCTGAAAAAACAGCAGGGAGACCGTCGCGAGCGCGCCCACCGCGAACGCGGTGGTATAAGCCGGGCGATAAACCCCGCCGCCGATCATGGCCAGCGCGATTGCCGGAGCAACAGCCAGCGAAAGAGAACCCGTCAGCCCCATATAACCGATGCCCTCAGACATTCTCTTTTCCGGCAGCACATCGGTCGCCATGGTATTAACCGCCGTTGTATGCGCCGAAAACCCAAGCCCCTGAAACGCTTTTACCACAATCAATACAGCGATGGCCGCCGCATAGCCGTTCCAGAACGTCGCAAGGGTAAACATCGCCGTGCCGATAATAGCAATCCATTTGCGACCGTACCGGTCCAGCCATCCACCCAGAAAAGGGCGAAGCACCAGCGACGCGATCGTGGTTACCGTGGTCAGCAGGCCGATGGACGCCGCGGAAAACCCAAGGCTTTTCGCATACAGCGGCGTAACGGTATTCTGAATCTGGTAACAGATACGAATCAAGCCCGCCGCGGCAAACGCCAGAATAAAATCCCGGGTGAATATCCGCTGATCCTTCATTCAATCGTGCTCCCGTCGTTCATTATCATCGCTTCCAACGCTTCCGCCATCGCGTCCGGCCCTTCCCGCCACAGGGTTTGAGCACACAGGGGCTCGGCGCGTACCGTACCGGGATCGCCAAAGACAGCCTCCAGATCCGGTCGGTCCGTCAACGCCCCGGCCGCGTAATGCGCGGTCAGTTCCCGATCCGCGTTGATCGCGGCACACGCGCGGAAGCGCCCCGGCCAGCGTGCCTCCAGCCGCGCCGCAGCCCAGCCGCCCGTGCCCTCTCCCAACAGAGCAGGCTTGCCGCAAAGGGGAAAAGTACGTTCCGCATAAGGCATCAGCCCGTTGAGCAGATAACTTCCCCATGCGGGGCCGAAAGCCATATCCATGAAACAGCTGTTCTGCCCATCCGGAAACAGCAAAGCTGTCTGTGCCTTTTCCACATAAGTCTCCCAATTGGTTTCCTGCAGCATCCGTTCGCCGTTCTGTCCGTAATCGTGCAGGCATACCATATAGGGCAGTCGTTTATCGCCATGGGTGGCGCTGTCCGGCAACGCCAGATGAAATGTGTTGGCGATGCCGAGCGGTGCCAGATGCACCCGGCCTGTTATCACGATCATTCGCTTCTCCCCTCCAGCCAGTCCAGAAAATCGGGCAGCATACGATCCCAGCACACAAAGTTATGTTCGCCCGGCCCTTCGCGCCAGGTCACATTCGCCCCCATATGGCGCAGATCGTCCCGCGCGATGGTATTAAGCGCATATCCGAAATCTTCCGTGCCGCAGCACATATACAATAGCGGCGCCATCCCTTCGGCTACCCGCATTTTCGCCATTGCAATAACATCGTTCTGGTTGCCCACCAGATTTTGATAACTGCCGAACGCGTGATAAAAATCATCATGCCCCGGCTGAATGCCGCGTTCAAAACGCTCAAAAATCATCGGCATGCCGATGGACCCGGCAAGCGAGCCCGCACGGCAGAAATATTCGGGCCGGTTCATCGCCAGCCGGAACGCGGCGAACCCACCCATGGACGCGCCAGCGATATAGTTACGCTCCCGCCGGGCACTCAGGCAAGGCAGAAGCGACCGAACCGCGGGTATCCATTCGTCCTGAAGATAATCCGCATAGCGCGCGCCATGCGCCATATTGACCCCGAATCCGTTAAACAGGGAGGTGCCCACTACCGCCAGCTTCCGTTCCCGGGCCAGGCACTGGATGGAAGAATCGTCAAACCATTCGTTCGCGTCGGCGTTCGCGCCGTGCAGCACCCATAACACCGCGCAGTCGTCCCCTTCGTCGGGGACGACTGCGCGGATTTCGGCCTGCGAACGCAGTACTTCGGATGGAAAGGTAAAGTGCAGCGTTGCCATGTGTAACCCTTTCTATGTCGGTTTACGCTCTCGGAATCACCGGCAGAATCACCCGGGAGGGATGTTCCGCATCGTGATAAATTGTCTGATGCGCGACGATTCCTTCGCTCTCGTAACCTACGCGTCCGCCGGTGTTCATGTTGCGGTCAGCGTCCGGGAAGAGGCTGCTGGTAATATCCACGCGGATTGCCTGCCCCTTTTGCACCAGCAGCGCCGTGTTCGCCGCCTCGATGGTGTAACGCACAATCTCCCCGGGGGTCAGCAGCTCGGCGGTTTCGCCGTGGCGGTACCGCGCGCGCACCAGCTTCATCCCAAGCGGCCGGGCCGTACCGTCCATCATCACCAGGCTCACCTTCGCGACAAAGTCCGTATCCACCGCGCTGGAGGCCGCGTACAGCTCCACCGTGATCGGGCCGGTCAGCTCCGTATCCGCCGTAAAAGCGGGGGTAGTGTATACCAGCACGTCTTCGCGCTTTTCGTTGGGGCGCTGATCCTGCGTCATCCAGCGGGTCGGGTCGCCCGTGCTGCTGGGGCAGGGGTTCATGGGGTCGTACTCATAAGTGTCGGCAGGCTCGTTCTTCGGAGCTTCCGTTGAAAGGGCGCCGTCGCCCGACAGGGTGTTCGCGCGCCCCGCGCTGTGAAAATACCACGGCGTATACTGCGTGCGGGCCAGCGGCCACTCGTCTTCCTCCCGCCAACGGTTTTCCCCCATAATAAACAGCTGTACCGGTTTGCCGCTCATGAACGGGCCGGTCTTGCCCTTGGTCCAGTGGTCGTACCACTGGATCAGTTTCCCTACCATGTCGATCGCGTCACCGGAAGCCTCGGGGCCGAAGTCGATCCCCTCGATGACCCGGTCCAGCCGGTCGCCGTGCACCCACGGGCCGACAATCAGCCGCGCGCCCTTGCGGCAGGCTTCGCTGCCGCCGCGTTTGCGGAACTGGATAAAGTTATACAGCGTCTTGTCCCGCAGGAAATCGTTCCATCCGGTCAGGCACAGGGGCGGAACCATCGTCTGCTCAAAGCCTTCCACCCGGCCGATGGAGGCCAGATAGGCGTGATCGTCGATATGCTCCAGCAGGTCGCGATGAAACTGCAGTTCCGGCACGCCGTCGATGCTGGCGGCGGGCATATCCTTCAGCGGCAGCCACGCAGCCTGTTCGTCGCCGCGACTGCCGTAATACGCCATTTTTTCCAACGCTTCTTTGCTGTACTGGCCGGGGTAATACTTCTCCCGGTCGCTGCAGCGGCCGTAAATCCAGCCATACAGCACCGGCGAGAACACGCCGAAATCGTAGATGGCGGGAAATTTGGTCCACGAAGTCTGGAACGGACAGATCGCCTTCAGATGCGGCGGATTGGCCCGTGCGCACGCCAGCTGGGAAAACCCGTGGTACGATTCGCCAATCATGCCCACCTGCCCGTCGCACCAGGGCATTTTCGCGATGGCTTCCACGGTGTCGTATCCGTCCTCATCCTGATGGCCCGCCGGGTCGCAGATACCCTGGCTGTGTCCGGTGCCGCGCACGTCCTGAATGACCACGTTATACCCGGCGGCGGCAAATTCCGGCGCGTGCATGTACCCGATCACGGGGCCGGGCGCGTCCTTCAGATAGGGGTTACGGTTGACGACCGCGGGATATTTTTCATCGTCGTCCGGGCGGTATACATCTGCGTACAGCACCGTACCGTCGCGAAGCGTACAGGGCACGTTATAAAGGATTTTAATGTCCTTCATCATCCGCCCGTTCATTTTTTTAGGCATGGGTACCTCCTTCTTTCAGCAGACGCGCCGTTTCGTCCGGCACGTCGAAGCCGCCCACCCTGTCCATGGAGGACACCACATCCGCGCCGGTTTCGTCAAACCGGAACGCGAGGCGATGCACCCGACAGCTTTCCAGCCAGCGGATCTCCACGTTCAGGGTGTCGTCATCCGGCATGGCAGCGCTTAACGCAGCGGTGCAGGCCGGGTTTACGGAAGATACGGTGCTTACCAGCCGCTGGCCTTTCAGCCCCACGGGGCAGGCGACCGCGCCACCATCGGTCAGCACCGTAAGCATCAGGTTGCCGTCCAGCGCGTCAAAGCCGAAGCCTTGCACCGGAACCACATAACCCGGATTGAAAATCCGCAAATCATCGGCAAAGAAACCCACGTTTCCCTGCGCGACCCTATATCGCTGATGGGCCAGCCGTTTCAGCAGGCCCGGGTTTTCGGCATGGTCGGGGGCGGACAGCGCAAGCTTTTTCATCCGCTGCGACAGTGCGGCGGCTTCCCGCGGCGCTTCCGGAAGCTCCGCGTCCGGCAGATTGCGCGCAAAGGCAAACACGGCTTTCATCACCGCGTCGCCCTGTTGACTGTTGGATATCGTCTGGCTCAGGGATACGATCGTATCCTTCTCCGGGAACAGCATGGCCCACTGCCCCATGGCGCCGTCCGCCATCAGGCATTCCTCATGTTTCCACATCATGCCGCAGTAAGAAACAGGCGGGTCCAGATGCGGGTTCTGCGTCTGCGTGGCAAACGCGACCCAATCCGGCGACAGAAGCTGCTTTCCGTTCCAGCGGCCGCCCTGCCGGTACAGGTCCATCATCCGGGCATTGTCTTCGGTGCTGGAAACCAGACCGCCGCTTCCGTTTTCCATCCCGTCGGGATGCAGGTTCCACTTCAGGTGGTCCGCGTCAATCCCGATCGGCCCCAGCAGGCGGTCACGCAGGTATTCGCGCAGGCCAAGCCCGGTCTTGCGGCGGATGCACGCGCCTACCATGGAGCAGGCCGCGCTGTTATAATAAAACGCCGATCCGGGTTTGTGTACGATGTCCATCGTGAAAAAGTTCCGGATCCAGTCCGGATCCGTCACGGCGGGCTGCTTTTCCATCCCGGCGGACATGGTAGTCATGTACCGCATGGTCAGCCCGTCCCAGTAAGGTTTCCCCGCGCACAGCGGCGCGTATTCCGGAAATACGTCGATCAACCGGGTATCCAGGGTCATCAGGCCCTCCAGCATGGCGACGCCGAAGGCTGAACCCGTCATGGTTTTAGTTAAAGATTGGCTGCCGTGCACCTGTCCTGCGGCATAGGGGGCCCACCAGCCCTCGGCGGCGACCATGCCGTGCCGCAGAACCATCATCCCGTGCAGCTCCGAGCCGGAGGCTTCCAACGCGTCCAGAAGCGCGTGGACATCCCCGGAGGGGATGCCCACGGCTTCCGGCGCAACACGCGTCAGCCGAAGAGAGACGCTCATTTCGCCAGGTATGCGGCCAGTTGGTCACGGTAATCCTGAACGATTTCGTCCAAGCCCGCCGCCTTGCACTGGTCCATAAATTCATGATATTTCGCTTCGGTCTGGTCGCCATAGATCCCGAAGCAGAAGGAGAAGCGGTATTCGTTCAACAGAGAGGAAATAACCGCCAGTTCCGCGTCATACTTGGAGGAATCGTACTTGAAGCCGTTCAGGGGGAAGGTATCCGTGGGCACTTCCGCAGCTTCGTACATATCCTGGAAAGCCTGCATCTCGTCGGACATCTTCGGCTGCGGATCTTCGTCGTGCTGCAGGAGGTAGCACCAGCTGCCCCAGCCGTAGTCGGCTGCTTCCGGTCCGGCGGAATAGGTGTTGTTCGTTGTATCCAGGGTGTAATGGCGACCCTCTACGCCGCTCACCAGCAGGCGGTTCACTTCGGGATCGTTCTTCATGCAGTCCAGCGCAACGGCGGCGCGTTCCATCTTTTTAGAGGCAACGGGGAAGCACGCGCCATAACCCATGTAGTTGCCGCGGCGGGTAACGCAGGTGCTGTCCCACAGGGGGTTCATATACACCACGGTGTCGTCGGTAATTTTGCTCTGCCAGCCCTCAAGGCCGGAAGGCACGGAGTATTGCGTGGCGGATGTGCCGGCCTGGAAGTTATCATCCAGCATCGTATCGTTGGAGATAACGCTGGACGGGAACACCCCGCGCTTGTAGAAATCCGCCATCTGCAGGCAGAAGGACAGATAATCGTCGGTATCGGCGAACCATTTCAGATCATTCACGTCAAACGCTTTGCCGGTATCGTATTTCCATACCATCCAGTCGGCGGCGCCGGCGTTCACGTCCATGTAATGGTAACGGGTGGTATACCACGAGCCGTCCATCGGGTAGGAACCCTGCGGGTTCATCGCGTACACGCCGGAATCCTTTTCGCCATCGGCAATCGCGTAATAGAAGTCGATCAGCTTATCGTAGCTGTTGATGTCGCTGGCGGTAAAGCCGTATTTGTCCAGCAGGGACTGGCGGGTCAGCACGCCGGTCCAGGAAATGCCGGAGTCGTCGCGGGGCACACAGTAGTACTTGCCGTTATATTCCGCTTCCTTCCAGGACGATTCCGCCTGGGATTTGGCGGTAAGCGGCATGTACTTCTGTACAAAGTCCCAGTCGAAGCCCGCATAAGCGCCGGCCTTGACATAATCGGAGTAGTTGCACCACGCGGCGCCGTAGATGAGGTCCACATCCTCGTCGCCCGCGAGGAAGAGGGAATACTTGCTCTGGAAATCGCCCCAGGAAACGGGGATGAAGTTGACCTTGGTGTTGATCTTTTTGATCATCAGCTCGTTGGCCTTATCCACGATCTCCTGCCAATCGGGGCCCATTACGCCGACCACGTAGAAATTGATCTCCTCGTACTGGGAAAGGTCCAGGTTTGCCCACGGGTTTTCTTCCGCGGCGGTTGCGGTCGCGTCGGTTGCCACAGCTTCGGTCGCGGCGGGCGCTTCCGTCGCGTCCGTGCTCTCCGCAAATGCGAAGCTCCAGCAGCCCAGCGCCATCATCAGAGCCAGTAACAGAGATACCGCTTTTTTCATGGGATTTTTCCTCCTGTATTATAGTGGGGTATTTTTAAGAGACAATCCTGTCTCCGGGGTTCGGATCAACCTTTGACCGCGCCGATGGTAAGCCCTTTGACGAAGTATTTCTGCACCAATGGGTACAGGAAAATAATCGGGCCGGTCACCACGCACGTCATGGCCATCTTCATGCTGGTCGTTGGCAGGGTAACGCCTTTGGCGAGTTCCGAGTTGCCCTGCGCCACCAGCTGTTTTAACGCCTGAATGGTAGACAGCATATCCTGTAAGAAATACTGCAACGATTGCATGTTCTCATCGGTGTTGAACAGCATGCTGTTGTACCAGTCGTTCCAGTAACCGAGCGCCGCGAACAGCCCCAGCGTAGCCAGCAGCGGTTTGGCAATGGGAATATAGAGCCGGAAGAAGATCGTAAGCTCCCCCGCGCCGTCAATCTTGGCGGACTCGCTGATTTCATAGGGGATGCTCTTCATGTAGTTCTTAGCGATGATCATGTTCCAGACCGAAAACATCATGGGCAGGATCAGCGCGGCGTAGGTGTTTTTAAAATGCAGCACCTTGGTGCACATGATGTACCACGGCGTCAGCCCGCCGCTGAAAAGCGTGGTAAAGAAGAAGAAGAACGAAAAAGCGTTGCGCCATTTAAAATCCCGCCGGGAAAGCACATAGCCCGTCAGTGTAGACATCAGCAGCGACAGAATCGTGCCTGTAATCGTTACGAAAATCGTGTTGAAATATGCGCGCTCGATCCGCGCCGGATTGGTAAACACGTACTTGTACGCGTCCAGCGACCATTCTGTGGGGATCATCCGGAATCCGTCCCTGATCAGCGAGTTTTCACTGGCAAAGGAGGATACCACAATCAGGTAAAACGGCACCACGCACAGCATCCCGAAGAGGAAAAGCGCCACGTACCCCAGCGCGCGGAAGGCGGCTTCATTGGCCGGGATCCTGCGATGGCGGCGGTGAGTGATCTGCATATCGGCCCCTCCTTAAAACAGCGTATAATCGGGCTGGATCTTCTTCACGATGAAGTTGACCAGCATGATGGTGGCAAAACACAGTACGGACTGGTACAGACCCGCCGCGGCGCTCATGCCCAGGTTGGTGCCGGACGACATGGCACGGTATACGTACAGGTCCAGAATATCCGCCGTTTCCAGCAGCACGCCGTTATTGCCGACCATCTGGTAGAACATGCCGAAGTCCCCGCGGAAAATCTGCCCCACCGCCAGCAGGAACATAATCACCATTGTGGGCACCAGGTTGGGTACGGTAATACGGAATACCTTCTGCCAGCTGTTGGCGCCGTCGATCTCCGCCGCCTCATACATCTCCTGGTCGATGCCGGAAATGGCGCTTAAGTAGATAATGCTTCCATATCCAACGCCCTTCCACATCCGGAAGAAAACAAGCAGGTACGGCCACGGAGAAGCGGTGGTATAAATGTTTACCATGTTGCCGCCCATGGATTCCACCATCCGGGTGATCAGCCCGCTGTCGTAGTCCAGCAGGGTCTGGATCACGGCGGTGGCAACCACCCACGAGATAAAGAACGGCAAGAACATGAACGACTGGAAGGTTTTTTTGAACCACTTGCAGCGCATCTCGTTGATAATAATGGCAAAAGAAACTTCCATAAACATACCGACCGTGATAAAGACAAAGTTATAGGCCAGCGTGTTTCGTGTAAGCGTCCACAGTTTGTTGGAAATGGCGAGGAAGCGGAAGTTTTTCATGCCAACCCAGGCGCTGCCGAGGATCCCGGAGGAATAATTATAGTTCTTAAACGCGATGACAACCCCGCCCATCGGTATGTAGCAGAAAATCAGCACATAGAGCACGGCGGGCAGCAGCAGCAGCAGATAAACCCGGTTGCTTCGCAAATCCTGAAGAAAACCTCCGCGGCGCAGTGTTCTTCCCTGACCGGTCATTTCGTTCCCTCCCTGTCAATGTAGATCAGGCGAAAGCCTGTAAGGTTGTAGTTCTTGGTACGCGGATAGGTAGCCCCCACAAAGAAGACCCCGGCGTGGTCGTCCGCGCGGTTTGCCCCGCCGCACAGCGGCGTCGCCTCGCCGTAGGTGGTAATCCACCGCCAGCCCAGCCCGTACCCCTCGCGATTACCCTCCGGGTACAGCCCCAGCAATCGGCTCATTACAGGCGGTTCCAGTCCCGGTTCCGCCTGAATATCCCGAAACGCGCAGTTACCGATGCCCGGGGAGCGTACCTCGCGGCTCAGGCGGATATGCCCGTCCACCGCGTCATACTTAAGCGTTCCGGGCGTTCCCGGCGCTACTGATTCGCCGTTGGCATCCAGCGCGCGCCACAAAGGAGATTCCATCCCCATATCCGCATCTTTCACCAGCAACGCATCCATCGGGATCAACTGGATTTCCCCGTTCATCAACCGGAAACCCGAATCCCATTCGTTCAGATTGCCATTCAGGTCGTAGATGCCGTTCGGCGTGCCGTCATGCGACCAGGTCAACGGCCCGCTTCCGCAAAGCGTTTGCCCGTTCTCAGCCAGTTCGCCCTTTTCCTGCGGGAAGAAATAATCCTGTCCGCCATAATTGTTACCATGCGGCAGAAAACCCTGTTTGCGGCACCAGAGCGCGATGGCCATGCGCAGGGCAAAGGGGGTCATGTGCCAACCAGCGCCCTTTTGGCGGCAGGCGTGCAGCGCCTCGTCGTAGCTTACGCCGGAAACAGGCTGAACCATCGGCAGAGAACAGGCGATACCGTCCGCCAGGCTGGACTGGTACTTGCCCACCAGTATTTCGCCGTCTACCCCACAAAACGCCGGGCACAGCGCGGCGCTGCCATCGCCAAGCAGATCGTTTTGCGTCATCCGTGGAATCCGTACCATCACGGACGGCAAACCGGAATCGTCGTAAACGACGGTATTTTTATGATCAGACAACGCTTCGATCGCCTGTTTCAGCTGATCGCCAGCCGTTTCCGGCGTTCCCTGCGTTAGCAGCGCCGCCGCTTCCTGAAGCGCCTCCACCTTTTCCCCACGGTGACCCCGCACCGCATATTCGTTCGCCAGCAAAGCCTGAAGGCGCAGGCGGCCTTCCTGATCGCGTATCGGATTCATTCGGTTTCACACATCCTTCGCGGTCATTATAATTGACATTCTCCTCTCGTGGGTAATATAATGGTCACCGTACAGGCGCATGGAACGTATTGTCTGATTATTTTGGAGGATATTATGCCATATCCGTACTTAACCGAATTACCCATCTGGGTTTCCAGCTGCGGGCAGGGGGTTGTCGGGGCTACCCTGCCGATCCAGAACGGGTTGGACGACAACTGCATACTGCAAGTAAATTCGGGGCGCTGTATGGTTATCTGCAATAACGAAAGGCGTTCCCTGTCGGCCCGCTCGGTCCTTTTTCTGGGCCGAAACACCAGCGCGGAACTGTTGGGTGACCCGGATCAGGAATGCCGGTATACGATGCTGACTTATCATAATGTACAATCTGCACCATACCTTGATTTGAACCGCCTTTGCCTGACAGCTCCGCTGATCGATTCCTTCTTCGCCCAGAAGACCCGGTTCTGCACACTGGAGGACCGGCAATACATCAACGTCACGCTTGGGGAACTCCGTTACGAATGGGAGAATCGCCTCAGCGAATGGAAAACGGCGATTCGCGGCGCGATGGAGAACCTGTTTGTTAAACTGGCCCGCTCGTTTCACAGCCAGTACCGCTTCGCCGGGGTGCGTTACCTGACCGAAGCGAAAAACTATATCTTCCAAAATTTTCAACAGTCGATCACTGTGGAGTCCATCGCGGACGCGGTAGGCATCAGTCGCTCCTATCTGGAAGCGCTTTTTAACCGTTACATGCGCGGCAGTATCGTGGATTACCTGCACGCTGTGCGCTGCGACCACGCGGCGCAGCTGCTTTCCACCACCGGTTTCCCGATCATCGACATTGCGATGGATTCCGGCTTTACCAACCGCCAGCATTTTGCGCGGGTGTTCCGGGTGATCTACGGCTCCACGCCGTCGGAATACCGAAAGCGCAACGAGCATGGCGCTGTGAAGATACGCTGATTTTTCAGTTCGTTCTAACTCAATCCCGATGATTATTCCACAGGGAATAAAAAAAGAAAAGCCGGCGAAAACGCTGATAACGTTTTCGCCGGTCGCTTGTTTTTCACTCCGGGATGCTGTTTATTTATCCCCTTCGGGGATTATAAAGCCTGCTTGTCTTTTTGCGAAGCATATTCCAACCGGGCCGATCATTCGCCAGCCCGGGTGCATATCCCCCACGTGGTTCAGGCGCGTCGCTGTTCCAGTTTGATGGATTTCTTCAGGCCGCCGCGCGTCCAGGCGGTCAGGGTAATCTCACAGGGCAGGGTTCCCGCGCGCAGGTAGATAACCGCACGCCCGTGCCAGGTGGGGCGCGCAGGGCTTGCAAAGGGCGTAAGGTCAGCCGGGTTGCCGTTTTCAAAGCCGATCACAGCCGCGTCGCCCGTTACCTGCACCGTCACCGACTCGTCCGCGTCCGTAGGCACGCGACCCTCTCCGTCTGTCAGTGACAGTTCCAGCGTTGCCACGGTTTGCCCGTCCGCGGGAAGCGACTTGCGATTGCAGCGCAGTGCCAGCGCCGTCGGCGCACCTGTCGTTTCCAGCGCATCCTCCGCCGTTTCTTTCCCGCGTTTGCAGACTGCACGCAGTTGGCCGGGATGATAGGCCACCTGCCACACCGCGTGCGCATCTTCCCCCACAGTCACGGTGCCCTGCGCTTCTCCGTTTACGTACAGGGTGGCTTCCGCCGCGTTGGTATAAACGGAAACCGTTACGGTTTCACCCTCCCTGTACTCCCAACCAAAGGTTTCGGCATAGATGTCCCCTTCGCGGGATGCCGCCAGTTTTGCATAAATCGGTTCCGTCCACAGGGCTTTGCGCAGGCAATACAAGGGCTTTTCATGATTCGCGGTATCAAGCAGCCCAGCTGTAGAAACACGCACCGGCCATCCCCGCGCCTCTCCCAGAAAATCCGCACCCGTCCAAAGGAATTGTCCGGCAATACGGGGATTATGCAGAACCGCCTGCCATGCTTCCGGCGATTGATGGTTCTCGCTTCCGTAGATGATCCGTTTGGGATATTGACGATGATCCTCCGCGTAGCGTTCTTCCATATAGTTATAACCGACCACGTCCAGCTCCTCCGGAAGGTTCACCAGGTTGGAAAGCGCCGGAGCAGCCAGCGCCATCGTAACCGGGCGGGAGGGGTCCAATCGGCGCACGGTTGTCGCCATTTCCCGCGCCACCACGGTCAGGCGGCTGATGTCCGGTCGGTTCGGGTCGTAGCGCAGAGCTTCGTCCGGCTTATTGGCGTCGTTATTGCCAGCCAGCGCCGCAAACGCAGGGTGCACGTAAGGGTCGTTGGGATAGTCAATCTCGTTGCCAATGCTCCACAGGATCACGCTGGGGTGATTTCGTCCGAAACGTACCATATCCTCCAGATCCTGCGTATGCCACTGGGGGAAATCATCGGAATAGCCGTAGTGCTGCGGCGGGTATACGTTGTGCCCGTTGCACCATTTGTTCTTACAGCCTTCCCACTCGTCGAAAGCTTCCTCCATCACCATCAGGCCCAGCCGGTCGCACAGGGAAAGCACTTCCGGGTCGGCGGGGTTATGGCTGAAACGCACGGCGTTACAGCCTGCGTCCATCAGCTTTTGCAGCCGCGTCTGCCACACGGAAAGCGGCACCGCAGCGCCCAGCGCGCCCGCATCGTGGTGCAGGCATACCCCTTTCAGTTTGCGGTTTTCCCCGTTGAGGAAGAAGCCTTCATTCGGGTCGAAACGAAGCGTGCGCACGCCGAAAGGCACGCTCAGCTCGTCCATTTTCCTGCCATGTTCCGTAACGACGCAGCAAAGCCGATACAGATACGGGGTTTCAGGCGACCATAACCGGGGAGAAGGGACCTGAAGCAACGCGGATACGCAGCCGGCTTCCTTCCCCGCTTTCCCCAAAGACCGCGCCACCAGCCGCCCCTCCGTGTCCAGCAGGCGGAAGCTGGCCCTGCCGCACGCTATTTCCGCGTTCACGGCGATTTCGGCCATCTCCGCATCGGCAGTCACCGTGTAGCCGAACAGATCCGACGCGTGAGCGGCCGGCACGATGGTAAGCGTTACGCCGCGGTAAATCCCCGCGCCGGTAAACCAGCGGGAATCCGCCAGATGGAGATGTTCCGCGCGCACGCACAGCACGTTCTCGCCCGGTTTCACCCGCCCTGTCAGCTCGTAGCGGAAGGTGGAATAGCCATAGGCACGCATCCCCAGATAATGGCTGTTGATCCAGCACCGGCTGTGTTGATAAACTCCCCCGAAGGTGACATACACTTTTTTATCGCCGATGTCTTCCGGCAGGGTGAATGTTTTACGGTACCACCCCACCCCGCCCGGCAGATAGCCCGTGCCGCTGGAACAGGCCGGATCGAACGGAGCTTCGACCGACCAGTCGTGCGGCAGGGTGACGGCCCGCCACGCGCGATCGTCATATCCCTGATAAAATGCGTTCTCCGCTTCACCCGGATGGAACCGCCAGGTACGGTTCATGTCAATGGTCTGTCGCATGTTGCGCTCTCCTTACCCCGTGGGCAATATCGCCCCGCGCTGCCGGGTGCGCCGGGGGGATGCAGGTCCCCGGCGGCGCTTCCGGCGCAAAAGGGACCCGCAAGGCAGGCTTGCGAGTCCCAGGCAAACCGGTAAGTTACTTCTTGTATACCGCGTCGATCTGAGCCTGCACATTCTCCATGACCTTGTCGATGCCGGCATCCTTCAGCGCCTGACGGAACTCGGCCACGTAGGCTTCGGGATCGTCTTCCTTGCCGAAGGTGATAACGGGCGCATAGGTACGGAATACGTTGGACAGGTTATCCAGTTCCGCGGAAATGTCGTCGGTGTTGAACACAACCTGGCCGTACGGATAGTCAATCTTCACGGCGTTGTATTCTTCCATCAGCTTGTCATACGCGGGCCAGTCGGTCAGGGCGGAACGCAGTTCCAGCGCGTCGTTGCGGCCCCACCAGTAATCGAAGCTCATGCCGTCCACGGTGTCGTCCTTGTAGGTGTCCGGGCGGGCCATGTAGCCGTTCGCGTCGATGATGTACTGCTGGCCTTCGATGCCGTAGTTAAACAGGCGGTAGAAGGTCTGGTCGTTGCGGATCAGGTCGTAGGCCATCAGGGCACGCTCGGGGGCGTCGCTCTGCGCGGCGATCGCCAGGGCGCCGTGGGTGATGTTCAGGGATACGAGGGTGTTGCTTTCTTTGCCAAACCAGAAGAAGCCAACATCGCTGCCGGGCTGCTTCTGTTCCATCAGATAGCGCTCGGTCTTCCAGGTCTGGGTGTGATGCTGCTGCGCGCCGCTCAGGCCTTCCTCAAGCTCGGCCTTCTGGTCGCCGGTGTAGTTAAGCACGTCTTCACGCCAGTAACCGGCGTCGGCCCACTGCTTCATCAGCTTGGCGAAGTTAACCAGATCGTCGCCTTCCGTGTAGAAGGTGGACAGGGTGTATGGGTCAGTCGTGCTCTTGCCAAAGAACAGGGGAGCGGAGAAACCTTCGATATTGATGCCGCCGGTCTTGCTGGAAATCCAGCCGCCGAACATCTGGTCGCTGTAGGAGGAACCGCTGCCGTCCGCGTCCCACGGGATCACGTCCGGTTTGTTATCCTTGATGTACTGGAAATAGGTGCCAAGGTCTTCCCAGCTGTTCACGCCATTGGTAAGCCCGGCTTCTTTGGCCCAGTCTCCGCGGTAGAGGAAGCCATGGTTGGTCCACTGCGCATAGTTGTCTTCCGGGATCAGGTAAATCTGGCCGTCATACTTGCACAGGTTCCAGTGTTCCGGAGTAACGCTCGCATAGGTCTTGGGGCAGTAGGTTTTCAGCATATCTTCGCTCAGCGGGAGGAACGCGCCGTTCTTGGAGTTGGGCCACGCATCCAGCCAGTCGGTCGCGGTGCCAACCAGGTCCACGGTGCCGTCCTGCATTGCCAGGGCGAGGTTATACTTGGTCTGCCAGTCGGTCCACTCAATCCATTCAATCTGGATCTCGGCGTTGATGGCTTTCGTCAGCTTTTCGTTAAAAACTTTCAGCACATCGTTCGTCTTATTGGTGGGGATGTTGCCGGTAACCAGGAAGGTAAGCACAACGTGCTCGCTGGTATCCACGCCCGGGAACCAACTGGAATAATCCGTGGTCTCGGCCGTTTCCGCCATCGCGGGGATCAGGCACAGAACCATCGCCAGAGCCACCAACAGGGAAACTAGCTTCTTTGCCATGTCAGGGAACCTCCTTTAAAGTCTGTATTTCTTTCGCCGTTATGCAAGCAGCGGCGATGAAACCAAGTTTCAGCCCTTGACCGCGCCCACCGTGAGCCCGGCCACGAAATACTTTTGCACAAACGGGTACAAAAGGATAATCGGGCCGGTGGCAAGCGTTGCGGTCGCCATCTTGAGCGTTTCGCTGGGCAAATCGTCCAGCACCAGCTGTGTGGCGGCCAGCGAGTTTTTAAGCGCCGCCACTTTGTTAATCAGGTTATACAGCCAGTACTGCAGCGGCCGGTACGTCACCTGCGAGCCAAGGAAAAGGGAGGAATAGTACCACTCGTTCCAGTATCCCAGCGCCAGAAACAGGCCGATGGTGGCCAACGCCGGCGTCATGGAGGGAACGATCAGGCTCCAGAAAATCCGAAAGTCGCCCGCGCCGTCGATCTTGCCGGATTCGGTAATCTCGTGCGGAATGGCCTTCACATAGTTTTTCATCAGGATGATCAGCCACGGGGACATCAGCAGCGGCAGCAGCACCGCCCAGTAGCTGTCCTTCAGGCCGTACACCTTCACCATCAGGTAGTAGAAGGGCACCAGCCCCGCGGAAAACAGCGACGTGAAGTAGATGTAAAACGAAATGCCGTTGCGAAAGGGAAAATCCTTACGCTGCAGGGCGTAGCCCGTCATGGAAATAATGAACAGGCCGACGGAGGTGCCGATAATCGTCATGACCACCGTAACCACGTACGCGCCGATCAGCTGGGCGGGCGAGCGGAAAATCAGGTCGTAGGAATAGGTGGAAAAGGACGTGGGCCACAGGGTGAATCCGGTGCGGCGGATCGCAGCCTCGGTAGAAAATGAGGAGGCGATAATCATCCAGAACGGGATGATGCACATCACGGCAAAAATCCCTACGAACACGTACGTAAACCCGCGGATCAACCGGTCCGCCCCATCAATTTTCACCTTCGTCGGATGAAAATTCATCTTTGGTTCCATCTTCAAACGCCTCCCATTAAAACAGCGAATATTCCGGTTCGATACGCTTTACCACTCCGTTTGCGATCATCACGATGGCAAAGCCCACAACCGATTGGAACAGGCCGACCGCGCTGCCCTGGGAAAAGTTGAAGTTGTTCATCAGCGCCCGGTAAACGTAGGTTTCGATAATGTCCGTCGTGTTAAACAGCAGGGAGTTGTTGCCCACCAGATTGTAGAACAGGCCGAAGTTGCCTTTTACGATGCCGCCCATAGCGAACAGCAGCATAATAACCACGGTCGGTTTCAGGCAGGGCAGCAAAATATAGCGGATGCGCTGAAAGCCGTTGGCGCCGTCCACCCGGGCCGCCTCCAGCATGGAGGTGTCAATGCCGGTGATGGCTGCGAAGTATATCACCGTTCCGTAGCCCGTGCCCTTCCACAGGTTGACAAGCACGATGATAAAGGGCCACGCGCCAGGCATGGAATAATACTTGGGCATCACGCCGCCCGCCGTGCGCACCATGTTGGAAACAAAGCCGTAATCGTAGTTGATCAGGTTATATACCAGCAGGCTCACCAGCACGTCGCTGATAAAATACGGCAGAAACATCATGGACTGGGCGGTTTTCTTAAACCACTTGCTCTGCACTTCGTTCAGCAGAATGGCCAGCAACACTTGCAGAAAGTTGCCCAGCAGGATGAACACAAGGTTGTAGAATACGGTGTTGCGCAACAGCAGCAGCAACTGACCGTTTCCGAAAAGGAACTGGAAGTTTTTCCATCCGATAAAAGGACTGCCGAAAATACCTTTGTTATAATTGAATTTCGTAAACGCGATGTATGCGCCCGGCATGGGCAGATAACTGAACAGGAAAAAAAACAGAATCGCCGGAAAGCACATCAGCAACAGCACACGGCTTTTGCTTACCTTGTGCCAGAACGACTCTCTGTGTACCAGCGACGGCGCGGCAACCTTGCCTGGTTTGGCTTGAAGATTCAGCTGCACGATATCGCTCCTTTCGCTTTAGTAACCGGTTACATTTGTGGGAAACCAAAAAGCGGCAATTCATACTTCCCTTGCATTTTCAGCTTATTTTCCCGCCATTCCATTCCATGCAATGGTTGTTTATGGTTTATAAACGTCCAATTCATCAAGTCAAAAAGTAAATTACGCTCGGTTTCAATATGTAACCCGTTTCATGTCTGCATCATAGCATACGTATCGTAAAAATGTCAAGTGCCAATTTTCGGGTGAGTTTCCGTTTATCGAAGCATCGTCCTGTACGTTTCCAGCCAAAACGCAAAACGCCCGGGGAAACCCAATTCCCCGGGCCATGGTGGTGGATTGCTTTCATGTCTTGGGGAGCAGTTTTCAGCTCTCCACTTTCCGGCAGGATTCTTTTACCGTCAGGCTGGCGGGGATCACGCAGGTACGCGCGCAAGGCTCCCCCGCGATCGCGGCCAGCGCCGTATCAATCAGTTTTCTCGCATAAGCGGCATAATCGTAGTGAACGCTGCTGATATTAGGTTCCGTAAGGTCGGTGATCAGCGAATCGTCAAAACCGACGATGGAGAAATCGTTCGGCACCGAATAGCCGAGACGCAGAATGGCCTGCAGCGCGCCCGCGGCCATCAGGTCGTTAATCGCGATCACGGCGGTAGGCGGCTCGGCCAGGCTCAGCAGCCGTTTCATTCCCGCAAGACCGCTTTGTTCGTTAAACTCACCCGCGTCCAGAATATATTCGTCCCGAAGCGGCAGATTCTGTTCCTCCATGGTCATTTTGTAGGCTTCCAGTTTGTCCTGTGTCTGATAAATATACGAATACCCATGCAGAAAAGCAATCCGCCTGTGCCCCAGCGTGGCCAGATGCCGCACCGCGGCGCGCATCCCTTCCGCATGGTCGATGTACACCTGATAACAGTCGTCCAAATCGACTCTGCCGGCCACTACCACGGGAATCCGCTTGCAGAAACGTGCCAGCGTATCCCGGTAGTGGGCGGGCATGGGCCGCCAGTCCGCCAGACCGCCGCAGATAATCAGGCTTTCCACCCGTTGTTCGCCCAGCTTCTCCATAAAGGCAATTTCCAGCGATTCCTGCGTAAATGTATTATTCAGCACCAGCGTATAATTCTGTTCGTACGCAAGGCGTTCGCATTCCATAAAAATGTTGGCGTAATAAGCATTACGCACATCCGGGCAAAGCATGCCGATCACCTTGCTGCGCGTTTCGCTCAGGCCCCGCGCGATCGCGCTGGGCTTGAAGTTATATTTATCCACAAGCGCCTGCACGCGGTCCCGCTTTTCCTGTTTAACCCCCGCCGCGTTGGAAAGGATCCGCGATACCGTGGCGGTGGATACGCCCGCCTCCCGGGCGATATCATAGATTGTAATCTCCTTTTTGGGGGCCATATGTCACCACTCCTGTAAAGCAGTATACACGTTTCCTCCCTTTTTGGCAAGCGGTTTCATGCGCACTGCCATCCTGTTTCCATGCTTTCCAAGCATCTTTCAAACATTGTTCTTTAATATCTCAATATTGATCATTTTTTCCATCTTTTTTCGATCTTTTCCATCTGTATTTTTCTGTAACCGGTTTATTTTTTTCAATTCTCTCTTGAATCGGCGGTATCAATCCGATATACTGATACAGGGTCTGCTTGCCCTCCGCACCGGTTCCTTTGGCACCGCGTTCGCGGCGGCAAGCCCATCGGAATGCCACATAAGCAGAACCAAATTTCCACGTTGTCTGTCCGATTCGTCGCCCTTGTGGGACGCAAACGGCAGGCCGTGTGGTATGCAAGGAGCGCATATGAAACCGATCACCTTTTCCCCGACTTTGTTGACCGACCCGGGGCAGTTTGCGGTTGGTCGCCTGCCCGCCGTATCCGACCATGACGTTTACGCGAACGAAGGCGAAGTCCGCGAAGGTGCCAGCAGCCTGCGACGTTCGCTGGACGGTCGCTGGCAGTTCCATTATGCCGAAACCCTTGCCGACAGGCCGCAGGGGTTTGAACAGCCCGGCTTCGACTGCACAGGGTGGGGCGGTATCAACGTGCCCGGACATATCCAGCTGCAGGGCTATGGGAAACCGCAATACGTGAACACCCAGTACCCGTGGGACGGGCATGAGGCGCTGCGCCCGCCGGAAATCCCCACGCGTTTCAACCCCGTCGGCAGCTATGTGACCGCCTTTACCGTTCCGGCCGAATGGGAGGGGATGCGCGTCGTTCTTGCGCTGCACGGGGTGGAAAGCGCTTGTTTTGTGTGGGTGAACGGCGTTCCCATCGGATATGCGGAAGACAGTTTCGCCCCTTCGCGTTTTGACCTCACCCCGGCGCTTTGCGGAGGAGAAAACCGGCTGGCCATACAGGTGTATCGCTTCTGCAGCGGCTCCTGGCTGGAGGATCAGGATTTCTGGAGTTTTTCCGGTATCTTTCGCAGTGTGGAGCTGCGCGCCGAGCCGCGCGCGCACGTGGAGGACCTGTTCGTTCACGCCATCCCGGAAGAAGACCTGCGTTCCGCCACACTGTCGGCTGAGGTAACGCTCTCGCTCCCCCGGGAAGAACCCGTTACCCTGCTGGGAACGCTGTTAGACGCGGAAGGAAGGATCGTGGATCGCTTCCCCCTGCCCACGCAGCCCCGAATCGTCTTTTCCCGGAAGATCACCGCTCCGCGCCTGTGGAGTGCCGAACAGCCCAATCTGTACACCCTTCGTCTTACGCTATCCGCAGAAAGCGGCGAGCCGATCGAGGTGGCGCAAACCGAAGTCGGTTTCCGCCGCTTCGAGCTGAAGAACGGTTTGCTGCGCCTGAACGGCAAACGTCTGCTGCTGCACGGCGTCAACCGGCACGAGTTTTGCCACAGGCAGGGGCGTGCCCTGAGCGAGCAGGATATGCTGTGGGACATCCGCACCCTGAAAAGCAATAACATCAACGCCGTACGCACCAGCCACTATCCCAACAACAGCCTGTGGTACCGTCTTTGCGACCGGTACGGCCTGTACCTGATTGACGAAACCAATCTGGAAACCCACGGAACCTGGATGGTGATGGGAAAGCTGCAGCCGAAAGGAGCGCTGCCCTCCAACCGGGAGGAATGGCTGCCCGCCTGCCTGGACAGGGCACAATCGCTGCTGGAGCGGGATAAAAACCATGCCTGTGTGCTGTTTTGGAGCTGCGGCAACGAAAGCTATGGCGGCAGCGTACTCCACGCCATGTCGCAGTTTTTCCGCACGCGCGACCCCGGCCGGCTGGTCCATTACGAAGGAATTTTCCACGACCGGCGGTATAACGATACCAGCGACGTTGAAAGCCAGATGTATACCACCGCGGCCAATGTGGCCGACTGGCTTAACACACATGACGACAAACCGTTCATCCTGTGCGAATACGCGCATGCCATGGGCAACAGCGTTGGCGGGTTAAAAGAATATCTGGCGCTGGAGGATCGTTATCCCCGCTATCAGGGCGGTTTCATCTGGGACTGGATCGATCAGGCGATCGAAACCACCCTGCCCGGCGGGAAACACGGTCTCGTCTACGGCGGTGATTTCTACGATCAGCCGAATGACCGCAATTTCTGCGGCGACGGGCTGGTCTTCGCCGACCGCACGCCCACGCCAAAGCTGGCGGAGGTCAGCGCGCTGTATCAGGACGTGCATATCCTTCCGGACACGCAGGGTGTAGCCCTGCAAAACCGTTATCTGTTTGGTGATCTGGCCGGATATACCCTTTGGTGGCAGCTTACCCGCGACGGGGTCGCCGTGGCAGACGGTTTGCTTAACGATGTGACCGTGCAGCCGGGCGAAAGCCGCCATTTTCCGCTGCCCCTTCCCGAAATGGAGCCGACAGGCGAATACGCCCTGCTGTGCGAGCTGCGCCTGAAGGCCGACACGCTATGGGCCAAGGCGGGTTACACGCAGATGCGCGGGCAAACCGTGTTGCGTTCCGCGCCCGCTGAAGCCGCCCCAACCATTCAACCCTACACCATTGTAAGAGGCGACTTGAACCTTGGCGCGCACGATGAACTGTTCGAGGCGCTGTACAGTCTGGTGGAGCAGGGACTGGTTTCGTTTGGCCGCGTCGGCGCGCCGCTGATCAATTTTCCGCCACGGCCCAGCCTGTACCGCGCGCCGCTGGACAACGACATGGCCAACCGTTTCCCGATGGATACGGCGCTCTGGCAGGTTTTCAGCCAGCTTTCGCGGGCCAATACCGTCGCTGTGGATACCAAGAGCGGCCAGCTTGTGGTTCGCAGCCGTTACGAACTGCCTTCGCTTACGGACGCGGCGCTGGAAGTCACCTATACCGTGCTGTCGGCGAATCGGATTCGGTTGGACGCGACCATCGCCACGCCGCGGCGGATGCTTCGCAACCTGCCGGAGCTTCCGGCGCTGGGGCTGAATTTCCGGCTGCCGCGCGAACTTGCCAACGTTCGTTATTACGGCCTGGGCCCTCAGGAGAATGAAACGGATCGCTGCGCGGGCGCGCTGCTTGGGATATACCAGACAACGGCGGAAGCAAACCTGACCCCCTACCTGAAACCGCAGTATTGCGGCAACCGCACGGGCGTGCGCTGGCTTGAGCTCAGCGACGGAGCCGGGCGCACCCTGCGCATAAGCAAAGTGGACGAACCGCTGATGGTTTCCGTGTTGCCGTACAGTCAGGCGGAACTTACCAGCGCGCTGCATCGGCAGGAGTTGCCCGATCCGGCGTATACCTGGCTGGACGTGGCAGCGGCTCGCTTCGGTGTGGGCGGCGACGACACCTGGGGCGCGCCGGTGCTGCCCGCCTATCGGCTGAAGGCCACGGAAGCGCGCAAGCTCTCTTTTGTTCTGGAAGCCCTGTAATACGATTTCCGCACAAAGACTTTCCAATTTTACAGCATCAGGGATTGAAACGTGTTGCCGCCAGCCTGCGTATCAGATGCCGCCTGCTTTGCGGCCCCCGGGAGGAAGCTGAAAAGCACAAAACACACGATAAAATAACACGACCGGGCGCATCGCTGGATATGCGTCCGGTTGTATTATTTTGCGCAGGACCCTTGCGCACGGTATTGCTCTCCATCTTTTACCCTTCGATAAACTTTTTCACTTTTTTAGGTTCCGCGCCCGGGTTCAACCGCAGTACCTGCGCGGTGATCCGGGCAATCGCTTCTTCTCTGTCCATTTCTGCAGCCTGCGCCAGCACAGCTTCCCCCCAGAAATCCTCAACCGTGCAGAACACCGTGGAGGACCAACCGTATTCCTTCCCAGCAGCGGATGTTTTCTGCTGCCTGCCGCACATGGTAAGGTACATCTTCATTTGCAGTTCCACCAGCGCTCGCTCAAAACGGGAAGCATCCTCTTTGGCGATACCCGCCAGCGGTTTGATGGCATGCAGAGGCAACACACCCTGACCGGCAACAGTTTCGTAAACCCGCTTGGCCAGATGGCTGATCCGCCCCGCCTCGTAAGCCTCCGCAAGCGTTTCTCTTCCACGGCGGACAGCCAGAAAACTGGGAGCCCATTGTGCCGTAAGATACCCGCTCGCATTGAAAAACATCTTGGCGTACGCAATGTCTTTTCGCTCGTCCAGCACGCGCATCCGCCATTCCCACGGATCGGTTTCCGGGTCGCCTGTATGCCAGCGAACCGGCGTATCATAGGGCGGCGTTTCGTCCCAGCTCCACGGCACGATGGAAAATATCCCCTTGTTGTTTCCGCCCCCCATGGAAAAGCCCGCGTCCAGTAAAACACGGATAAAATCCTCATATCCGGCGATGCATTCGTTCTTCATCCTTCTGTTCTCCTTTCAGGCACGGGCCACACCCGCGCATCGGGCTTACACACTGTTCAGCGTTCCACCGCTTCAAAGGACCCGTCGCGCCTGTCCCCCGCGTTACCGGCGTTGCATCACCGATCCCCGTTCCATTTTACGCAAATTGGGCAGACACCGCAACTAAAGATTGTTCAGGATGATTTACCCCCATAACTTTACGCATCTTTTTGCTCTTATTTTTCACCGAGTGGCTTTAAAATTTGTTGTTGCTTTTTTCACGAATTTGGTATTATGGGGTTGGCATTTGCGCTAAAAACTGTTAAAATATAACTGTTGTTATCCAAACTCTTCCTCTGAAGGAAAAGTAAAATCATATCTCACGCGCTCTTGTGAAACGAGCTCCGTATTTCATACTCTTAAATGCGATTTCGCAGTTCACGCTCGTTCACAGGCAGCAACGACACCCCGCCGGGGCGATCATCTATCGTGGAGGAAAAAGCGTTGGCAAAGGTTTCGATCATCATTCCGGTTTACAACGGGGAAGCCTATCTGGCCCAGAACCTGGAGAGTCTTGCATGCCAGACCTGCGGTGACTTTGAAGTGATCTACGTAGACGACGGCTCCACGGACCAAACCCCGCAGATACTTCGGGATTTTGGGAAGAATGACCCCCGCTTTACTCTCCTGCAACAGGCTCATTCAACAGCCGGAGACGCCCGTAACCTTGGCCTGCAACATGCGACAGGGGAATACTGTCTGTTTCTGGACGCGGATGATTTTTTCGATCCCGATCTGCTACAGGCGTCCACCGCCGCTGCGGATCAGGCTGACGCGGATATAACGCTTTATACTTACGATCGTTACCATAATGCGGACGGTACGTTCATCCCGCAGCCCAACGGGCTGCAAACGCGCTGGATCGGTTCCCGTCCCGTTTTTTCCCGACAGGACCTTCCGGACCTGATCTTCAATGTTTCCACCATCTGCGCCTGGACGAAGCTCTTCCGACGCTCCTTCCTTACACGCAACGGGCTGGCTTTCCAGAGCCTGCACAACTCCAACGATATATTTTTCGTTTTGCTGTCCATGGCCAAAGCGGACCGAATCGCTTGGGTTAACCGTACGCTTGTCCATTACCGGATCGGTATCAAGGGAAACCTGCAAAGTTCCAAGGGCAAGTCGCCCTGCGACTTTGTGACCGCTTACATCGCGCTGGGAGACGCTCTGCGGAGGGATGGGCTGTATGAACAGGTCGCGGCCAGTTACCATAAAGCGCTGCTCAGCAGTTTTACTTACAATGTCCGCGGCGCGCAGTTCGCAGACATACGAGAAGCGATTTACCACCGTTTTCTGCAGCCGGATGTTCAATCGCTGCATCTGACGGATTGTTCCGAACAGGACTGCCTGAACCCGGATGACCGAAACGTTATCGCCGGCTTTATGTTGGCCATGAAGCGGCAGGAAGCCGCAAAAATGCCCGTCGCGCCCGCTAAGGTCCTGCGGACCGGCGAGAGCGGTCGATCCCCGTGCGTATCGGTCATTGTGCCGGTATACCGAACGGAGGCGTATCTGCGGGAATGTCTGGACAGTTTCGTTCACCAGACGCTTCAGGAGATCGAAATGATCTGCGTAAACGACGGCTCCGACGACCATTGCGAAGACATACTGCTGGAGTACGCGGCCGCCGACTCCCGCATTACCGTGCTCTCGCAGCCTAATCAGGGGGTTTCTACCGCCAGAAACGCCGCCCTGATGCGCGCGAAAGGCGAGTACCTGTATTTTTGCGACAGCGACGATTACCTTGAGCTGGACGCGATGGAGCAACTGTACCGGGAAGCAAAGGTACAGAACGCCGACATGGTTATCTTCAACGGCCAGAGTTTTTTTGAAAACGAGGAGCTAAAAACCACCTATGCAAACTATCTGAATCTGTATCAGCACAGTAAAAGTTACGGCGATGCCCAGAATGGACAAGCCCTGTTTGAGCAGTTGATGATCAACGGCGAATATCTGGTTTCTCCGTGCCTGTATATCGTGAATCGGGATTACCTGCTGCGTAACGGGTTTAGGTTTCTGCAAGGGGTTGAATACGAGGACAACCTGTTTACATTTCAGGTGCTGATCACCGCGGAACGGGCAGTTCACAAACATGAAACCTACTACCACCGACGGGTACGAAACCACTCGATCATCACCGAGAAAGTAACCTTTCCCAAAGTGTACAGCTACTTTACTATTTACAATGCGCTTTTCGCCTTCATCAGCGCCGCGAACCTGTCGGAAGTCAGCACGCATTACGCAAGCCAGCTCCTGAACTCGCTGCTTGCCACCACGAAACGTATGTATGCCGCCTGTCCTCCGCCGGAACAGTATGGGTATCTCGCGCTGGACATGGTCACGCGGCACCGTTTCGATGCGCTGATCATGCAGCCCGTTCAGGCCAGGAACGCCTATCTGAGGCAGGAAAAACTGCTAGAGACAACCCGCAAGCAGTTGAACCAGGCGAATTGTCTTCTCCCGAGGCCTTCGCTGCCCCGGCGCGCCTTCCGTCTGCTTAAAAAGGGTCTGCATTCCCTGCGGCAAAACGGCTTTCGCGTTACGTGCAAAAAGACCTGTAAGAAGATTATCAAAATCTGCAGGGGTCGGTAACTGCGTTTCACAGGCTCATCCTAACAATTCTTTTTCGTACACTCAAGCGGGGTTTCGGCAGCGCATCTGCCGAAACCCCGCTTGTAAACCTATAAATATGATATTTAATCACAAAGCCATCCGTTCAGGCTTTGCCGGTCACCTGTTCCAGCACTTCCAGTACGGCCAGCACCTGCTCGCGTGTCACCCGGTCGGAGGGGCAGTTTTCAGCCGCGCAGGCGACATAGTGCTTCAGTTCCGCCAGAAACATCCCCGTCGGAGGCACGTTGATACCGGTAGGTATTTTCTCCGGTTCCTCCGTGTCGAAAACCGTTACTTCGCCGTCCGCGCCGTAACCGCGCAGGCCGTCCGCATCGTTTACGAGCATCCCCCTTTCAAAATACACCCGCCAGCGGGCCGTAAACGGAATCGCCGCGTTAAACCACGCCGCTTCGGCGCATACGGTCAGTCCGTGATAACCATACAGAAAGCGGTACTGCTCGCGGTACGGTTTATCCGCAGCACCTGCCGTGGTACAGGAAATGGTTGCGGGCTTGCCAAAAAGGCTCACAATCACATCCAGATCGTGAATGTGCAGGTCGAAGGGGATCAGGCCGCTTTTATGCACGTCGAAAAGCCAACTGCCCTGCGTCCACCGGGGCGCGGCGGACAGCCGCTCGAAATGTGCGTCCAGCGCTTTACCATAGCGTCCGTCCCGCACCACGGAACACAGTGCGGCTACCTCGGGCGTAAACTGCAACACCTGCCCCACATACAGTTGTTTGCCCACCCGGTCGGCGGCGGTATACATGGCGCGCGCGTCGTGAAGCGTAAGCGCCGCCGGTTTCTCCACAAGGGTGTGGTTGCCAAGCGACAGGCTTTCTTCCGCCAAAGGACGGTGCAGCCAAGTCGGCACACAGATATCCACCAGATCCACAGTCTGTTCAGTGCATAACGCGGTCAGCGTCGGATACAGCGGTATTCCCCACTCCGCCACGCGGGCACGGTCCGCCTCGGTGGTTCCCACAGCCGCCGAGACTGTTGCGTCAGGGATATGCTGATAATTCATATAGTGAACGGTACCCATACCGCCCAAACCAACCAGCGCGATTCTCATACAGCGTTCTCCTCCCTCAGGGCTCTGTTCACAGGGTAAACCCATGCGCCGTCAGGTATGCGGCGCTATCCGCCACCGCTCGGTCCACCTCGGTTACGTCGCGGGGGCCTGCCTGCGTAAACTCAATTTCCACGCTCAAGGGGCTTTCGTTACCCGCCTGCCGCAGCACGGAGAAAATGCCCGGGAAATCTATCGTTCCCTTTCCCAGCGCGGGGAAGTTCCACTCGTTCGGCGCGCCCGCCTTGTCCTTCAGGTGCAGGTAGCCCACGTCGTTCACACAGGCCGCCAGATCCGCCACGGGGTTTACGCCCCCGTAGAATATGACGTTTGCGGTATCGTAGTTGATCTTCACGCGCGGGCTGTTCACGCGGCGCACCACATCGGCCAGCACGGCGCCAGTGCCATGGTCGTGCCCGTGGGTTTCCAGCACCAGCATCAGGTTGTACTTTTCCAGTTCCGGCAGCAGCGCGGCGATATGCCCCGCCACGGTCGCCGCGTCGGCCACGGCGCGGTCCTTCAGGTGCGCTTCGCCGATGGAGCTTACGATATACCGGCAGCCGAAGAAAGCCGCAAGCCGGATGTTTTTCACAAAATCACCGATACGGGCGGTGTCCATCAGGTTGCAGTGTCCGCTCATGGAAAAGGGGATCAGCCCAGCGGCATCCAGTTCATCCTGTATGGTCAGCAGCTTTTCAAACGGCATGTCCGGAAACACGTGCTCCGTCCAGCCCTTGGTGGCGGTCAGTTCGATATAACGGAAACCAGCGCGCCGAATACCAGCAATCGCCTGTTCCAGCGTGAAACCGTGATAACAGTTGGAATTCACCGCAATCATCCCGGACATCATCAGCACTCCCCCACATCCCTATGAGTACGGCATCGCAAATAAGCAGAAAAACAGCGGCCCCCGGATCGGGCCGATCGTCCGCCGCGGAGCCGCCATAATACCTTACCGGTCAGTCCTTACCGCTTTTCCGGTGTCCGAGCTTTCGATACTGGCGAAAACCGCCCGCATGGCGGGCAATACGCTTGCACCGGAAATCCCTTCTACGGCAGGATCGTTCACAGCCTGCACGAACAGGTCGATCACACCGGAACGGGTCTGGTTTTCGTTGGTCTGGATTTCGTCCACGTCGAAAAACTCCGCTTTCCCGCCCTTCGGCTCCAGAATCAGCGTGTGCTCCCGGTCGTCGTAGATGCGCAGAACGCCCCTGGTGCCGTAAATCACGGTGGAATTGTCCTCCGCGCCGTAATCCGTCCACGAGGCGGCCATGGTGCCCACGGCGCCGTCGCTCATCGTATAGATACAGATCGCGTTGTCGTCCACCCCGATCAGGCTGCCGTCCGCCAGGCGCTTATCCAGCGTGGTCAGCGTCGCGCGGGTTTCCACCACTGTTTGCCCTAACAGATACTGGATCAGGTCGGTCTTATGGATGCCCAGATCGGCCATTGCGCCCATTACGGCGCGTTTCCGATCGAAAAACCATGTTCCAGCGCCGGGTTCGATACTCCATGTTTCCGGCCCGGCATGGCGGAAGCTGGTACGGAAGGTAAGCGGTTTCCCGATCGCACCCGCCCGGATCAGTTCGCGCGCCTTCACGTGTGCGCCCGCCAACCGCTGGTTCTGGTCAATCATCAGGATTTTTCCGTATGCGCGGGCGGCTTCCACCATCCGCTCGCAGTCCTTAAGCGTCGTAGCCATCGGCTTTTCACACAACACGTGCTTGCCCGCGGCCAGCGCCGCGCAGGTGATGTCCGCATGCGAATCGTTCGAAGTACAGATGCTGACCGCGTCAATCTCTGGGTCATTCAGCAGTTCCCCATAGGCGGCATACGTTTTCGCGCCGTACTGCAGGGCAAGGGTTTGCGCGCGTTCGGCGTTCAAATCGAACAGCGCGGCGATTTTTACCTCCGGGTTAGCGGCATATTCCGGCAGATGGCGCACCTGCGAAATTTTGCCACACCCGATAACGCCGACTTTCAACATCGTTTTTCCTCCTTGCGTTTCCGCGCACCCTAAAATACAGGCGCGCTACAGGCTCCCCGGCGTATAAACGGCAGGATCGGTTCAGTTCCCGCTGTCCTTCTTTTGCAGAAGCACGGCTGCGATCACGATCACGCCCTTAAAAGCTTCGCGCAGGAACGGGGGAACCCCCAGCAGGTTGAGCAGGTTGTTCATCACCGCAAGAATCAGCATGCCCAGAACGCTGCCCACGATGGAACCGCGGCCGCCGCTCATGCTGGTGCCGCCGATAATGACCGCCGCGATGGCGTCCATCTCATAGCCGCTGCCGGCGTTGGCATAGTCCATACTGCCGATGCGGGCGATCTGGATAACGGCGGCCACCGCTACCAGCGCGCCCATCAGTACATATACGCGGCGCTTCACCTTGCGCACGTTCACGCCGGACAGCTTGCTGGTGCGCTCGCTGGAACCCACCGCGAACACCTGCCGCCCGAACGCCGTGTGCTTGCTCACCACATACAGCACCGCCGCCAGCAAAAACCAGTACAGGATCGGCAGGATAATCTCCCCACCGATGCGCAAATTGGCAATATTCAGGAAGTCCTTGGGCACCGCGGGGGAAGAGGACTGCATAAGTTGCTGCGTAACGCTGCGGGCAATCTTCATCATGCCAAGGGTGGCGATAAAGGGCGGCAGGCCGCTGTGCGCCACCAGCACGCCGGAGCATTCGCCCAGCAGAACGCCCACCAGAATCCCCGCGATAATAGCGATCAGGTAAGCAAACGGACCGGTAATCCCCAGCGAGGTTAAAAAGCCCGTGGCGTTGCCGTCGACCAGCAGCATCACGACCGCGCCGATGGCGACCAGCGTGGAGCCTACGGCCAGGTCGATGCCGCCGGAAATAATGACGAACGTCATCCCCAGCGAAATGATCCCTACGCCCGCGTTGTTACGCAGGATATTGATCCAGTTCTTTCCCCACGCGGTAAACCAGTCGCCGACGCTGGGGTAGTTAAAACCCAAAGCGAAGGTTTGCAGCACCACCATCACCAGCAGCGCGCATGTGGTGGAAAAGAGCGGCTTGGTGCGCCAGCTTTCGCGCAGCCAGCGGAGGAAATTGGTCTTCTTCTGAGCCTGTTCCATATCAGTCGTTCCCCCTTCAGGATGAATCGGAAAAAACGGAAGCCAGTCCGCGCGGAAGCCCTCAGCAGCCCGTCGCCAGGCGCATCATTTCGTGCTCCGTCATGCGCTCGCCGCTGACCGTATCGCGTACCTCGCCGTGGAACATCACCAGCGCGCGGTCGCACACCCGCATAATCTCCTGCGCTTCGCTGCTCAGCACGATCACCGCCACGCCCCTGTCGGCCAGTTTGCGAATAATCTCATAGATTTCTTCCTTGGCGCCCACGTCCACGCCCTGCGTGGGGTTATCCAGAATCAGCACCTTCGGGTCGGCACTGAGCCATTTCGCCAGCACCACTTTCTGCTGGTTGCCGCCGGACAGGCTGGTGATGGGGTCCGCGGGTTTCCCCAGTTTGATGCTCAGCGCCTTGCGTTGCCGGTCAAACTCCGCACGCTGCTTCCGGTGGTCAATCAGCCCGTGCCGAACCAGCCGGGGCCAGGTCACAATCGACCCGTTTTCCAGAATCGACATATCCTTTACGATGCCGTTTTCCTTGCGATTCCGGGGCACATAGCCCAAACCCAGTTCCACCGCCTGCCCCGTAGAATGCACGTGCACCGATTTGCCCATCACAGCAATGTCGCCTTCATCGTTCTGATCCGCACCGAACACCGTGCGGAACAGTTCGCTGCGCCCGTCCCCCAGCAGGCCGGTCACGCCCAGCACTTCTCCCGCGTAGGCCGTCAGGCTTACATGGCGGAAAAACGGCTCCCGCGTCAGGTTGGTCAGGCGCAGACGCTCCTCCCCGCGGTTGCATACCCGGCACGCCAGGTTGGAAAGCACCTCATGCCCCACCATGTGGCGGGCAAGCTCCCCAACGCTTGTTTCCTTCACAGCGCCTTCCGCCACCATGACCCCGTCGCGCAGTACGGTATAGCGATCACAAATTTCCATCACTTCACGCAGTTTGTGCGAGATAAACACAATCCCCACGTCCTGCTCCCGAAGGGTGCGCAGCATGGCGAACACGCGCTCTATCTCCGGGTCGGTCAGCGATGTGGTGGGTTCGTCCATGATAATCAGCTTCGCCTTCATCAGCAGCGCGCGGCTGATCTCCACAATCTGCTTATAACTGGCGTCCAGTGTTCCCACCATCGTCCGGGGATCGATCGTAAGACCCATCCGGTCGAAAACCGCGCGGGTTTCGGCCACCATCCGGGCATGGTCCAGCAGGCCGCTTTTCTTTTTCAGTTCCCGGCCGATAAACATGTTTTCATAAATGGGCAGGTCGTTGATCAGGTTCAGTTCCTGATGAATAAACGCGATGCCCGCGTCCAGCGACTGCGTGGGCGTCTGGAAGTTCTG
>Ga0116170_10000768_pt1 | contig 33524 bp, 26 predicted proteins | sample AD_JPNHW1_MetaG_FD_89797 | JGI IMG/M metagenome (GOLD analysis project Ga0116170, IMG submission 89797) | Active sludge microbial communities of municipal wastewater-treating anaerobic digesters from Japan - AD_JPNHW1_MetaG | ecosystem: Engineered > Bioreactor > Anaerobic > Digestate | place... | reverse complement strand
TATGTCGTAAAATTTTTCAAAAACTTTCACTTCAGCACCGAAATTTGCCCCTACCATGTGCTTATCTGTTTGGTTACAACCTAAAACAAAGTTTTTGAGATTTTTTACACTTTCATCTGCTATAATTCTAATCCCTGAAATTCCTATAGGGCCTATGAATCCCGCTTCTGCTTCAAAACCTTTTTCCTGCATTATCTCTTGAATTTCTGCAGCCGAAGCGATTCTAAGCTCGGTTGCCCCAAGTGCGTTTTTAAGCTTTGTTTCTTCGGCTTCTTTGTCACCTCTGATAATTACAAATACAGGCTTTTTGTCTGCGATGTATAAAAGGGTTTTTAAAATGACCGTGGAAGGAGTTTTTAAAAATTGGCATAGTTCTTCGATTGATTTTGTCTTAGGTGTATCAATGATTTGTGCTTTTGTAAAGCCGCCGTCTGTTACTGCATCAGGCAAAATCGAAGTTGCATGGTCTGAATTTGCCGCATAATCACAGTTGTTACAGTAAAAAACATCGCTTTCGCCCGAATCCGTTTCAACTATAACCATAAATTCATGACTCATGCTTCCGCCTATTGCACCCGTGTCGGATTGAACCATTTTTGTTTCAAGTCCGCAGCGTTCAAAAATCTTTTTGTAGGCTTTTGTCATGTTTTCGTACTCTTTGTCAAGCCCAGCTTCGTCAACATCAAAGCTGTAAGCGTCTTTCATGATAAATTCCCGCCCTCTTAAAAGCCCGAAGCGCGGTCTTATTTCGTCTCTGAATTTTGATTGAATTTGGTATAAATTAACAGGTAATTGTTTGTATGATTTTAAGCCGTCTCTTGCGATTGAAGTTATTACTTCTTCGTGTGTCGGACCAAGGCACATTCCCCTGTCGTGGCGGTCTTTAAGGCGCATTAATTCTCTTCCATAGACTTCCCACCTGCCGGATTCTTCCCATAGTTCTTGAGGCTGAACAAAAGGCATTAAAAGCTCCTGCGCACCTGCTGCGTTCATTTCTTCCCTTACGATATTTTCTATTTTTGTCAAAACCCGCCACATCAAGGGCAGATAATTGTAAATCCCGCTGGTGAGCTTTCTTATATAGCCCGCTCTTACAAGCAGTTTGTGTGACATGACCTCTGCATCTGAGGGAAATTCTCTCAAAGTCTGTACAAAAAGTTTTGACATTTTCATATTAATTCTTCCTTTTTTAACTTATATGGTTATTTTAGCATAAAAGGAAAAGAGGCGAAAAGTAAATAGTAAATAGTGAATAGACGTGAATAAGTGCAATTATAATAAATTTAACTTTTCAACTATTCGACTGTTCGACTATTCAACTAAATTAGCCTTTTAGCCCTTCAGCCCAAAAAACTTATCAACTTATAATCTCATCAACTTATAAACTAATAAAAAGCCCCCGAAGCGGGAGCTAAAATTTTTGTTAGGGAAGGTAGGAAGGTAGGGTGTGTAGGGGGTTGAAAGGTAGTCTCTTTTATTTAAACGGGGTGTTTGTGTTTATTTAATGTTTGTTCGTTTCGTCTTACATATATATAAAGTATATATCAATTAAATAATTGCATATATACTATTTTTTGTTACAAATCTTTACAATATAAAATAGGTTAAAGCCAAAACCCTTTATTTTAAAGGATTGTTTATAGTAAGTTAAGGCGGCGCAAGATTTTAAATCTTGCGCCGCCTTATTATAAAAATTAAAGTTCAGTTGTGTGAACAATAAAATTCACCGCTAACTGCTCACAGTTCACTAATCTAAGCTGCTTGAAAATCATCTGTCAAAGAAAGTTTAACTTTGCCGGCTTCGGGGTTCATCAACTCAATAATGATTTGATTAATCCCATCTTTTAAGCATTTTGCGCCTTTCAAAATTAATGTTCCTTCCTGACCTAAGCGAAATCCGATTGGGTTCTCTTCTGAAATGTTTTCGGCTTTGATTTCAACTCCTTGGGTTAGAAATTTAACTTTTTCGGAGTTAAAGATTTCATCATTGATTTTTACAAAACTGAAACCGCTGATAAAACCCGGTCCTAAAACATTTTTCAAATCAAAGCAAACGCCGTCGTCGGTTTGTTTCAGAGAGCCCTTTTTATAGACCCGCTTAATCAAAAATTCCGGAATGATGCTCATAAATTGCTCCTTGGGACTTGGCCGTTCTGTACACACATCTTTTGCAGATTAATTATCGGCACATTCGTGTCAATACTTTAGGGGTAAATGTACTTAAAATTTTTGTTGGTCTTTTCATGTCAATGTAAGGGGGGCAGAAAATTCTTAATTCATTTTGCGGTTAACATAGTACATCGGACTAGTACAGTTGGTGAAGTGTTTGGTCACCCACTTGCATTATAACATTTTTTAATTCAAATTTAAAGTCCCATGCGGTTTTTATGTTTGATGCTTTTTCCCAAATGACTATATCAATGGTGTTTTCGGGTTTTAAGAAAACATTTGGCAGATAAAATTTCTCCTGAAGAGCCACGTGGTGAGTGTTTTTTAAAAATCTTCCTATTTTAACCCCGTTTAAAAATATGGTTGCCCTGTCATAGGGAAAATTTTCCATTGAAAGATATTTTGCAAAAACAACATTTTCTTTAAATTCTTGATGAAATTTAGTAGAAAGTTTTGTCAGGTAAGGATTTTCACTTTCTCTTAAATCTCCTCTTTCAAATGAAAGTTTGTCATTTATGTAAAAATCCAAGTTGATTTCGGGCTTAATTTTAAATTCCACAAGTCCTCTTGGGTGGTTTGTGTCACCCGAAAATCCTTTGTCAAAGCCCAAGTTTTGAACCAAAATAGTCAATTCGTTTTGTTCTTTATACAAAATTGCTTTGTCAAAAGGAATTGAGATTGTTTCTTCTATTTGTTTAAGTTTTTCGTACTTGTAGCTGTTTCGGTTGAGAACTTCTTTTCCGTTTACGTACATTGCAAAAAGATGCCTTGCACTCAGGGTAACTTCTTCTACTGTGTTTGGAATTTTTGTTTTATACCAGATAAATTCATCGTATTTTCCGACGCAGAGCGCATCTAAATCATTTTTGCTGTCTGTTTTTTCCCAAGAATTATAATTGTAGCCGTCATCAATTTCAGGCGAACAAAAACTTATTTCAAAGTCTTTAAGTTCTATTATTTGAGGCTGTTCCTGAAATTTAAAGTATTTTTTTGAAAATCCGCTGATTAGATCAAAATAGGCAACTTCTGTGGTTTTAGAAAGTGCTATTCTGCCATTAGAATATACAAAATCGGCGTTAAAGATGACCTTATCATCTAAAACCCACGTACGGTTTGCCAATTCTCTTGAAATAAACAAAAATTGCGTTGATTTGCCGTCTTTTTCAAATTTTATGTTCTCGTAATCGTTTTTATCTGCTGAAATTGTTATTTTTTCACCGTTTTTGTCGATATAAATATTTGAATTTTTATCGGAGAGCATAAACAAGACTTCGTGGTTTTCGTCTTTTATCCTTGCAAAAATTTCTGCTTGAGAAAATTCTATTTTGCAGGCGTAAAGTCCAAGGTCTTCAGCGCAAATTTTCATGTCGTAAGGGTAAAGAGTGAAGGGTAAAGAGTGAAGAGAAATTAAAACATCTTCTTCGTTCATATTTCTTACAAATAACCAGTTGCAATTATTTTCATAGTCTTTCCTTCTGACCGCATAGATATTTTCGCCCAAATCCAGATTTTCACGCTCGCCGGTGTTTGTAAGCCCAAAAGATTTAAGAAAATAATTTATCTCTTTTGCCTTATATAAATTGGGCTGAATGTTGCCGTATTCATCAATCGGAGCAGTGAATTCGTAGCTTGTATAAACCTCATCGCAAGCTAAATCATCCCAAGATGTTCCGCCCACTGCCATATAATGGTTAAACATTGTAACGCCTTGGGATACGGCAGTTTTTGTCATAATGTTTATGTGCTCATCTCCCAGTGCTTTTCTCATTTCCCTGTAGCCGATTCCGTCCCACTTGTCAAACCAGCCGCTTTGCATTTCTGCTATAAATATCGGAGCATCTTCTTTGAACATTCTTGCAGAATCTTCAATATTGTCAATGGTGTCAAAGCAAAAATGATCCTGCTTCCAGTTTTGATTAGGGTTTATGTAGGGGTAAATGTCACACGCATATATGTCCACTACATCTGCCCAGAGTCCTGCGCAGTATGCATCATTGTGGAAAATCGGACAAGTGATGCCCCTTTCGCGAGCCATTTGATAAAGCTCTTTCATATACTGCTCATCCATTTCGTCTGTGGCATATTCGTTTTCTATTTGGAAAGCAATTATGTTGTCAAAATTATTTATAACAGGAATTACAGCGTCATACCATTGGGTAATGAATTTCATGTACTCAGGCGAATATTGATAAGTAGCACCGATTCTGTTTCTTGGGATAACCTCTTTTTTTCTTAAAACCCAAAAAGGAATTCCCCCTGCGTTAACCTCTGCATTAATAAACGGTCCGGGGCGGATAATTACGTAAAGACCTGTTTCTTTTGCTGTTTCAAGAACTTTTTTAATATCTTTTATGCCCGAAAAATCATATTCGCCTTCTTTTTTGGAATGGTAATTTGCGTTTAAATATATATCAACAGTGTTGTAGCCTGCCGCTTTGAGTTTCATAAATCTATCGCGCGCAAGCTCGACTCCGGGGGTTCTGAAATAATGAAACGCCCCGCTTCTTATAAACTCCCTTTTGCCGTCTATTATAAGCGAATTTTTGTCAAAAGTTACCTGCATTTAACCATTTTGCAATATTTTTCACTTTTTGGCAACTTTTTTTAAAAGAGTTTACATTAAAGACCGTTTTGAGGTAAAATTTAGGAATGAAATTAACTTTAAAAGAAATAATTGAAGCTACAGAGGCAAAAGTATTAAGAGCTGAAGGCGTAAATGGTAAATTTGCCTTATCTACAGATACACGCACTATTAAAAAAGGTGAAATATATTTACCCCTAAAAGGTGAAAACTTTGACGGTGAAGAGTTTATTGATAAGGCGATTGGAGCAGGGGCGATAGGGTTTTTTATAAGTGAACAGGGAGCGGTGAGCGGTGAGCAAAAAATAAGCGCAAAATTAATTTTGCAAGTGAAAGATACTTTGACTGCGTATTTAGAATTGGCGCGATTTTGTAAGCGCAAAATCGCGCCCAAAGTCGTTGCAATCACAGGAAGCAGCGGCAAAACCACCACAAAAGAAATGGCCTTTTGTGTTGCTTGTGAAAAATTTAAAACCCACAAGTCAGAGCTTAATTTCAATAACGAAGTGGGGCTTTGTAAAACAATTTTGTCCATGCCTGAAAATACTCAAGTATTGATTGTAGAAATGGGAATGAGAGGACTTGGCGAAATCGAACTTTTGTCAAAGTACGCAGAACCTGACATTTCGATTATCACAAATGTGGGAACGGCGCACATTGGGCGATTGGGCTCTGTCGAAAACATAGCAAAGGCAAAATGCGAAATTGTAAAACATCAAAAGAAAAACGGCATTTTGATAGCCCATGACGATAAATCAATTAAAGATGAACTTATTCACTTATTCACCTATTCACCTATTCACCTGAAACATTTTTCATTAAAAGATACAAAGATTGTCGAACACAAAATCGGCTATTCAAAATTCGTTTACAAAAATTATCAATACGAGCTTAATGTTGAGGGTGATTACAATATTCAAAACTCTCTTGCGGCAATAGAAATGGGCCTTGTTTTGGGTATGAGCGAAGAAGAAATATTTAAAGGTTTAAAAAAATATTCTCCGATAGAAAAACGTTGGGAAGTTAAAGAAATTAAAGGCTATAAAATTATAAACGACAGTTACAACGCCAATCCCGAATCAATGAAAGCTTCTATCGAAACATTTTTAAATTTATACCAAAATCCTCGCCTTATGGTACTTGGCGATATGGGAGAATTGGGTAAAAATGAAGTTGAATATCACAGACAAATAGGCGATTTTTTGATTCAAAAAATCGCCAAAACTACTGATGTCGGAATTATAACTGTCGGTAAACTGGCAGGTGAAATCAATTTAAAACTTAAAGAAAACGGTATTTCTTCAATAAATTTCAAAGACAATTTGCAAACATCCCGTTACATTCTTGATAATGTTAAAATTGGTACTACAATTATGTTAAAGGCATCGCGTGCGATGAAGTTTGAGGAAATAATAAACGAAGTGAATAGGAAATAGGAAATAGTGAATAGAAATTAAAAATCCATTTACTATTTACTATTTACCATTTACTAATACATAAAACAACAAATTTTTAAAAGGAGCATATATAAATGATAATGATAATAGTGGCATTTTTACTCGGGCTGATTTTATGCCTTTTGTTGGGAGTGCCTTATATTGATTTTCTTAAAACAAAAATGTTTGGTCAATATATAAAAGATGTAGCTCCGCAAGGGCACGCTCAAAAAAGCGGAACACCAACAACAGGTGGGGTTTTTATAATTGCGGCAATAATTTTGGCATCTGTTATAACACTTCTTCTTGCCCAGAAATTAAATACAAACGCTCTTATTGTGCTTATAACTTTGCTTTTTTATACTCTTGCGGGATTTCAGGATGATTTTTTGAAAATAAAAGGCAAAGCAAATAAAGGATTATCGGCACGCGGCAAGTTTTTAAGACAGATTGCCATAGCACTTTTGCCTGCACTTTTTGTAACATTAGCGGGAAGAACTTTTGTTCAAGTCGGATATGATTATCTTTATCTTTATTGGTTTTATCCGATTTTGGCAGTGTTTTTGGTAACTGGCTTTTCAAATGCTTTTAATCTGACAGACGGACTTGACGGGCTTGCGGCTTCTTGCGGAATTCCTTCTTTTATTGCCTGCGTGGTGATTTTGGAAGTTTTTAAATACCATGAAATGGCAATAATTGCAGCAGCGGTTGTGGGTGCTTTGATAGGCTTTTTAAGATACAACAAACCTAAAGCACAAGTATTTATGGGGGATACAGGTTCTCTTGCACTTGGCGGATTGCTTGGAACGCTTGCCGTTATGGGGAAATTTGAGTTTTACTTAATTATTTTTGCGGCGGTTTTTGTCATTGAAACTCTTTCTGTTATGATTCAGGTCGCAAGTTTTAAAACAACAGGAAAAAGAGTTTTCAAGATGTCTCCGATACATCATCACTTTGAACTTGAGGGCTGGAGCGAAAAACAAATTGTGGCAAGATTTGCCTTGATTTCGCTTTTGTTCTCAATACTTGCAATTGTTTTATTCAACGCATTTTACTGGGGTTGGGTATAATTTTGCTATGGAAAATTGAGGGATTGTAATGCAAAATTGGGTTGAAAAAAAAGTTTTAATATTGGGTTTGTCAAAAAGCGGGATTGCAGCGGCAAAATACTTGAGAAAAAAGGGTGCTGAAGTTTTCATAACGGAATTAAGAGAACAAAAACCGGAAGATAAAAACACCATTTTTGAACTTGAAAAATTGGGAATAAAGGTTGAAATGGGGGGGCATTCGGACAAGTTTATAGAAAATTCTTCCATTGCAGTTACAAGCCCCGGGATTCCGCCTAAAGCAGAAATTTTTAAAAAGCTTAAAGAAAGAAAAATCCATGTGATTTCAGAGGTAGAACTTGCATATGAGGAAACTTCAAAACCTTTTGTTGCAATAACAGGAACTAACGGGAAAACCACCACAACAGCACTTACGGCACAAATTTTAAATCAGGAATACAAAGCACAAGCCTGCGGAAATATCGGAAGCCCGCCTTGCGATTATCTTGAAAAAGATGTTGAATATTTTGTTTGTGAAATGAGTTCTTATCAAATTGCAACAAGCACCGTGTTTCAGGCGCAAATTGCATGCTGGCTTAATTTTACACCTGATCATCTTGATTGGCACGACGGGGTGGATAATTATTTTGATGCAAAAGCAAAACTTTTTTTGCCTCCGCAAAGCCCTATTTTTGCTGTTTTTAACGGAGCAGACGAAAAACTTTTGGAATTTTCAAAAAAAGTTCCTTCGCAGGTTTTTCTCTTTGACAAAGAAACTTCAGATAATTGTTGTTATATAAAAGATGCGGCAATATTTTTTAAGCGCAACAGGCAGGAAGAAAAAATTATCGATTTAAAAGACTGTCCTTTGGTCGGTCACCACAATTACCAGAATATAATGTGCTCGGTTATTGTGGCAAAACTTGTGGGAATTGAAAATAAAAACATAGCAACTGCCATAAAATCTTTTAAAGCACCCGAGCACAGACTTGAATATGTTGCACAAGTTAACGGGATAAAATTTTATAACGATTCAAAAGCAACAAACCCCGAAGCTGCTATCGTTGCGATAAAATCTTTTGACAAAAACACCGTTTTAATTGCAGGCGGAAGGGATAAAAATACCGATTTGGGCGAATTTTGCGAAGAAGTAAAAAAACATATAAATACTGTTATTTTAATAGGAGAAGCAGGTGAACGTTTTGCAACAAACTTGAAGGAAAGAGGTTTTGATAATATAATTTTTGAAAGCACGCTGGAGAGTGCAATCGATAAATCAATGGAGCTTAAGCCTGAAGTTGTACTTTTATCGCCTGCTTGCGCAAGTTTTGATATGTTCAAAAGCTACGAACACAGAGGGGAAGTATTTAAAGACTATGTCTTATTCAAGATACACAAATAAAAAACCCAGACAGTATGAACCTCAAATGAGTGTCATTATTTCACCGCCGGATAAAACTCTTTTGGTGGTGGTAGCGTTTCTTGTAATTTTAGGTTTAATGGCTATATTTTCGGCAAGTGCCCCAAAATGTATGGACGCAGGGCTTAATCCGGCTAAATTTTTATTGAGCCAAATGGTTTATCTTGTCGTCGGGTATATCGGGTTAAAATTTCTAACAAATTATGATTATAAAAATTTAGTTTTAATTACAACACCGCTTGCCTTTTTTGTCATACTCTTTTTGATTTTGGTAAATTACACTCCTTTAGGGGTTACCGTAAATGAAGCAAAAAGGTGGATTGGAATAGGTATGTTCCAGTTTCAGCCTTCGGAATTTGCAAAACCTGCTGTGATAATGCTTCTTGCAAGCGCATTTTACAAAAACGACAACATTATGGACAACCACAAAATTGTTTATTATTTTCTGCCGATATTACTTATGGTATTTATGATTTTCAAACAGCCCAACTTGAGCATGGTAATTTTATTAATGTTGACTTCGCTTGTAATGTATTTAAGTGCAGGCGGGCCTTTGAAGGTTTTTGTAATGGGTGCGGGAATCGGTGCTTTCGGACTTTTAACCGCAGGAGTTACTCAGCTTATAAAGCCTTATCAGATGTCAAGAATTACAACCTGGCTTAATCCCGAATCTGACCCTTTGGGCGCAGGTTATAATGTTATTCAATCAATGGTAGCTTTTGCAACTGGCGGATTTTGGGGTGTGGGCTACGGAAGTTCCAAACAAAAACTTGCATGGCTACCAGAATCTCACACCGACTTTATCTTTGCGGTTATGGCGGAAGAACTCGGTTTTATCGGCTGTCTTTTGGTAATAGGGCTTTTTTGGACTTTTATTCACAGAGGTTTTTTAATAGCGTCAAGATGCCCTGATATGTACGGAAAGCTTCTTGCCGTTGGAATCACTTTTTCAATAGGATTTCAGGCATTTTTGAATATGAGCGTTGCAAGCTCGCTGCTGCCTGCAACAGGTGTTACGCTTCCTTTTATAAGCTACGGCGGATCTTCGCTTATGGTTTCAATGTGGATGGTAGGAATTTTGTTGAATATTTCCAAAAAAAGAGTGAAAAAGATTAGGGTTAATGCAAATGTCAGACACTTATGATAAAAAAAACAAATATATTTACTTTATAACAGGCGGTGGTACGGGCGGACATATTTATCCTGCAATAGCAGTTTTTGACGCGCTGAAAAACGATCCTGACACAAAAGAAATTTATTATGTAGGAAACCCCGATAATCTGGAATTTGAAATTACAAAAAAAGCAGGTTATAAATTTCTGGGAGTTAAAATTTCTGCTATGCCAAGAAAAATAGGTTTTTTGGGGCTGAATTTTTTAATTTGGTTTTTTCAGCTTCAGGCAGCAACTTTTAAGGCACTTTTCTACATTAAAAAATACAAACCCGACGCGATTTTTGGCACAGGCGGTTATGTTTCTGCGCCTGCACTTTTTGCGGCAAACCTTGCAGATGTTCCTTTTATGATACACGACTGCGACGTTAAGCCGGGTATTTTATCAAGATATATATCGCCTATGGCAAAGACCGTTTCACTTGCTTTTGAAGGCGCAAAAGAATACATGAAATCACAAAACATTAATGTAAACGGAAATCCTATCAGAGAAAGTTTTTTTGAGTCTTCGAAAAAAGAAGCAAGAGAAAAACTCGGGATTCAAGATAAAATGACGCTTTGTATTATGGGCGGCTCACAAGGAGCTAAATCAATAAATACCGCAGCGGTGGGTGTTTTAAAATATTTATGTGAACAGCGTGATGTACAAATAATTTTCCAAACGGGAAAGAAAAAGTTTGATGAAGTTACTGCCCTGCTCAAAGAAATTTATCCCGAATTTGAAAGCAATAAAAATTTGATATTAAAACCTTACATTGACGACATGGCATCAGTGCTTAAAGCAAGCGATATAGCAGTTTCCAGAGCAGGCTCTTTGAGCTTGTCTGAACTTTGCGCCTCAGGGGTTGCATCGATTTTAATTCCTTATCCGCACGCTGCTGCTGATCACCAAAGAAAAAATGCCGATTTTATGGTCAAAGAAAGAGCAGCACTTTACCTTGAAGATGCCGACACCACAAAAGACACCCTTTTGATTGCAATAGAGCAGATTTTAGACAGCCAAGAAAAACTTAAAATCATTCAGGAAAACGCCTTTGCACTTGCAAAACCGAAGGCGACAAAAGATATTGTCGGGCAACTTAAAGGAATAATTTTTGAGTAAACAGAAATATAATAAAGCAATAGGAATTTTAACTTCTCAAGGCAGGTTTCACATAAAATTAGGGCTTGAGCGTGTTGAAAAAATACTTGAATATTTGGGTAATCCGCAAAAAAAACTCAAATTTATCCATGTCGCGGGAACCAACGGAAAAGGCTCTGTTTGCGCCATGCTAAGCGCAATTTTATCAAATATTGAACCCGCCCCCCTTGAGGGGGAGGGACAGGGAGGGGGGTATTATAAAATATCACGCCTTTATTCTAAAAAAACTCTCGAACATGCAAAATGCTTGCGAAAAAATATGACTGATGCAGAAAATATTCTTTGGTATTATTTAAGAAAAAAACAGATGTGCGGTTTTAAATTTAGAAAACAATCGCCAATTGGAAGTTATATCGCAGATTTTGTTTGTTTTGAAAAAAAACTGATAATAGAGCTGGATGGCGGACAGCACTTAGAAAATAATTCTATTAAATATGATGAAGTAAGAGGAAACTTTTTAAAAAAAGCAGGGTTTGATGTTTTAAGATTTTATAATACAGATATTTTTAAAAATATTGAAAGTGTTTTGGAGTGTATATTTTTATATTTAAATCCCCCCACCCCAAACCCTCCCCCTCAAGGGGGGAGGGAGCAAAACTTTACCCCCCACAATAACAATTGCTTTTCGATTAATTACAATAAGCAAGCCTTACGGTCCTCTGTGTTAAAAGTAGGTTTGTTTACAAGCCCTCATGTCTTTGAATATACCGAAAGAATTAAAATCAATGACGCTCAAATCGACAAAAAAACTTTCGCGCAAGAAATAATCAAAATCACCGAGCTTGCCCAAAAAAATAATATTGCCCTGACCGAGTTTGAAATTTTAACCGCCGTTGCTTTTGAATATTTTGCCCAAAATAATGTTGATTTGGTTATCCTTGAAACAGGCTTGGGTGGAAGGTTTGATGCCACAAACATAATTAAAAAAAATATTTGCTCAATAATTACTTCAATAGATTTTGACCACACCGAAAGACTAGGAGATACGATAGAAAAAATCGCTTTTGAAAAAGCAGGAATAATTAAATCAGGCAGTTTTGTTTTGATAAATAAAAATAACTTGGGTTTTGAGGTGATTAAAAAAATCGCAAAAGAAAAAAGGACGCAAGTTTTAACCGCAGATGCAGGGCGGAATTTTCCGCAGGAAAATTCCGCCCTGCAAGGCAATTATCAAAAAGAAAATCTTTCGCTTGTGCTTAAAACAATAGAGTTTTTGAATAAAAACGGATTTAAAATCTGCAAAAAAGACATTCAAAAAGGTTTGGAAAAATTTAAGCATCCCTGCCGGTTTGAATTTCATACAGAAAATATTTTAATTGATGCCGCGCATAATCCAAGCGGAGCTAAAGCACTAAGAAAAAGTCTGGAAAAAAAATTTCCTAATCAAAATTTCAGATTTATTTTCGGATGCTTAAGAAATAAAAATTACCCGCAGATGATAGAAAACTTATTTAGCCCCGAAGATGAAATATTTTTCTATCAATTCGACAACCCAAATTCTTGTTCTTTTGAGGAGTTAAATGCCGTTTGTCCTTTTGCGGCAAAATCTTTTAAAAAATTTAATAAATCGGATAAGATAACTGTAATTTGCGGTTCGATTTATATGATAAAAGAATTACTTACAAAAATTGATAAAAAGTAGCATATCACTAATTAGTTTGTGCAATGTTTTAATGAATTGAGGATTTTATTATGTAGGGGTAAATCCTCAACTCTTCTGATTGCTTAGTGCTCACCTCTCAAATTTTTGGGAGGTTTTTTTTATTAAAAAATTGCCACCGTATAGCAAATTATGATACTATAATTTGCGAAAGGCTGGAATAATGAAACCCTCAAAAATAATTTTAATAACCGTTTTTTCTTTTTGCATATTGTTATATTTGGCATTCATATATGCGCTGCCGACCTTTTTTGACATTAATGACTACTTGCCTCAAATAACCCAAACAATTCAGGAAAAAACCGGTATAGTCATAAAATTTAAAGACGCAAAAACATTTTCCGACTGGAAGCTTTCTGCCGGCGCAACGGCACAAAGGGTTGATTTGTCTTATCCAAACGGTGAAAAGTTCGGGCAGATAAACGATTTTAAAATAGCAGTATCTGTTCCGTATCTTATTTTCGGAAAAATAAAACTCACTACGCTTGATTCTCAAAAAGCATTGTTTAATCTAAAAGTTAACAGTAAAGGGCAATTTTTGCTTGAAAAATACTTAAAACCCATTCAATTTGAAGAAGCCTATGGGCAAAAACTGCCTTTACGATTTTCATTTTATCCTTCTATTCCGGATATAAAAATCGAAAAATACAGGGTTTCTTTAATCAATACCGATACGTCAAAGGGGTATTTTTTCAAGGGAAAAAACTTTCAATTAAGCGATTTTGTTTTGGATAAGAAAGTTAAGCTAAAAGCGCAGGGCGCACTATTTTTGGATAATCGAAAACAAATCACTTATGACATTTGTGTTTTTACAAAAGTTCTTCCAGAATATAATTTTCAAAAATCTAAAACCGTATCGGATTTTAATATAGTAAAACTTTTTGAAGACTTGTACAGGTATAAATTCCTTGCGCAGATAAAATCCGATTTAAAAATAAGCGGTGAAAAACAAGATTTAAAAATAGACGGGAACCTTGATTTAGAAAATATTTCAACTGCAATAGACGGAGTAACACTTCCAAATAGCAAAATTAATTTAAAATTTGACGGGCACAAAATTAAAATCGATTCAAATATTTTCACCTCTCAAAGTGACAATTCGACTGTTGAGGGTACTTTTGAAAATGGTGACAAAAAATATCTGAATTTGGATGTCAAAAGCAAAAAAACAGAAATATCAAATCTGTTTTTGATAGCAAACAATCTTTGCAGAATTTTCGGGATAAAAAAGTTTGATAAAATTCACGCCGACGGAAAATTGAGTGCGGATTTCAAATTAAAAAGCGACTTTAAAACTGTTCATTCCGCCGGTTATTTAAAAATCGAAAATGCAAAATTGGATTATAAATTATACAATGCGTCTTTAAGTTCAATATTTGCAGATATTGATTTTTCACAAGACATGGTAAATATTAAAAAAGCAAGCGCGATTCTTAATTCACAGCCTATTGCAATAAAAGGAAGTCTTGATAAAAATGCTAACGCCGATATTTTAATTGATGGTAAAAACCTGCAGCTTAAAGGGCTTCTTGCCACATTGGGCAAAAGGGATTTTTTGAGTCAAAATGACGTTTTGGGCGGGTCCGTAAGTGTAAGTACAAAGCTTAAAGGTAGGCTGGATAATCTTTTGCCTGAAATTAATACTTCTTTTAATAACCTTATAATATACAATAAGCCTCACCGGGCAAAAATATCGGTACAAAGCGCAAATGCAAATTCAACAATAAAAAATAAAGAATTTAAGGGCAAAATCAATGCAAACAGCATAAAAATTTCTTCCCAAAATTTCTTTAAATTAATCTTGTTGCCTGAATTGTCCGTAAGTTTTGATAAAAAAGATTTAAATATAGAAAAAAGTTCAATCCTCATGGACAATTCCAAATTGAATTTCTACGGAAAGATTTCTAACTACAATTCGCCAAACTTCTTTGTTGACATTAAAGCAAAAGGCTTCATTTTGGCAAAAGACATTTCTTCAATGACAAAAAATTATAAACCCGAATCAATCGGGAAACTTCCGATTATAATAAAACTTTACGGAGGTGAAAAACAAAAAATTCAGGCTCAAATGCTTGCAAACAAAAACAACCATGTTTCTTTCGTTGATATAAAAGGGCTGGGGCAGACTTCTCTTGTAAACTGCGATTTAACCCTTGATAAAGACATTATAATAGAAGAAATTGCCCTTTACTCAACAAAAGCAATAAATTCTCTTTCGGAAAATTTTAAAACCAATACTTCATCAGGCTACAAAGTCTTAACTTTAAGCGGAAAAATTTCTGATATAAATTCTGAGGCGAATTTCAGAGATATCGGAATAAAAATTCCTAATCAGCTTACGGTTTCGCTTCCTGATTATCCTAATTCAACTGCCCGATTAAAAGGCGATTTGACCATGAACGGAAATATCAAAAATCCTGATATCGAAGGTTATTTGTCAATTTCGTCACTTTCAATTCCTGAGCTTCAACTCGGTTTTAAAAATTCAATGATACATTTTAACCAAAATTTTATAAGTGCGACTTGTCCTGAAGGTTTATTTGGAAATTCAATCGTTAATATAAATGCCCTTGCGCTGAACAACTTTTCTCAAGGCTTGGTTATAAACAATGTCGATATAACCTCCGAAAACCTTGAATTGAGCGACCTTACTGGTCTTATATCAAAACTTCCTAAAAAAACTGATGCATCTTTTACTGTTTTAAGCGGCACAAGCAGGCTCGACAGATTTAAGGCGGCAGATATTATAACTACAAATGTCACTTCAAATATTTCCTTAAGAAATAATATTTTCAGTATGGATAATGTCAGAGGCGATGCTTATTTGGGCAAATTTGCAGGGAGTATAAATTACGACCTTATATGGCAAAAGCTTGGGCTTAATTTGCAAGGAAGGGGTTTGAGTGCTGCTGTGGCAATTAGAGCACTTAGTAAAATGAAAGAAGAAATTCACGGACAGCTTGATTTTGATTCAAACATCACAATGTCAGGGCAAAACAGAAATCAGCTTCTAAAAACCCTTAAAGGTAATACAAAATTTGTAATTTCAAACGGAGAAATGGGAACACTGGGCAAGCTGGAACACCTTTTATATGCGCAAAATATTGTCTCAAATAATTTGTTTAAAACAAATCTTAATTTGATAGCAAAAGCCGTAAGTGCTAAAAATACAGGAGTTTATAAGTATATGAGAGGGGATGTTGATTTTTCCAAGGCATGGGCAAATATTTCCTCTCTTACCACAACGGGTCCTTCAATGAGCATGTACATTACAGGGAGATATCATTTGATAGATGAAGTTGCAAATCTGACAATTTTAGGAAGGGTTTCTGATGATGTAGCCCAAGTTCTAGGGCCCCTGGGCGATATTTCTGTTGACAAAATAATTTCTTCAATAACAAAAACCGATTTGCCTCAAAGACAAATTACCACAAATGCAAATTATGAAAAAATCGACTTAATTCCGCCTCTCACGCCCAAGACAAATCTTCCTACAAAAATATTTAAGGTAATAATTGACGGGAAAGTCCAAAGCCAAAGTTCTGTTAAGTCTTTCAAATGGTTAGCCGCGCCTCAAGCATTGCAGTATATTGAAAACTCTCCCGCAAGAGAAGATAATTTTGTACAAAAAAATACTGTTGAGCAAAATCAAAAAGAAAATCCAAAAGAAGTCGGGATTCCTGATTTTGTTGATTCACTTCCGGATTTAAAAAGGTAGAAAAAATTATATTGTAATAATAAAATTTATTTTGTCAGTAAACGGTAAATTTATAACGTCATTCTGAACTTGATTCAGGATCTTTCCAGAAAAGTAGGTTGGGCTTTCCGGCCCAACAATAAAAAATCATTTTGTCGTTGCGAGGCGCAGCCGAAGCAATCCAAAAATCTTTACGCCACAGAAATAGGAAATAAAAAATATATTTTAATTAGTTAGATTGCCGCGTCGCTCGGTTAGCACCTCGCTCCTCGCAACTACGCGTGCGACTTTAGCATACTCCCAAAATCATTTACCCCTCGCAACGACGCGTGCGACTTTAGCATACCCCCCACAAATCATTTACCCCCTCGCAATGACTTAAGAGAAGGATAGTGTGGCATTTGTATAAAACAGAATTTCTTAAATCGTGTGCATTTTGTCAAAAATGGCTTTTCTTTGAACCCAAACTTCCATTTGGATTTCTTTTCCCGCTTGAATAAGAGCCTCTTTTATTTCTTTAAAAGAATGTTCTGATGCGCTTATATCACCAAGCATAAACATCACAAAATGACCCTGCATAAGTGTTTGTTTAATATCTTCGATGTTTACACAATGTTTTGCCAAAATAGCTGTAATAGTTGCCACTATACCTATTTTGTCTGTACCGGAAATTGTTATTATGATTTTTTCTTCTTTCATTTTCCCTCTTAGCTTAAAAAATAAAAATGCATGTAACAGGCATAAACAAAGCCTAAAAGTGCACCTGCAAAAACTTCAACAGGAGTGTGTCCAAGAAGTTCTTTTAATTTTCCGCCCGCCGATTGCACATCGTGTTTATAAAAATCGTCCATAATTTTGTTTAAGCAAGTTGCCATTTTACCCGAAGCCCTTCTGAGTCCTGCCGCATCGTACATAACAACAGTCGCATATCCTGCCGAAACGGCAAATATTATTGAATCAAATCCCGAAATCAGACCCACTGCGGTAGAAAGTCCTACAACACCTGCAGAGTGAGAGCTAGGCATTCCGCCTGTTGTCGTAAATACTTTAAAATCAATTTTCTTTTTTACAATCAAATGGAGTAAAAACTTTATTATCTGAGCAATTAAAGCTGCAAAAATGCCCGTAAGCATTACTTCATAACCTGTATTTACGATTTGAGTTCCATTTAACATTTTAAGAATTTGACCTTTCTTGTATCCCTTTTATTATCTCTTCTAAAATCCCCGATTTGATATTGTTTTTTGAAATTATATCATGAGCCTTATTTAAAAGGCAAATCACTTCACTTCTGGCCTTTTTTACTCCAAAAAGTGCGGTGTAGGTTGATTTTTGGGCATCTTTATCTTTGCCTAACGTTTTGCCCATTTTTTCAAAAGAAGAAGTTTCATCCAAAATATCGTCACAGATTTGGAAAGCAAAGCCCAAGCACTGTCCTAAATCGTCCATTGCTTTTATTATTTTTTCATCTGCTTTTGCAATTATTGCCCCTGCTTTGAGCGCAAGTTTAAATAAATCCGCGGTTTTGTGAGTGTGGATAAATTCAAGGGTTTTAGGCGAAATTTTTTGTCCTTCGGATTGAATATCGACAATTTGTCCTGCAATCAGACCGAAAGCACCTGCTGCTATGCAATATTGTTCAACAAGTTTAATTTTGACTTGAGCATCAAGGTTTTCGGATTGCTGAATTATTATCTGAGGTGCTAAAGTCAAAAGAGCATCGCCTGCAAGAACAGCGGTAGCCTCAGAAAATGCTTTGTGATTTGTGGGCTTTCCCCGTCTGAAATCGTCGTTGTCCATACAAGGAAGGTCATCGTGGATTAAACTTTGGGCATGGAGCATTTCGATAGCGCACGCCGTCGGAATCGCGTCTTCAATTTTCCCGCCGAAAATTCTGCAACTTTCTAAGCACATAACAGGTCTGAGCCTTTTACCTTCTGCTAAAACGCTGTAGCGCATCGACTCAAATATTTCTTGCGGATAGGTTATTTTTAAAAACTTATCTAGATTTTTATTTATTAGTTCTATGTATTCGCGCATATTGTCAGGCATGTTCTAAATCCTTATATAATTGCTGTTTTAAAGTGTTTCTGGCGGATTGCCTTTTTTTATTGCTTATCTTTGCCACTTTTTTGTTTAAGGTCTTTTTATGAAAACTTTCTTTCTTTGTGCCTTCGGTTTTTATTTTTTCTTTAAATCCTTTTGCTTCCTGAACAAAAGCAAGGTAGCTTTGGTATCTTGACAGGTCGATTTCATCAATGTGGGCAAGAACATTGCAGCCTTCTTCTTGAATATGCAGGCAGTCTTTGAATTTGCAGTCGCTTTTGTGCTGCTTTATTTCATCAAAAAGTTCATCGATTTGTGTCGGCAAAAGAAAATCAAATTTAAGATTGCTGAACCCGGGGGTGTCAATGATTTTAATAGGGGCGTGGATGCGTGGATACGTGGATGCGTGGATATTTCCGTATCTACGCATCTTCGCATCTTCGCATCTTTTAATCTCAATTATTTCGCAGTGTCTGGTCGTGTGAATTCCTCGCCCTGTTTTTTCGCTGACGGGCTTTGTTTTAAGGTTCAAATCGGGGCAAATCGAGTTTATCAAACTCGATTTGCCCACGCCTGAAGTTCCGCAAAAAACCGTCATTTTGCCTTTGAGCATTTGGGCAAAATCTTCTATGCCGAGTTTTTCCAAGGCAGAGGTGAAGATTATTTCAAAACCTAAAGGTTCGTAAATTTCAAATATTTTTTCAATAACGCTGTCGTCTTCAGACAGGTCATTTTTGTTGAAGCAAAGTTTTGTTTTAATTTTATGGTGTTTGGCAAGACAGATATATCTGTTTAATTGCTCAAAATTAAGGTCGGGTTCTTTTATTGAAGAAACAATAATTACCTGTTCAACGTTTGCAACACTGGGGCGGGTAAGAAAATTTTTTCTGGGGTAAATATTTTCAATAACCGCGGTATGTTTTTGAGGATTAATGTCGGAACATTCGACAAAATCGCCTACCATAACTTTTTCTTGCTGTTTTTTAAGTATTTCTCTGATTTTACATTCAAAAAACTTCGCATTATCTGCGAATTTTACATAATAGAAATCAGAATGTATTTTAAAAACCTGTCCCTTCAATTTTGACATTTTACCTTTCATTAATCTAACAATAATACTATAAATTGTTGCTGACAATCAAATGTTAACAAATTTTCAAATTAGTTTGTTTATGATAGTATAAATATCAGAATCTTTGTCATCCTGAACTTGTTTCAGGATCTATCCCAGTTAGGACTTTGGAAAGATGCTGAAATAAATTCAGCATGACATGGGATTTATAAGTTGGTAACAAGAGTTTTACAGGAGAAGACATGATATCGGTAAACGATTTAAAGACAGGATTAACATTAGACTTAGACCATGGGCTTTGGTCGGTGGTTGAGTTTTTGCACGTAAAACCCGGCAAAGGTGCTGCTTTTGTAAGGACAAAACTTAAAAACGTGGAAACGGGACAGGTTATTGAAAGAACTTTCAGAGCAGGCGAAAAAGTCGCAAGAGCAATGCTTGACAGACGCGATATGCAGTATTTATACAAAGAAGGCAAAAGCTTTGTAATGATGGATATGGAAAATTATGAACAGATTTCACTGTCTGAAGAGCAAATCGGCGAGGGTATAAAATACTTAAAAGAAAACATGATGCTATCTGTTTTGCTTCACGACGGCAAAACAATAGGTGTTGATATGCCAATGCAGGTTGAATTGGAAGTAGTGGACACTCCGCCTTCAGAAAAAGGAAACACCGCACAAGGAGGTACAAAACGCGCCACAACAGAGACAGGTGCGATTGTGAATGTTCCATTTTTTGTACAAAACGGTGATAGAATAAGAGTTGATACAAGAACCAATGAGTATTTGGACAGATGCTAGATTTTGTGAATAAGTGAATAGGTAAATAGGTGAATAAGTTCAATTTGTTGCTTCGCAACGAAAATAACAAAGGAGAAATTTATGAATTTTGATATGGATTATGTAAAAAAGCTTATAAAAATTTTAGAAGAAAGTTCTTTGACAGAAATTGCCTTAGAAGACGGCGAAAAAGCTATTATGCTTAAAAAAGAAAAAGAAGTTATAGCAGCACCGCAGGTTGTAACAGCTACAATGACATCTTCTACAGCAGGATTGTCAGAATCTTCTGTTTGTGTTGCCGCGCCTAAGGGCAAAGCAATCACTTCACCTATGGTGGGGACTTTCTATAAAGCACCTTCTCCGGGTGCACAACCTTTTGTTGAAGTCGGTGCAACAATTTCAGAGGGGCAGGTTGTTTGTATTATTGAAGCAATGAAACTTATGAATGAAATCGAATCAGAACATGCAGGAAAAATCGTTGAAATTTGCGTTGAAGACGGTCAGGCAGTCGAATTCGGACAAGTATTGATGTACGTAGAATAAGTTGAAAAGTCGAAAAGTTGAACAGTTGAAAAGTTAATAAAAACAAAACTGTTCGACTATTCGACTGTTAAACTATTCAACTAAATTGAATAATCATAAAAGGACAACATATGTTCAAGAAAGTACTAATAGCAAACCGCGGCGAAATAGCGGTGAGAATAATAAGAGCGTGTCGTGAATTGGGAATTCCCACAGTTGCGATTCACTCTGAAGCGGATGCAAATTCGCTTCATGTAAGCTTAGCCACAGAAGCTTATTGCATAGGTCCTGCGCAGAGCAAAGACAGTTACTTGAGTATTCCTGCGATAATTTCAGCGGCGATGATGTGCGGGGCAGACGCCATTCACCCGGGTTACGGGTTTATGGCAGAGCGCGCGGATTTTGTTGATATTTGTAATCAGCACGGGATAAAATTTATAGGGCCGTCGGCTGATGCCATGAGAAAAATGGGCGATAAGGCAACTGCAAGAAAAACCATGAAGGAACACAATGTTCCTATAACCCCGGGAACCGATTTGGTTAAAACCGTTGATGACGCAAGAGACTTTGCAAAAAAAGTCGGTTATCCGATTATAATAAAAGCAACGGCAGGCGGCGGCGGAAAGGGAATGAGAATTGTCCGCAAAGATGACGAGCTTGAAATAATGATGAACATGTGCCAAAACGAAGCTCAAAATTCTTTCGGAAACCCCGGCGTTTACATAGAAAAATACCTTGAAAACCCGCGCCACATTGAGGTTCAGATTTTAGGCGACAGTTTCGGAAATGTTGTTCACTTGGGCGAAAGAGACTGTTCTATCCAACGCCGTCACCAAAAATTAATTGAAGAAGCACCATCGCCTGCGATTAATGAACACACAAGAAAAGAAATGGGCGAAGCGGCAGTCCGTGCCGCAAAAGCTATAAACTATGAAGGTGCAGGAACGATAGAATTTCTGCTCGATAGCGACGGAAAATGGTATTTTATGGAAATGAATACCAGAATTCAGGTTGAACACTGTGTTACAGAGATGATTTCAAACATTGATATCGTAAGAGAACAAATTATTGTGGCAGCAGGTGAAAAGCTTGATTTTGCGCAAAAAGACGTTCTTTTAAGAGGACATGCTATAGAGTGCAGAATTAACGCGGAAAATCCTGATAAAGATTTCATGCCGTGTCCGGGAAAAATTGAAGGTTACGTTACACCCGGTGGCTTTGGCGTAAGGGTGGATTCGCACGCATATCAAGGGTATTCGATTCCGCCGTTTTACGATTCTATGATAGGAAAACTTATCTGCTGGGGAAGAAATAGGCAGGAGGCAAGGCGTAGAATGTATCGTGCGCTTAAGGAATATGTAATCACCGGAATTGAAACGACAATTCCTTTTCATCAGGATATAGTAGAAGACGATGTATTTATTTCCGGCGATTTTAACACAGGATTTATCGAAGAATATTACAGACGCAAAAACGTTGCAGAATAGGGATTTATAACTAAAATGGGATATAAAATTTTATCAAAAAAAGAACTTTGTCCGAACCAATACGAAATTACAATAGAAGCACCGTATGTTGTGCGAAACGCAAAAGCAGGACAGTTCATTATTTTGAGGGTGGATCAAGACGGGGAAAGAGTACCGCTTACAATAGCAGATTTTGACAAGGAAAAAGGCGAGTTGACGATTGTTTATATGGCAGTCGGCTATTCCACAAAAAAACTTGCAATGCTTGATGTTGGTGATGAAATAGCCGATTTGGTCGGACCTTTAGGACAGCCCACTCATATAAAAAAATACGGGACAGTCGTTTGTCTTGCAGGCGGCTACGGTGCTGCACCCTGCTATTTGATTGCAAAAGCTTTTAAAGAAGCAGGGAACAAAGTTTATATGATTATGGGCGCAAGAAATAAAGAATTGATTTTCTGGCAGGAAAAAATGGAAAAAGCCTGCAGTGAGCTTTTTATAACAACAGACGACGGGACTTTAGGCGAAAAAGGCTTTGTAACGCAGGTGCTGGAGCGGATAATGAATTCTGAAAAAGTAGATTATGCAATAGCCGTAGGACCTATGCCGATGATGAGAGCGGTTGCGAATATGACCAGAGACAAAGGAATTTACACCGAAGCCAGCATGAATCCGATTATGGTTGACGGAACAGGCATGTGCGGGGCTTGCAGGGTGACAGTCGGCGGTGAAGTTAAATTTGCCTGTGTTGACGGTCCTGACTTTGACGCACATAAGATAGACTTTGATGAAGTTATTAACAGAATGAAAATTTATAAAGAACAGGAACAAAAACATGATGAAAATTGCAAGTTGTTCAAGCAAAAGGTGAAGGAGTAGATTATGAGTGAAAAAAACATACCTTACTGTCCGCTTATGAGCGCGGGAAACACAATAGAAATAATTTGCACACAGGAAAGATGCGCCTGGTATTTGAAAAATTACAGAATGTGTGCTATGTATGTTTTGGCGCACAATGCTGCTTTGGACATTCAAAGCAAGCAGCCCAAAAAGAATTGAGATAGAGAAGGAAAGTTGTATTTATGAAAGTAGCATTATGTATTAAACAGGTACCTGACACAGCCGATATAAAATGGACGGAAAACAACACAATTCAAAGGGAAGGCGTAGAAAGCGTAATTAACCCTTTTGACATGTACGCAATCGAAACAGCGGTGAGGTTAAAAGAAAATTTCAAAGATGTCCACATCACCGTACTTTCAATGGGGCCTCCGCAGGCGCAGGATATTCTTAAAAGAGCAATTTCAATGGGAGTTGACGAAGGATTTTTAGTTTCGGATAAGAAGTTTGCCGGTGCGGATACCGTTGCAACAAGCAGAACTCTTGCCACTGCCATAAAAGAAAAAGTCAAAGATGTTGATTTGATTATCTGTGGGCAATTCGCAACAGACGGCGATACGGCTCAGACAGGGCCGAGCATAGCTCAGCAGTTAAATTTCCCTCAGGTAACTTACGTTAAAGAAATTGTTGACTATAAAGACGGGTTTTTAACCGTAAAAAGAGAAGTCGAAGACGGAATTGAAATAATAAGAACCACACTTCCTGCGGTTTTGTGTATGCTCAAATGCGATTATGAGCCCAGAAGACCTTTGATAAACGGCTTTGTTAAAGCGCAGAATGCCCAAATTAATATGTATAACGCAGAAGACATTAAGCTTCAGCCAGAGCAGGTCGGCATTAAAGGCTCTCCTACTTATGTAAGCAGAGCTTTCAGGCCGGAACAAAAGCAGGGCGGAGATGTTATTACGCCTGAAACCCCTCAAAAAGGAGCGGAAATTATTAAAGAAAAATTAAAAGAGTTTGAAATAGTAAAATAATGACACTTGCCACAAAAATGTAGAATGAGGAAAAAATGGAAAACGAAAAAGAAAACAAAGGAATATTAATTTACGCAGAAATTACAAGGGAGGGAACTCTAGCTCCGGTTGTGCTGGAACTTGCAAATACAGCTTACGATTTGGCACAAAAACTGGGCGGAGAAGAGATTTCAGCGGTACTTATCACAAAAACCGGAAATATTGAATACATTAAAAACGAACTTAGAAATAACGGCTTTGATAAGGTTTATATAATTCAAGACGACAGATTGAGAGATTATTCGACCGAGCTTTATTCAAAAATTGCAATAGATTTGGTCAGGCAGGTTAAACCGTCAATCTTTTTAATCGGTGCAACCACTCAGGGAAGAGATATTGCTCCAAGAATCTCGTCAACTCTTAATACGGGATTGACTGCAGATTGTACAGGACTGGATATTAATGAAAAAGGTCAGCTTGCAGCCACCAGACCGACATTTGGCGGAAATTTAATGGCAACAATTTTGTGCAAAAACCTTCCTCAAATGGCATCTGTAAGACCGAAAGTCTTGAAAAAAGCATCAGAACCCAGAGTTAAGGATACTCAATTTATAGATTTCCCTTCAAATATCGATGGAATAGACAAAAAAGTCGAGATTGTAGAATTTATAAAAAACTTTCAGGCAGCATCAGGCCCTAGAATTGATGAGGCTGAAATTATTGTGGCAGGCGGAAAAGGACTCAAATCGCCTGACGGGTTTAAGCTTCTTGAAGAACTCGCCCAAGTTTTGGGAGCAGCAGTCGGCGCAAGCCGTCCCTGCGTGGATGCTGGCTGGGCAGATCATGCCATTCAAGTCGGGCAGACGGGCAAAACCGTTATGCCGAAGCTTTATATAGCATGTGCCATTTCAGGTGCAATTCAGCATACAGTCGGAATGAGCGGTTCTGAAAAAATCATCGCAATAAACAAAGACCCTAAAGCCCCTATTTTCGGCGTTGCCGATATCGGAATTGTGGGGGATGTTTATGAAGTTGTTCCCGAATTGATTAAAATGCTGAAGGGGTAAATGAGGGGTAAATGAGGGGTAAATGAAAAACACGGTAGTGGTCGGAGCCCAGTGGGGCGACGAAGGAAAAGCTAAAATAACAGATTTATTGGCGACAAAAGCCGATTTAATCATAAGATACCAAGGCGGCTGCAATGCAGGGCACACCGTCGTTGTGGAGGATAAAACCTACAAATTTCACCTTATACCCTCAGGAATTTTATACGAAGGCAAAACCTGTTTTATCGGTGCAGGAACAGTAATTCACCCTGAAACTTTTGAGCAGGAAGTCAAAGATTTAATCAAGCAAAACATAAGCCCTAAAGGCTTGAAGGTAAGCCCTCTTGCTTCAATTACTATGCCCTATCACATTGAAATGGACGGATATTCCGAAGACAAAGCCAAAAAAGGCAAAATTGGGACAACAAAAAAAGGAATAGGTCCGACTTACACAGACAAAGTGGCACGTTGGGGGCTTAAAATAGAAGATTTATACTCATTCGAGGCTCTGAGTGAAAAACTTGACGTGATTCTTCCGATTAAAAACAAAATGCTTAAGACCTTCGGGCTTAAAACCTATACAAAACAAGAAATAACGCAGCTTTGCGCAAAATATGCCAAAATATTTGAATCTTACGTTGATTTTGACTGGCAAAACACATTGAATGAAGTAAAAAGAGTAAATAAGACAATTCTTTTTGAAGGTGCGCAGGGCGTAATGCTTGATATAGATTACGGTACTTACCCTTTTGTCACAAGCTCAAACCCGATAGCAGGCGGTGCTTGTACAGGAAGCGGCTTAGGGCCGACTTCAATAAAAGAAATCATAGGGGTATCAAAGGCTTACCTTACAAGAGTCGGCGAAGGTCCTTTTATAACTGAACTTGAAGATGAAGTGGGCGGCAAAATAAGAGATATCGGGCGGGAATTCGGCACAACAACGGGACGTCCGCGCCGTTGCGGCTGGTTTGACGTTTTAATCGCCAAATATGCCGTTCTGGTAAGCGGTTTGACTTCAATGGCGATTACAAAACTTGATGTGTTTGACGATTTTGACGAAATTAAAATTTGTACAGCTTATAAAGACAAAAGAGACGGTAGAATTTATAAAAATTATCCTACAAACGTTTTTGTTCACAAATATCTTGAGCCGATTTACGAAACGCACAAAGGCTGGAAAAAACACATATCAAACTGCAGAAAATGGGAAGAATTGCCGCTCAACGCCCAAAATTACTTAAAAAGACTGGAAGAACTTTTTGAAATTCCAATATCAATAGTAAGTGTCGGTCCAAAGCGTGAACAGACGATTTTGTTGGATGAATAGTTGAAAAGTCGAATAGTCGAATAGTTGAAAAGTTTATAAGAAGATAAGATTTGTAGATGCGTGGATTATTCTGCTACGCTTCTACGCGTCTTCTCCTCTTATCCTCTTATTCACTTCTATTTACCATTTACTATTTACTATTTACTCACTAATAATGTAGCTTTTACACTATTTAGTTTTGTAAAATTCTTATTGTAAAAGGCTTGCAGCCACTTGAGATAATTGTGAATTTATGTTACAATAGTAGTAGAAAGCCTGAAAAAGATGAAAAAGGTTTTTTCAGAGTGTTATTCCCCCACAAAGTAATGAGGCTTGAAGCCCCAAATCAAAAAAGCACAAAAGGTCTAGAACCTCATTTACCCTCCACTCTCAAATAAAAAAGGTATCCGAGTACTTAATGTTGGTGAGAAAAATGGATACCTTGGTTTTAACTCCAAAAAAATTAACAAGATTAATCGTTCACACGGTTAACTTTTGTGTTGTTTTAGGGGTTTTGGTCGCTCAGCATGTTTTTGAGGGGCCGCCGCTTATCGCACAAGAGCAGATTAAGCTTGCAAACAATACCGCGATATCTCCGATTTTTAACACGGTAACGCTAGAGGCAAATGTAGCAAAACAGCTTAGCATAGAGCAAAAGACAAAGGCATTTGATGAGGAAATAAAGCGAAAGTATAAGACAGGAATCATAACAGAAGTAGATAAGGGAGTAAAACACATAAGGATAACCAAATATTACCAAGGACAACCTGTAAGGATAAACGTAATAGAAGTAAATTCAGAGATTAACCCCGACCTTCAATTAACCCCAGCCATAGCATCAGAAACATTAGCAAATAAAGCATCAATAAGCAGCATAGCAAAGAAAAACAATTCAATAGTCGCAATCAACGGTACATTCTTTAAGCCTGCAACAGGCGTTCCCCTCGGGACTTTAATGATTAACAAGAAAATGTACACAGGGCCTATCTATAACAGAGTAGCAATGGGTATTTTTGACAATAAATACGATATGGCTCGAGTTCAGCTTGACGCGACTTTAAAATCAGGCTTACACAGTGTAAAAGTCGATAATATAAACCAGCCAAGAATGCTTTCGACTTACGTTATTGTCTATACAAGAGAATGGGGTAAATTTGCGCCGCCTTCGCCTAAATACGGAAAACAAATCGCTGTTAAAGATAACAAAGTTATAGAAGTTTCAACTTCTGCACTTGCAATACCCGAAGACGGTTTTGTAATAGTGGCTCCGGAAGCAAGGTTAAAAGATTTACTTGGGGCAAAAAACATTCGCTTTGATGTCGCAACACTTCCCGAGTGGCAGGGAGTTAATCACATAATAAGCGGCGGACCTTATCTTGTTAAGCACGGTGAAGTTTTTGTGGATATGACAGAACAAAAGCTTGCTTCAATCGGTGGCAGAAACCCAAGAAGCGCAATAGGCTATACCGCAGACAATAACTTGATTCTCGTTACAGTTGACGGAAGAGAAAGCAGCTCTGTGGGAATGACTTTAATGGAGCTTGCAAATTTTATGAAATCAATCGGTTGCATAAACGCAATGAACCTTGACGGCGGAGGTTCAACCGTTCTTTATGTCAACGGACAGGTTGTTAACCAGCCGCAGGTAAAAGGCGGAATTGCCCTTTCAAATGCACTTACTTTAAACAAAACCAACAGTGAGATTGGATACAAAGACTAATTAAGAGGACACGGAAAATTCCGAAATCTACAATTTCGAGAATTTTCCGTGTCCGACCTTAAGAAGGTAAAAGCCAAGCTATACTTGGTTAAAGGATAGCTTGGCTTTTACTGGACTATGGAGGTGCGAGAAAAATTTTCAATTTTTCCGCATTCTCTAATTCAAAACGCCCGACAGTTTTTCTGTCGGGCGTTCTTTTTTTAAGTTTATCAATCCGGCGATCTTAATTACAATAAACCGAGAACCTTTTTGTACCAGGAAAATGTTTCGATTTCCAGTCCGTTAAATGTTGTTTTTAAACATTGTTTTTTCAGGTAACTCTCGAATTCATCATTGAATCTTGACTTGGATTTTTTGATTTTTACATCATTAGTCGCTACGGTTTGCATAGATTTTCTCCTTACTATCTTAACCTATTTGTAATTATCTATATAAAATACGCAGAAAATGCGTTGAAACATGAACTTGGGAACACAGCTATTATAACATGAAGGTTGAATTAAATCTAGAGGTATAAAAACATGAAATAAAAAAAAATTGCTAGTTACTGCAAAAAAATACTGTAAATTTTTATAAAGCAAAATTGTTTTTTAAATATTAGTTTCTTTTAACTCTAAAAGCAAGCTCGCTTGGCGGATGTGTAAAGTCGCCTGCGGGCAAAAAGCCGTATTTTTCTTTAAGTCTGGTTATTAAATTATTTTTTTGCGGATCAAAATCGAAAAATAAACTTTCATAAATTATTACCCCGTCTTTGATGATAGGGGCATTTGAGTTTTGAAAAATGTCTGAATATTTTGCTACGAAATCTCTGTGGGCAACTGAATTAAGGGCAAGACAGTTGATTTCTTCCTGAACGGAATTTTGCCCGTCACCGTCTTTGGCATGTCCTGTCTCATGAAGGATTGCTTCTGATATTGCAAGAATTTCTTCCGTGGCTTGAGTGTTTTTATAGATTTCGTTTATTTTAATGGTGTTATTTTCAAAATCATATTGGGCGTGAGTGTTTGGCATGGAAAGAGTATCAAATTTTATTCTTGTATTAGATTTGTTTATGAATTCAAAGGCTTGTGCTCCGCTTTTAAAGGGCAAAATTGCACCTTGAGCTTGAACGTATTTTATGTTTTCCGTATCAAAATTTAAGTTTTTTAAATAATCAAGTGATTTTAAGATTACAGGGTCATTTGTCCATGAAAAATCTTGTGTTTTTTGCACGGGAGTTGACCTGACTAAAATATCTTTGGATGAAAAGTTTATATTTGAAAAATTACTAAACTTCCGATATTTTTGTTGCATCGGTAAGTTTTTAGGGTATTTGTACTTGTCGGGGCAGGCATGTACTTTCATGGAGAATCATCCTTTTGGGGGGAATTTTCAAATTATAGTATAAATTTGAAAAAAAAAGAGTCACCCAGATGGGTGACTCTTTTTTTTTCAAAAGTTCTAATTTTTATTTATGGATTTGATGATTTTTTCTATTTTAAACTTAAACTCGGGTATCTTATCCTTTATTGTTTTATAAATTATTTCGTAATCAACTCCAAAATAATCGTGAATTAATTTATCTCTCATTCCCGCAATTTGTTTAAAAGGGACATCGGGGTATTTACTTTTAATTTCTTCGGATAAATTTTTCACTGCTTCGCCTATAATTTCAAAGTTTCTCTCAACCGCATCAATTGTTTTTTCATCTTTTTTAAATACTTCAAAAGACATATTTTCTGTATATTTAAGTATTTTATTTACGGATGTTTGAATATCTTTTAGATAAAATAACGGATTTCTTTGCTTCATAAGTTTATTGCCTCTTTTAAAATGGTTTTTTTGATAAAACTTTTTAACCCATTTTTTGTTCCTAAATCAATTTTTTTACCGAATAAATTTTGTAAATATTCCTGCAAATCAATCATTTCAAACATGTCAATGACTTTTTGAAAATCTACAAGCAAATCAATATCGCTGTCTTGAGTTTGCTCACCTTTTGCGTATGAGCCGAAAAGTAAAAAACCTCGAACGTGATATTTTTCTTTCAAAAATTTCTCATTTTCTTTTATTTTATTTTTAATTTCTTCTAAAGAATAAACTTTTTTATTCATAATTTGCCTCTTTTAAGTATTGGAATTTTAACATATTTTTTGCTTTTTAGCAATTTTTTGAAATATATTAAAAATTTTGTACATTGGTATTGAATATAAAAAGGGGCGGACACTTCGTGTCCGCCCCTTTTTCAAGGATAAGTGTATATATTAATCTGAGCAGCCAAAGGCGATTGTTAGGTGTTCTTTAGGGTTAACTGCTGCAACTTTGTAGCCTTTAGGGTCAACAAGGTAAGCAACTTCGTCGCCGGTGGTTTGGAATAGTCCTGTAGCACCGCTGAAGGCTGTTCTTGCGAAGTCAACAGGTGCAACGATTGCTGCTTTTCCTGCATCTTGCAAGCTTCTGCCTGAGGCACGGAATTGTCCCTGGAAGATTTCGCCCGATGCGATACCGACTCCGTTGGAGACGCTTTCAAAAGCGTTACCCGCATTTGAAATCATACCGCCGATTGTTCTTCCTGTAGTACCGACAAGTGCACCTGCCCATGTAAATGGCATAGAAACAAGTCTTGCTACCGCATTTTGTGTTTTAGCGCAGTTAATCTGAGCGGTAAGAATTTGTCTTGGAAGGTCCGCACAGCAACCGCTGCAATCTTCGATAGTTGTGAAAGCAAGTTTCAGTGCACCTTTTTCGCATCCTGAAGGTCTTATAACTTCAACGATTTTACCGTTAACTCTTGAACCGCAAGGATAGCAGTGTCCGTTGATAGTTACTTCTTCAAGTGTTGTAGTGGCAAACTGTTGACCTACGTGAGAAGATTTTGCGTTGATTTCGTCTAGGAATTCCAATTTAAGTGTAGGAATTTTAACGATTTCTTCTTGTTCCATGTATGCTTTTTTAGGACAGCAAGGGTCTGCCGGTTTAGGGCAATCGCAGGCTGTTGCAGGGTTTGTGTCTAACCCCATAGCAATTCTTGTTGTTTGAAGCATATCTGCGATTTCTGCTCTTGAAGCGTCTTTACAAGGATTAATTGTATTAGGTGTTAAGCTGTTTTTAAGTATGCCTGTTTCAAGAGCTTTTGCGACGGGAATTTGTGCCCAGCTTGGAACCTTGTCACCGTCACAGTATTGGCTCAAGATTTGTTGAGCTTTGCAAGAGTCCATTTCACAGTTAATGCTGTGAGCCATTGCGGTAAGTGCTTCTACACGAGATACGTGGTTATTGGGTTTGAATTTGCAGCCGGGATATCCGCACATAATTCCTTCATCAACCGCTTTTGCGATTAAGGAATTAGCCCAGTGGCTTCTTGGAACGTCTTTGAAGATGTTTTTTGTAGGTAAGCTACTGCAATTCAAGTTGTAGCCTTTAACTATCATTGTTGCAAATTCTGCACGGGATACATCTTTGCAGGGTCTAAAGAGTCTGTCAGGGTAACCTACAACGACGTTATTCATTGCGAGTTTGTCTATCGGACAAGCTGCCCAGTAGTTTGACGGAACATCAGGAAATGCATCCACCAAAGGTGCAGCAGCACCTGTACATCCGCAGCTGCATTGAGTTCCTGCTATGTTTGGCTCAAAAGGGACGAATGATTTTTTTAATGCATCAATTGAATTGGAAGTTTGAATTTGAATAGGACAGCAGGAATTGTCCATTTTGCAACAGTTTCTGTCAACTATTGCACCGTTGTTCAAGCATCCGCATCCGCAGGCAGAAGGACCTATAAGCGGCATTGAATTACATCCGCAGCAAGGTGCTGCAGCTCCTGTAATAATAGGCATTCCGTCGCAGGTTAATGGAACTGCTGCGCCTGTCATTTGTCCGCAGCCGACGACCGATACGCCTGCTCTTGAAAGCGCAAGTGAATCACAGTTGTCAAACGCCCAGGCTGTTTCAGTTGAGTAAATTGCGTTTTTTTGCTCTCCCACGTAATTGTTGTCGCCGTAAATTGCGTTAGGGTAAGCGTAAACTTGTTTCATGTCCAAATCAGCACAACTTGTGTTTGGACATGTCGCACATGCCGGAGTTGCGGGTTTGGCGCAAGGGTCACAGCATGGATCGCATGACTTTTTGCATGGGTCACAATCACACGGATTACATTTGCACGGGTTGCATTTGCATTTGTCGCAGCAAGAGTTGCAAGGTGTTGCACAAGCGCATGGCGGCGAGGCACAACTTGGAGTGCTGCTGCATGGACAAGCTGCCATTGCCGTATTTATAGAACACGTTGCTATTCCGACGGCAATCGCAGCTGCCATAGTAAGTTTTTTAATCGTCATTTTTACCTCCTTGTGTTTTTTTAAGATTTAATCAAAAATCTTGTGCTTTTAATCTAAAAAACAAACTTGTTAAATGATTATGTATTCTAAATACAATATGAAACATTGCCAAAAACGGTTATCCGCCTGGGCTATTTGAAAAGTGAGAGGCGAAGGGTGAGAAGTGAAGGGTGAGAGGTGAGAGGTGAGGGGTGAGGGGTGAAGAGGATTAAAAGTCGAAAAGTCGAACAGTCGAATAATTTATAAGAAGATAAGATGAGTAGATGCGTGGATGCGTGGGTTATCCTACTACGCCTCTTGGCATCTTCGCCTCTTGTCCCCTGTTTTAACATTTCTATTCACCATTTACCCCTAACTAGCAATTATTTTTTGTTTGGATTATGATACTACTATGAATGTAGAACAAGAGACAAAAATGCAAATCGGTATCCCCAGGGCAATGTCATTTTACACTAATTATCCGTTTTTGTACGGGTTTTTAACAGAACTTGGCATTGAAATAGTTTTATCTGATAAAACAACAAAAAAAACCCTCGCAAAAGGATCTTCACTTGTTGTAAGCGAAACGTGTTTGCCTGTAAAAGTCTATGTGGGACATATTTTAAACTTAATAGATAAAGGTGTTGATAAAATTTTTGTTCCTTCTTTTCAATCTATTGCTCCTAAAATTTATAATTGCTCCAAAATAAGAGGGCTTCCAGATTTAATAAGAAATGTTGTAAAAAAAGATTTTCAAATGATTGAAGCTACACTTGATAAATCAGAAAAAAATCAGGGATTTTACGAATTTTTAAAAGAAATTGTCGGACCTTTCGGCATAACTGATGAAAAAAGAATTAAAAAGGCATCAAAGGCAGGTTGGAGAGTTTACAATAATTTTAAGATTATGTCGCGTTCGGGTATGAGCTATAAACAGGCGATGAGCTATGCGCTTCAGGGAAAAGTTTTTATTTCACAGGAAACAAGAGAATATCCGATTTCAGTTGCACTTGTGTCGCACCCTTATAATATTTATGATGAACAAATTTCCATGAGGATTTTTGATAAGCTTAATGATATGGACGTTAAGGTTTACAG
>Ga0116170_10000767_pt1 | contig 33567 bp, 26 predicted proteins | sample AD_JPNHW1_MetaG_FD_89797 | JGI IMG/M metagenome (GOLD analysis project Ga0116170, IMG submission 89797) | Active sludge microbial communities of municipal wastewater-treating anaerobic digesters from Japan - AD_JPNHW1_MetaG | ecosystem: Engineered > Bioreactor > Anaerobic > Digestate | place... | reverse complement strand
GAAAGAAAAAAAGCTTAAAGAAAAAACCAGAAAGAAAAGATTTCAACGCACAAAAGCAAAAAAAACGTCCTGCAAAAAAAAAAAAAAAAAAAAATACCCGACAGCGAAAGACATCGGGTATTTTGGGTGGACCTGCCCTTTCCATTTCACTCCAAGGGCGATACAAAACATCGAGGGGAATCGGCTCCTTCGCTTGTCTCATAAAACAAGTCAAGCTGCGGTAGTCCACCCGCCCTTGAAACATGAAATCCCGTCATGTTTCAGACCAGGGCTTCTTTCAATCCCCCTTCAACTTAAACAAAAATACCCGACAGCGAAAGCTATCGGGTATTTTGGGTGGACCTGCCCTGAAGGGCTGGCCCAATAACCATTAATTTTTAAAAAAAATTGGACCTGAGGGGAATCGAACCCCTGGCCTCCGCAATGCGAATGCGGCGCTCTCCCAGCTGAGCTACAGGCCCTTGTCTCATTCTACTTTATCAAAGATTACAAGGACCAGTCCAATTAACCCTTCCTTCTCGATGGAGAATTGGACAGGCCCACAACAACAGAGAAATTCAGTTGCAGCAGGGCGTTATTATACACAATCTTCGATAATTGTCTTCAAAACATTGAAAACCTTTTCCTGCCCGATCTCGCGGAAGATCTCGTGATAAAAGCCGTCGAACTCCACCAGCTCTTTTTTCGTGGCCCGGACCTTTTCAAAAAAGCGCCGCGCCGCCCGCGGATCAACGATCCGCTCGTCCCCCGCAAGGAGGACGTAACACGGGAACGGAAATGCCGGTGCGAGCTTGCGGATCGCGCGCATCCGCTCCATGAGAAGGCCGATCAGCCGCGCCGATATCTTTCTCTCAATCAAAGGATCCGCCCGGTAAGCAGCCACCTCCGCGGCATCATGGGTCAAATGCTTCGGAATGACCGGATTGCGGTAAATGAACCCCGGACAAAAAAAACTGACGGCCCGGTTGATCAGCCCCAGGGCCGACAGACCTCTCAACCCAAGGAACGGCGAAGTCAAGATCAGCGCCTTAAGAGAAGACGGATTCCGGATCGCCCATTCAACGGCAAGAAGACCTCCGAGGCTGTGCCCCAAAAGAACCACGGGACCCTGAACACGAAAATGCTGGCTTAAATGCTCCCTGAAAGCCGTAATGTCCCGCAAATAATCCTCAAAAGACCCGACGGTCACACGCGCCCCGCCCGAACGCCCCATCCCCCGGTGATCCATGATCGCCATCCGGACTGGGAAACCCGATATGCTTTCGCTGAATTTCACATACCGTCCGGAATGCTCCCCGAATCCATGAAGAAGGATTATGGTCCCGCGAGCCCCGGCAGGGTCCCAGATCCGGAAGAAGATCTTTTCCTTGTCCCAGCTTTCAAAGCACCCCTCGATCCAAGACCCGCTCATCGCATCCCCTTAGACCTTGGAACCTGTCCGCTTGCACCACCGGTGATCGGCATGACGGTAAAGCTCCTCGATCGCCTCATGATATTCTTTCATGACAACGCGCCGCTTGATCTTGAGGGTTTGGGTCACCTCACCCGCCGCCTGGGTGAACTCACGGGAAAGAAGCAGGAAAGCCTTCACGGTCTCATATTTTGCGAGACCGTCCATCCGGACATCAAGACGCATCCGGACCCACTCGCAGATTTCCGGACGCCTAAGAATCTCTTCATACGGCAGGTTCTGCAGCTTAAGCATGCCGGCCTGAGCCATAACCTGAGCTTTGTCAGGAACGATCAGCGCGCACAAATAGGGCCGTTTGTCTCCGATCACAATGACCTGGGCAAAAAGAGCGTCTTCCAAGATGCGAAGTTCGATGTTCTGGGGCGACACGTTCTTTCCGCCGGCGGTGACAATGATGTCTTTTTTCCGGTCGGTGATACGGAGGAATCCTTCCGCATCGAAACTCCCGATATCCCCGGTATGGAACCAGCCGTCCCGGATAGAAGCCGCCGTAGCATCAGGCTGATTGTAATACCCCTTCATAACACACGGACCGGACGTAAGGATCTCCCCGTCTTCGGCGATCTTCACCCGGATTCCCGCGATGGGCTTGCCGACCGTGCCGAATCTGCAATCGTTGGGAGCATTCACCGCGATCACCGGAGAGGTTTCGGTGAGACCGTATCCTTCGAGGATCAGAACGTCCGCGGCAAAAAAGAAACGCGCGATATCTTTGGAAAGCGGCGCGCCACCCGATATAAAAAAACGGATCTTTCCGCCCATCGCATTCTTCAGCTTATTGAAAACCAGGTATTTGGCCAACCCATTATAGAAAGCGAGCCAACCCGGAACCGAGGTCTTGCGGATCTTCATCTGCGCGGTCCGGGTCCCGATCCGCACCGCCCAATGGAATAACGCCTGCCTCCACGGCGGAGATTCCCGGACCTTTTCGAGGATCCTGGCGTGAACCTTTTCGTAGAACCGCGGCACCGCAGTCACGATCGTCGGCCGGACCTTCCGGATGTCCTCGGTGACCGTTTGCGGGTTTTCGGCGTAAGCGATCGAAACCCCGTAGGCGAACTGGTAATAGTAGCCGGCCAAGCGTTCGAACACGTGACTAAGCGGAAGAAACGACAAGACAGAGTCCCGGTCGTCGATCTGGATACTTTGCCAGGACCCCTGATAATTGGCGATAAAATTACGGTGCGTGAGCATCACGCCCTTGGGGGCACCCGTCGTCCCGGACGTGTAGATCAGGGTCGCAAGATCATCGGCACCCACACTCTCGACACACCGCTCGTAAAGATCGTTCCGATTCAATTCCGTGAGACGCCCTTTTTGACGGAGACCCGCCAACGTCTCCGCACCGGAGACCCCTTTCAAAAAAAACAGGATAAGGCCTCCCGCAAGAAGAGACGGCTTAACAGCAAGAACCTTCTGGTAAAGCTCTTCGGAAGAAACGAACAGGACCCTGAGACCGGAGTGTTCGATGATGTGACGGACATCTTCCGCCGACGAGGTCGGATAGAGCGGAACCGTAACGGCACCGAGACTTAACGCCCCAAGGTCCGCAAAGGTCCACTCGGGACAATTCTCCGAAAAAATACCGACCGTATCGCCCTTCCGGACCCCAAGGGCGAAAAGGCCCATCGCCGTTTCACGGACGGCCTGACGCCACTCCTGCCAGGTGTAGGAGCCGGCATAAACTCCGTCAACCTTGTAGAAAAGGGCTTTTTTTTGCCCGAAAAACCGGGCGCGATGGAGAAAAACACGGAGCAGATTACCGTTTTCCTCAATATCGTCCGGGGGAAACTCAAGACGTTTGAGGGCCATGGACCCCGATCTCAGGCCTGAGCCTTCTTTGTTGCGGAAGACTCCGGGGAAGTTTGTTCGGCCGCGGCGGATTTATTTTTGATTTCCTGGATCATTTTCTCGTTACGTTGCGTTTCCTCGTGAATGATCCTCAGTTTTTCCTGGGAAAGAAGGTCCGACTTTTGCGGGGCCGTATTGGGCGATCCTTTTTTTTGGGAAGCTTCGATCGCGTCCAGGATCCGCTGATGAATGCGCGCCTGTTCCTGGATACGCTGAACCTGTCCCACGCGCCCGGATTGAACGCTCTGGATCTTTTTGTTCAGTTCGAGAACTTTTTGGATCTCCTGACGGATCTGCGGGACCTGGACACGCGGCACCGGCGGAGGTACCACATAGGTTGCCTTGACCGGCTTGGGAAGCGGCTTCACGATCTTGGCAATGGGGATCACGGACGCTTGAGGAACGCCGCCTTTACCCGTTCCCGACCCGGCGGCACTGGAACCGGTCATCTTTTCACCCGTTCCCGCCTTAGTTTTTCCCGAGCCCCGTGCAGCAAACTGCCGAACGATCTGGCTTCCAACTGATTGAGGAGTCATCGCAGACATCACGGTTTTCCCGCTATCCGCCCGCACCGTTTTCACAGCGGCTTTCACGTCTTTCTTCACCGCCAAAGCCGCAGTCCCTTTGACGACGCTGGAACTTGGGGTTCCCGCCGAGGACGACGTTTTTTCTTTACCGGCGGTCGTCTGGGAGGAACTTTTCTGTGGTGCTGAAACCCCCAAGTGAAACGCGGCTGCCACCACCAGAAGAAGGACACTGACCCTGCGCATGATATAACCTTTCAATATTTTACAATGTCGGAATAGTTCGGCATCCCAAAAAGGCATCGCTATTATAGCTTAAAAGATTATCGTATTAATCAGTTTTTTCTTGACCGGGCTCCTCCCCGCTTCGGAGTGGAAACTTTCCTCCGGAGGGGTTACTCCGCCAAAAGCCGGCGGATCTCGACCATCTGATCGCGAGTCTTCTTCACGCCTTCGTCCACAAACTTATCCTGCGAGAAGAACTCGATCCAGTGCGCGTCCGCCGCCGCGGCGTGAATGAAAATATCGGCTTCGTTCCCGGCCATGCGGGCAATCTCGAATTCCGTGAACATGATCGAATTCATCAAGACGTTAAAGATATTGGCGGTATAGCGCCGCTGCAATCGGTCCAGGGTCTTCGTGACCATCTGCCGCCACCGGCCCTGCCGCTGAAACGACTCGTGGTAAGACTTTCGGCGAAGCTCGTTGCGTTCGACCAAATCCTTGGGACCCGGCAGAACATTTACGGCGATAATCTTGCGGACCCCCATCCCCGACAAGATCTTGACCGGCAACGGGTCCACGATCCCCCCGTCGATCAAGTAACTTCCCTTGTAGGGCACCGGTCGAAAGAACCCCGGAATAGAGATCGTGGAGCGTAGCGCGTTGACCACGCTCCCGGAATCGAGGACAACCTCTTCGGACGTCAGAAGGTCCGTCGCCGTCATCTTGACCGGAATCCGGAGGTCCTGAAAGGTTGTGTTCTTCAGATACTGCGAAAGGAACCGGACGATTTGCTCTCCTTTGAAAAAGCCGCGATGAAGCGCCGAAATATCCCGGAGCCCGAGGATCTTGAAGAACGTGGTCCGTTTATCGAGGGACTTCGCGATATTTTCGATAGCGTGGGAGTCATACCCCGCCGCCCAAAGCGCCCCGATGAGCGCCCCGATGCTCGACCCAGCGATCACATCCACCGGGATATTCTCTTCCTCAAGCACCCGCAGGACGCCGATATGGGCAAGCCCGTAAGCGGCCCCGCTTCCGAGGACAAGGCCCACAAGCCGCTCGGACCATTCCTTAGCCAGAAACGTCAGAGTCTTTTCGTAACGGTAGCGCTGGGATTGCAACGACGGCAACATCGAAAAAAGCTGGATCTCCGGCGCCGGTTCCGCCCCGCTGGCGGAGCCCCCTTCATCGGAAGGCATCAGGATCCAGATCTCGTTCCTGCTGAACCCGAAATTCTGGCAAAGTTCCGCGACCTTGGTAGAAGCGAGTGAAAAGACCTCCGAGCGTTTGTCCGCCCAAAGATAAATACGGTCCGAATAGTTCAGAGCCTTGACCGCAACAAGCGTATTCTTCTCCGGAAGGCAGATCACGAGATAATCGTATTCATAGGTCAGGTAGGTTAGAAGCGCCGTGAATTTCTTGTCTTTCTCACTCAGGCCGGCGTTCACAGCAACGTGCAAGAAATCAAACTGGGATTCCGAAACAAGGATCGCCTGACGGATCGATTCCTCGCTCGACGGATCCATACGCTCGAGATCAAAACCGTGAACACTTCCGCGACGAAAATCATCCGGAAGCCGCAACCGTAAGGCTCCCGAAAGGTCCAACAAAAGGACTTTTCTCTGGGTCTCGCGCTTAAGAGCCGCGATAAAATCAAAAAGAAATCGGGCCATACCTTCCGTAGCCGACCCGTAAAAACCGGCGATGCGGACCTCCCGTCGATGGTGCCGGTATCCCAATTCTTCCCGGGTCAAATGGCGCCCGAGGGAACGGCTCAGATGAAGCCCCAAGGCCGGGATCTGGTTCAAAAGCTTGTGAAAATCATCGGTTCCGATCCGGAGCGCCGTCGCGTCCGTTTTTGCCTCAACCGATGCGCTATGAACGTTCCCCGTCAAAAGCGATGTTTCCCCGAAATGCTCTCCTCGGTAGAAATAAAGGAGCGTCGTTTCCTCGTTACTCACACGGTCACGCGTAAAAAGGCGGAACCTTCCCGAAATGATGATATAAAAAGCGTCAGCCGAAGCACCCTCTTCGTAGACAATGTCCCCGCGTTTGAAACCTACCAGCCGGGAATGCCGCTCAATGAGAGCCTGCTCTTCGGGGATTAAGGATGTAAAAAGCGGAATCGGGTCAAGGAGGTGTCCCTCTTTCGATTCCGGCTTGATCTTTCGTCCAAAAGGAAAAAAACTCGCCATGGAATGATTATCGGCAAGAGGCGCGGTTCCCTTACAGGGCGGCACAGTGCAAGTGCTCGCCCTGCGGGAAAACCTTTTTAAAACCTGTTGTTTTTGGAAGATGTAAAAACGGTGAGAAAAACCTGCTGAAGGAGGATCAATAAAGTGACCCCTACGGAAGGACCCGGGGTCCCCCCGTACTTACCACTCTTGGACGCTTTCGGGATCCGCGAAATCGTTGACCTTCATCTCGAGCCAATGATTGTAGGCATAATCCAGCACGCGGAATTTGTCGACCGGATCCATGTTCACGAGTTTGACCCCCTGATCATAACCCTGGTTCGAACCTTCCGAAGGACGGGACCACATCACCTGTCCGGAACTGAAGATCGGCTTCGGATCGTCGGGAATGGTGATCTCGAGATCCAACTGCGTTCCTTCTTGCATGGCTTTGTCCGAATTGATCTTCAAACCTTCGCGGCAAAGATCACGGCTTAGGCCGAGCCCTTTGACTGAGGTGTTATCAATACCCGTGAACTTGACGCTCATGAAGGCGTCAAAGCGCTTGAATTTGCGCTTTTCTCGTTCCATCTCATCCTCCTTTTCTTTTTTTCGTTGTCGAAGTTTTTGAAAAAACCTCGAGCGGTGCTTCAGTTTAATATCGGCTTTTGGGAGTTTTAAATTAGTAATTTCGCCTGTTACGCCGAAAAATTAACACATAACCCCTGCTTTGACAAGGGATAGGGACGCTTTTTTTTGAGAAAAACCCCAGGGGATACGTCCGGCAAAATACCCCCATCTCTAACGTGGCAGAAGAGCAGCTAACCCTTTACATTGCAACGAGTTATCGAAAATTAACAAACTGGATCGGAACGGTAAGAGGAAGGGCCCGGAGGTGTTGGATAACGGCCTGAAGCTCATCCTTGCTTTTGGAGCTGATGCGAACCTCTTCGCCCTGGATGGCCGTCTGGACCTTGAGATTCATATCCTTGATCGCCTTGACGATCTCTTTGGATTTCTCCTGAGGAAGGCCCTGAACTAGTGAGACCTCCTGACGAAGACACCCGTCAAAAGCCTTTTCAGGTGTTTTAAAATCGAGGGATTTGACCGAGATCTTTCGGCTGACCATTCTTGTTTTCAGGATATCCTGAAGGTTCCGGAGCTTCATATCATCGTCAGCGATCAACCGGATCTTTTTTTCTTTTTCGTCTTTCAGGAACTCCACGGAACCTTTGCTACCCTTAAAATCGAAACGCGTCTGGAGTTCTTTCTTGGCCTGGTTGACGGCGTTGTCGACTTCTTGAAGATCCAACTGGGAGACAACGTCAAAAGAAAATTGTTGCGCCATGCGAAGGCTCCGGAAAGATCCGTTATTTTTTCTGCGGCCGCTGGGTGAGGAACGCCTGAAGGCGCTGGCGGGATAATTCGTCAATGTCCAGGAATTCAATCCCGGTGTCAAAATTCTTTTTCACGGAGCGGACCTGCCCGCTCGGGATAACCCATACGCTGCGCCCAAGGCACTGAACTGGCGGTTCCCCATCCTTGAGCTCGAGGCTGATCTTGCACCGGTCGAAACGCTCGAGGGCTTCCTCCAACATCACGCTAACGCCCCCCATGCCGACGTTCTCGGTAGTCGTTTTAAAAGCCCTGGCTTTCCCCTGAGGATGGATCACGACCTCACAGGATAAATGAAGTCTTGGAAATTTTCTTTTATTGAACCCGTCCCACATAAAATTTGTCACGAGGTTGTCTTCACGAAAGCGTCCTGAAAGGGCCGTGCCACTTCCAGAGCGCGGAATTTGACAAGCTGGGCCTCGGCCTCGGCCTCGGTACGGAACCCGCCCAGGTGCACGATATAGAACACGCGACCGCTCGGCCTGACGCTTTCCTTAACGAAAGCTTTGAGCTGCGCGCGCCTGAGAGAATTCACGATCTGTTCGGCATCCGCAAGCGCGGGATAGGTCACCACCTGGATCACATAAGGAAGCGCCGGCGTTCTTTGAACTTCACGGGAAACCGTCTTGGCGGCCGGTTTGGGCGACACCGGCGTAATCACAACCGGACGCTCCGCGACCGTCCCGGAAGGCGTCACCGCTCCGGCAGCAGGCACAGTCCCCGAAGCCTGTGCCGCTGATTCCGAGGGAATCTTGTAACGGGTCCGCATAGCGGTCTCCCGTTTAAAATTAAGGGCGTTGACGCCCCAAAAAAGGAGGAAGATCACGAGGGCTACGGACCCCCAGATAAGGACCCGGCGCGCGACAACGCGGCGAGGGTCCAGCAACCCTTTAAAAAATTCCGTGACCGTAGTGAAAAATCCGGTGATAGCGCCCCAGGAAAAAGAGATTTTCGATGTGGGAGAAGATTGATGATAGCGAAAACGCGAATACATATCCGTCGCGGCATTGCTCCCGCCAGCAGGAACTGTCTTTTTCTCGAATTCATGAAGCGGAACATGCCGGGAAACGCTTTCGCTTTCGCGAGGTTCCCGAACCTCGCTCGGCGCCTGGATCAAAACATCCCTGTGGGGAGGCGTAAAAAGATCGACCGGTACAGCGGACGGTTCCTGCGGGGGCGCCGCAACCGTCGTCGTATCACGATAAGTCTCGCGGCCGGCCCCGGCGGCAACACGGGGAGCTTCATCGCCAGCGTAAAATTCGCCGTAAAGTTTCTTCTGAATTTCGGCCTCAGTCAACAAGGAAACGTTCTGGTCTTTGTGCTTCTTTTTGAAGAGTGCCATTCTATTTCCCCTTCACCGCGTGCGCAGGTTCACGCAACGACAATGACAATTTGATCAGTTCAATCGGCCCCAGCACAATATGACCGCGCTGGATGAACCCGTTTTTTTTACAAAGATCGATCGCCCCCGACATCTTGGAAGTCGTCTTCAGGACCACTTCCTCGTATCCGACCTCACGGCAAAAATCCAGCGCCCGGTCAATCAGCCGCTTACCAATCTTCTGGTTCCGGTGCGTCGGTACGACAAAGATCCGGCGGAGAAGCGCCACGCGCCCGTCCTCTTTCTTGATCGCGACGGTCCCGACCACTTTTTGGGTCCCGTTATCAACGGCCACAAAGAACGCCTCGCCGATCCCTCCGTAAGCCTTGTCGATGCACTCAACGTCCTCAGTCGGATAGGCCTGCTTCACCTCACGAAACTCGCGGTTCATGATGCTGTTGATGAGGTCCACCACCGCATTCTCATCTTCTTTCGTCGAACGTCGAATCGTAATCATAAAACGGAAAGACCCTTATTTTTTCGCATCACCGGCAGGTTTCCCGGCGGGTTTGGCTGCGGGCTTCGCTGCAGTTTTCGCGGCTCCAGCGGCAACAGGAGTCGCTGCACCAGGGGCGGCCCCTTCAGCAGCGTCTTCTTTGGCCTCTTTGACCTTCTTCATCTTAACCTTGAGGGACTTCACTTTGGGCAGATTATAAATGGTGCTTTTATCGCTCCACTTCCCCATTTCCTGAAGCTTTTTCACCCTCTCAAAACGTTTAAAAACATTGCGATGTTTAGTCCCGACACTGTCAGAACGAAGACTCGGATGCTGCGACATAAAAGCTGGACTCCTTTGCTAGGTGATGGAATTTCTCCGGGCTACTTGGCTATCGGAGGAACGTATTATACCGATGGAAAATGGGATTGACCAGAGGAAAAGTGACTAAAACACCAAAAATGGAAATAAAAAAAATGGCGCGGAACGTTCAGCGCGTGATGGGCCGGATATAGGCGTCCGACGAAACCAGCTTCTGCGACCGGAGCGTCTTAAGAAGCTCCATCGCTTCTTTGCGGGTCTCAAACGAAGCAATGCAAACCTGCAAATGCTTCCCGCTCGGGATCACAAACGACGGATGGCCCTTCTGGAAAAGCTTCTGGATCTCACGGTCCGCTGCGGATTGGGTAACATAAGTGACATGCTGGATCGTATATTTGCCCTTCGGAACGGCCACTTTAGCCACAGGCTTCGGCATAGCCGTCACGGGGATCGGAACTTCAACGGGAATTACGTCGGAAACCTCGTTCGGTGCGGCCTGAGAAACCGCCACAGGCTTCCCTCCTGCCGTTGTAACGGGCATCGTCTGAACCGCGACCGGAACGGCCGCAACAGCAGCAACCCGATTTGCGACCGAGGAACGCTTCCCCGTTTCAACGCCCCATGCGAAGATCACGACAAAGAAAACGAGAAGGATAAGCGAAAGCCCGATCGTCTGATCGAGTCGCAAGGTCACAAAAGTTTTTTCAAGAAAAGTGGATCTGGGTTCCTCGGACGTTTCCGCCTGAACCGGACGAGATGACAATTCGAATAATTCGGGTTGCATTTCAGTTTCCTCCGCACATTCATTTACGGCAATCCATGCGGAAGATTTAACAAAATCAGCATAAATCTCGACGCGCAACGTAACGGAAATTCTTTTCGGCGCGAGTTGAGCGTTGCGCGCCGTACCGAGGGAAGCGTTTAGCGGGTTAGCTTGATCCGTTTCGGCGGCCACCAGATCATAAAGGCCTTACCGACCATATTCTTCTCGGGCACAAAACCCCAATCGCGGCTGTCCGCGGAATGCGCGGAGTTATCCCCCAGCGCGAAGTAGCTTTGTTCCGGGACCCGGATCACCTGCCCGGTCTTCCCATAGGCCCAGTCTTCGACATTGTAATAGGTATGTTCCCCGAACGGCGGTTCGGTCATCGGTTTGCCGTTCACGAGCAGGATGCCTTTGCGGATCTCCAGCGTGTCCCCCGGAAGCCCGGCAAGACGCTTCACAAAGTCTTTTTTGGGATCACGAGGGTATTTGAAAACGATAATGTCCCCCCGCTCCGGCGGATGGAACCGGTAACTGAGTTTGTCGACAAAGATTTTATCGTTGATCATGAACGTTGGGATCATTGAACCCGACGGAATCTTGTACGGCCCGAAAATGAACGTGCGGATCGCGATCGCAAGGATCGCGGCGATCAGGAGGGGCTCCCCCCACTCTTTCCAGAAAAAATACAACCCCTGCCGCAACGAATACTTCATCACATAATACAGAACCCCGCCGAGGATCGCAGCCACCCCGATCCCGATCATAAGGAACATCTGCCGGTCCATAGATTCGAGCATATCAGTCCACCTTAAGAACGCTGATGAAGGCTTCCTGCGGCAAGTCCACCCGGCCGATCTTCTTCATGCGTTTCTTCCCTTCTTTTTGGCGTTCCCACAGTTTGCGTTTACGCGTAATATCGCCGCCGTAGCACTTGGCGGTCACGTTTTTCTTGATCGCGGCGATCGAATCGCGTGCGATGATCTTTGCTCCGATCGCGGCCTGGATAACGACCTCGAACATCTGTCGCGGGATCACTTCCTTCAGTTTCTCCACGAGCGCCTTGCCCCGCGGGTACGCCTTTTCCCGCCAAGTAATGATCGCAAGCGCGTCGACCGGTTCGCCGTTGATGAGGATATCCATTTTAACGAGCTCGGAAGGCTTGTGCCCGATAAAATCATAATTCAGCGACCCGTACCCGGCGGTCATCGACTTGATCTTGTCATAAAAGTCCATGACGACTTCGGAGAACGGGATCTCATACGTCAGCACCACACGCTTCGCGTCCAGAAATTCCGTGCTCTTATAAATCCCGCGCCGGTCCTGGCAAAGCTGCATGATGGCCCCGAGCGCTGTCGCCGGGATCATCACATGCGCCCGGATATACGGTTCCTCAATGATCTCGATTTGCTGCGGCGGCGGCAGCTTAGTCGGATTGTCCAACTCGAGAATTTCCCCGGCGGTCGTCAGCACCTTGTACACCACGCTCGGCGCCGTAATGATCAGCTGGAGATTGAATTCCCGCTCGAGCCGTTCCTTGATGATATCCATATGAAGCAGACCGAGAAAGCCGCAGCGGTAACCGTGCCCGAGAGATGCGGACGATTCCGGCTCATAAACAAACGATGAATCGTTCAGCCGGAGCTTCGCGAGCGCGTCACGGAGCAACGGAAAATCTTTCGCCATGATCGGGTAAAGCCCGCAAAACACCATGGGCTTCACGTCCTGGTAACCTTCGAGCGGCTCCGGCGCGGGATTGGAGGCCAGCGTGAGCGTATCGCCGATCTTCACCTCCGAGATATCCTTGATATTCGCATTCAGGTAACCGACTGCCCCGGCGCTCAGTTCCGTAACCGGTTCAGGGTTCGGATTAAAGATCCCGATCTGGTCGATCTCGTGCGGCGTCTGGGTCTGCATCATGAGCACCTGATCGTGTGCGTGGAGCTTCCCGTCAAAAATGCGGAAGTACGCGACCACCCCCTGATAGCTATCGTATTTGGAATCAAAAATCAATGCCTTGAGGGGTTTGTCCGGATCTCCTTTGGGATGCGGGATCTTGTCGATAATGGCCTTAAGGATCTCTTCCGCGCCTTCGCCGGTCTTGGCGCTCGAAAGGATAATATCCTTCTCGTCAACTCCGAGGAATTCTTTGACTTCCTGTTTTACGCGCTCCGGCTCGGCCGTCGGCAGATCGATCTTCGTAATGATCGGAATGATCGTAAGGTTTCGTTCCATCGCAAGATAGAGGTTCGTGACGGTCTGCGCCTGGATCCCCTGCCCGGCATCGACCAGGAGCAACACCCCTTCGCAGGCCGCGAGACTTTTGGAGACTTCATAAGTGAAATCGATATGGCCCGGCGTATCGATCAGATTCAGCCAATAGTCCTTGTAATGGATACGCACCGCCCGGGCTTTGATCGTGATCCCGCGCTCACGCTCGAGCTCCATATCATCCAGAATCTGATCGCGAAATTCGCGCTTCGAGATCGCTCCGGTATGAAGAAGCAGACGGTCTGCGAGCGTAGATTTTCCATGGTCAATATGCGCAATAATGGAGAAATTACGGATCTTGGATGTTTGCATCAGGAGTGCTTCTTTGCAACCTCGCGGAACTCGGAGATCACCTGTGCGCGGTCCTTTTTACCGAATACCGCGCTGCCCGCAACCAGGACATCCGCGCCCGCCGCGATCGCCTGCAAAACGTTCCGGGGATCAATTCCGCCGTCGACGGAGATAAGACCTTTGAATTTTTGCCGCAACGCGGCGACCTTCGGCATTTGGTCCGGCATAAAGGCCTGGCCGCCGAAACCCGGCTCGACCGACATCACAAGAATGAGGTCCAACTCCTCAAGATACGGAAGAATCGCTTCGACAGGCGTCTTCGGCTTAAGGGAAAGCCCGGCCTTCGCGCCGAGTTTCCGGATCTCCTGCAGAGTCGCACGCACATTCTTTTCAGCCTCGACATGGATTGTGATCCAGTCAGCACCGGCCTTCCGGAACTCGGCAATGTATTTCGCTGGATCCGAGATCATCAAATGTACGTCGAACGGGATCTTCGTAATCTTCCGCAGCGAACTCACCACCACGGGACCGATCGAAATATTCGGCACAAAATGCCCGTCCATCACATCGATATGCAGCACATCGCAGCCCGCCTGTTCTACATCACGGATCTCTTCGGCCAAACGGCTGAAGTCCGCGGAAAGCAAACTCGGCGCGAGCATGATCTTTTTCAACGTGCACTCCTCTTTCCGGCCGGAAAAACCCCGGCTCGTTTACGATTCCCGTTTTGAGTCCTGTTTTAGGGCCTTTAAAAATCCGGGATGGACTTTATACCCCAGCTTCACCGCCTGGTGCAAGTCTTTCCAGCTTTTGTTGTAATTTTTTTTCCCGAAATACGCGACCGCGCGGTCATTGAAAAATTGTCCAAGCTGCGCAACGGGAGGATTTCCCTTGATCGCCTTATCGAAACAGACAAGCGCCCGGTCAAGATCTCCCTTTCCAAGATACGCGAGCCCAAGATCGTGCTGGATCTTCTCGTTCGCAGGTTCGAGCTTCAGGGCCCGCTGGTAGTCCGCGATTGCGTCATCATACCGGCGCATGTCCAAATAAGCATTCCCGCGGTTCGCATACGGCAAAACGGCCTCGGGCGTCATCGCGATCGCCTCGGCATAATCCGCGATAGCTGCCTCGGTTTTTCCCTCACGGGCGAGCGCAAACCCCCGATTATTGTAATACTGCGCCGAACTTTTCTTCAGATCCGCGAGGATCTCCGGGGGAGCTTCAAAACCCAGCGACCCGGCTTTCCGGACATCCTCCCACAGAATCGTGTACGATTCCTTTCGCTCGTAAATAAGCGCTCGAGTAAAATAATATTCCCCGACCCTTGGCGCGAGCTCGATCGCCCGATTAATATCCGCGAGCGCCCGGTCATACGCCCCAACCTGCCCTCCGCCGTAGGACATCGCCCGGTGGCTATAAGATTCCGCATTGCGAGGATCAAGCTCGATTGCCTTCGTAAAGGACCGAACCGCCTCTTCCTGATTTCCGTTCCGACGAAAAACCATCCCCTGCTCATTATAATACCGGACCTTTGCCGCGATATCTTGAGCCGGAGTTCCGGCGAAAAGAACGGTGGAGAAATTTCCAAAAATCAGCGCCCCCAGAAGCACCGCTAGGACCGGGGCCATACGGCAATTCATCGGTTAAGAACCTTCGATCTCGAGCTGTTTTGTCAGCTCTCGCTGCATCTTCTCCGGCACGGGACCGATCAACGAGAGGTTGAGGCTTCTCGTACGAAAAAGTTCCTGCGCAATACTCCGGACGTCCTCAAGCGTGACCGCCTCGACCTTCTGGCGGATCTCTTCCTTGTCCGGAAGTTCGCCCGCACAAAGGGCTTTTTCCCCGGCCCAAAGCATGTAATCCAGCGTGTCCTCGACACCGAGATACACCTGACTCATGAAATAATCCTTCGCCCGACGCAACTCGCCTTCCTTGACAAAACTCTTACGCACCTTCCCGAGCTCTTTGAGGATCACGGCCAGGGCTTTCACGGACTTTGACGTCTCGACACCCGCCGAAACCGTAAACGCGCCCGTGTCCTGATACGCCGCAACACTCGATTTGATCTCGTAGGCCAGCCCGCGTTTCTCACGGACCTCTTCAAAAAGGCGGCTCGACATATTCGCACCAAGCATCACGTGCAACAGCCCGAGCTTGTACCGGTCCGGATGGGTCCTGGGCAAAGCATGCAGGCCGATCACAAAATGCGTCTGTTCCGTTTTCTTCTCAAAAAAATGGGTGCGCGGTCTTTTCTGGACGCTTTCGGCCGGCGTGAACACCGACGGTTTTCTCTTCAGCGGCGTCTTGTAGATCTCCGCGGCCTGCCGGAGAACTTCGTCGTGTTCGATATTTCCCGCGATCGAGACCAAGATGTTGGCGGGGTGATAAGAATCTTTTTTATAACCGAGGATATCGGAACGCGTCATCCGCGAAACGGTCTCCGGAGTCCCCGCCAAGGTCCTCCCGAGCGGCTGGTCGGGCCAGAGAAGCTCCCCCATCAGATCGTGCACATGATGGGAAGGAAGATCCCGGTACATCTTGATCTCCTCGAGGATCACGGTCCTCTCCTTGACCAGTTCGTCCGCCGGAACCGTCGCATTCAACACCATATCCGAAAGAACCGTCAACGCGCGCGTGTAATGCTGCTTCAGGAGCTTCGCGAAATAACAGGTCACTTCCTCGCCGGTAAAAGCGTTCAGGATGCCGCCGACGCCCTCGATCTCTTCCTTGATCTGCCGGATACTCCGCGTCTTCGTGCCCTTGAACATCATATGCTCAAGAAAGTGAGAGACCCCGGAAAATTTCTTTTTCTCGTACCGCCCACCGGTCTTCACCCAAACTGCCACCGCGGCAGAATCGCGATTCGGCATCTCCACCGTCAAAACCTTGAGTCCGTTCTCTAGCGTCGATAATTGATAACTCATAAAAACACTTACTCCTTCGGAGCGTTCGCCCCACTATCAATGAAGTTTTGTAAAATGCGCTGGGCCGCCAATTGGTCGATGATCTCTTTACGTCTGTCCCGCCGCACATCTGCTTCGATCAGGACCCGCTCGACTTCTTTAGAAGACAGCCGCTCGTCCCACAACACCACCGGCACCGCAAGTTGCGTCCGGAACCACTCAACTTCCTTTGTGATCTTCTCGGCCGCGATACCGACCTCGCCTTTCATCGTCACCGGAAGCCCGGCCACGATCTTTCCGATCTTTTTCTCGAGAACGATCTTTTTGATCTCCTGCAGGACCTGTCCCCGGCCCTTGTTCGGGATCACGGTCAACGGAAACGCGATCGTCGTCCCCTCCGCTACGAACGCGACACCGATCCTTTTTTCGCCGAAATCCAGCCCGAGAACGCCGCCCATCAGCCGTGGACCGCACGGGACATTGTTTCGATAAAACGTTCGGCGCAGCCGATACCGCGTTTGAGATGTTCGATCACCGCGCTCCCTACGATCACGCCGTCCGCCATCCCGCAAAGCTCCCGCGCCTGATCCGGTTTTGAAACGCCGAACCCCACAAGGACCGGCTTTTTCGACATCCGCTTGATCTTCACAAGATGCGCTTTGAGATCGGCCGGCAGGACTTTCCGTGTGCCGGTCACGCCTCGGAGCGAAACGTAATAGATAAATCCCTGCGATCTCTGAACGATCTTCCGGGCGCGCACATCCGGCGTCGTCGGCGCCACGAGAAAGATCCGCGAAAGTTTCCGACGACGACATTCGGACTGAAAACCTTGTTCCTCTTCCGGCGTCAGGTCGGGAACGATCAACCCATCGATCCCGGCAGCCCGGGCGTCCCGCGGGAAATCCTTCAAGCCGTACGCAAGGATCGGGTTGAAATACCCGAAGAAAACGACCGGCATGCGGAGCCCCTTCGTGCGCAGCCGCTGGATCATCCGGAATGCTTCCCGGATGCTCGGATGTCTCTTGAGCGCCTGTTCGGAAGAATACTGGATCGTCGGCCCGTCCGCCAAAGGATCTGAGAAAGGAAACCCGAGCTCAAGAATATCCACACCCGCCTTTTCGCAAGAGAGGATCAACCGTTCCGTCGCTTTCACGTTCGGATAGCCGAACGTAAGGAACACGCAGAACAGCTTTCGCTTTTTCCTACCTGCTTCGTTGATCTTATTCGTCAGATGATTTATCAAACTCTTACTTCCTTTCAAGAAAGCCTACATAGACTTTAGCAAAAGCTAGGAGCTAAGGGCCATAGACTATAAGCTAAAAATGCTGCTGCACCGTATGGATATCCTTGTCGCCGCGGCCGGACAAACAGACCACGACCACATCGTTCTTCCGGGTCTTCGGCATCAGCTTCGGCAGATACGCCACCGCGTGCGACGACTCCAGCGCCGGCATAATCCCTTCCGTCTTGGTCAGAAGATCGAACGCCTTCAGCGCCTCTTTGTCCGTGATCGCTTCATAGCGCACTCGGCCCGAATCTTTCAAATAAGAATGCTCCGGTCCCACGCCGGGATAATCCAATCCCGCAGAAACAGAATGCGCGAGCTGGACCTGCCCGTTCTTGTCCTGCAAAAGATAGCTTTTCATTCCGTGCAAAACACCCGGCCGGCCTTTCAACATAGTCGCCGCATGGAAAGCCGTATTCACTCCCTCGCCCGCCGCCTCAAGACCGATCAGACGAACGCTTTTTTCTTTCAGAAAATCATAGAAAAATCCGATCGAGTTGCTGCCGCCGCCGACACAAGCAAGCAGGTAATCCGGAAGCTTTTTCGCAGCTTTCAGGATCTGCCGACGCGTTTCCTTGCCGATCACGGCCTGGAAATCCCGGACCATTGCCGGATACGGATGCGGCCCCATGACCGACCCCAACAAATAATGCGTATCCTCCACGTTCGTGACCCAATCGCGGATCGCTTCGTTCGTGGCATCCTTCAGCGTTTTGGATCCCGATAGAACCGGCCGCACTTCAGCGCCCAAAAGCCGCATCCGGTAAACGTTCAGCGCCTGACGTTCCATATCGACCGCGCCCATATAGACCACGCATTTCAGGCCGAACACGCAGGCCGCCGTCGCCGAGGCCACACCGTGCTGACCCGCCCCGGTCTCGGCCACGATCCGTGTTTTACCGAGCCGTTTCGCCAGGAGCCCCTGTGCGAGGGTGTTATTGATCTTGTGCGCGCCGGTGTGAAGAAGATCCTCACGCTTGAGAAAGATGCGCCCGCGGCCGAAATGGGCCGCCAAATTCTTCGCTTCATAGACCGGCGTCGGACGTCCGGCATAGGTCTCGAGATAATAACGGAGCTCTTCCTGGAACTTCCTGTCCCTTTTGACCGCATTGTACGCGGCTGTCAGCTCTTCACAGGCCTTGAAAAGTGTCTCCGGCACATACCGGCCGCCATACGGCCCAAAATGTCCTTTATTGTCAGGAAGTTTTTTCATAATTTAAAGTTTAACCTCAGCAATGTCTTCGTTTTTGACCCAACCGCTTTCCCCGTTCGTGAGAACCACGCGGCTCCAGTCTTCGCGACGGTCCACCACAAACACCTTGATCCCCTCGCCCATGCGGAACGCCACTTGGTCATGTTCCGACGGGCCGTAGCGGGCCTCGCATTCCTTCTGCATCACAATCGCATCCGTGAAAAGATTATCCTGCACATGCTTTCCGAACTCGACCAGGAACGCGATCAACACCAGCGCAAACATGCATTTCCGCCACGCGGTCCAAAACGGGTCACGGCCGGATAGCAACCGAAGGATCCCGCCCAAAAGAAAAATGAACACGAGGACCTGGGTCAGCAAGTGGATCTCTTGCCGCGTCCAGAACCTCAGGACCGCCGCGGTCGCTTTCAGATACCAGTTACGGCTGTCTTCAACGCGATATTCGATCAACCCGCGCGCGTAATTGAGATTGTAACGGATATCGGCGTTCCGGGGATCAATTAATAATGCCTTTTCGTAATTCAGGATCGCCTGGCTCAGTTTTCCGAGGCGGACATACGCGTTGCCAAGATCATAATAGACCGCTGCGACCGGAGCGCCTTCATGCGTGAGCCGTTCATAAAGCCCCGCAGCCTTCTCGTAATTCCCGGTCCGGTACGACGTATTAGCTTCCTCGAAAACAGTCCCGCCCTTCTGTGCCGCAAAAGCATGGAATTGCGACACTCCAAGAAGCGTTATCAAAGCCCCGAGAAAAACCCGCGTCTTCATCGTCTCATCCTCTCGATGCGGTTCACCGTATCCTGGAAGATCTTGATCCCCATCTTTTTGGAAGCCTGCGGGATCGCCCCTTTTCCAAAGCGCGATTCGTCACAAAGACCGTAAAGCCCGAGCACGTCTTTCAAATGGGCGTCCTCCGTCCCGAAATGTTCCGCAAGCGTCGCCTCAAGGTCCTGGCGCGTCACACCGTGGGCCGAAAGATTCCACTTGTCCGCGATATAATGCGTCATCGCTTTCTCCAGCTCGTCAAAAAAGACCCCGGTGTCTTCTGGCTTTTGGGAATGGGCAAGGCGCTTGAGATTCTTAAGATTGGTGGAAGCAACGAACCGCGCGAGCTTCCGCCGCCGCAGGGCTTCATCTTTGGAAAAGAGCCTCTCACGCCGGTCTTTCAGCCACAACAAGGCAAGGACGCCCAACAAAAGCAGATTCACCCACTGGCCAAGGCGGCCAAAAAGCCCGGCGAGCACCGGGGTTTCCGGGAACCGTTCCTGGATATAACGGATGTCTTTCGTCTCGAGTTTGACCTGTTTCTGAAAAAGCGCTTTTCCGGTCAGTTCTTCCGGCATCTGGAACGCCTGGTCCGAATGCTCCACCTTGATCGGGAAGTTCGGCGTACGAAGGGTTTCATATTTTTCCTTTTTCGGATCGAAATAGCTGAACTCGAGCGGCGGGATAAAAGCGTCGCCTTCCTCTTTCGGGATAAAAACGATCTCGAAACTCTTCTGGCCGCCGATCACGTTCCCGGTCTTGAAAAGCTGGGAATTGGTATCGGCATCGTAAGTTTTGAAACCCGTCAGGGCCGGCACTTTCGGGCGGTTGATGGTCTCGATATTTCCTTCTCCCTCGATCACGACCTTGAGCGTCACGGGTTCGCTCTGTTTCACCGTCGCCTTGTCGAGATTCGCCGAAATACGGAAACTCCCCACTGCGCCCTGAAAACTTTCGGGCTTGCCCTGCACCGGGAACGGCTTGACCACAAGCTGGATCGGCGAAGGATTCAGCAGCCGGTTCTGCCGCCGGGCAAAGAACGCGCCTCCGGTAAAAAAACTGTCGCTGAAAAACTCATCGAACGCGCTCGATCCCTGGGCCTCTTCGCGGATCGAAACCTTGAGGCTTCCCGGCTGGATCGTGTAATTGCCGGGCGCCGTCGGAAATAACGCGAGTTTTTTGACATCGGCCTTCACATACCGCTTGCCGTTCACACGGACGGTCTCCCGTTCAATATCACGCTCCATGGGAAATTCTTCGATCCAGAACCCGCTTGTTTCGGGCTCCTTTTCAAAACCTTCGTACCGCGTGTCATAACGGGTATAAAGCGAGTACGTCAGCAGGATCTGCTCATTCTGGTAAACGCTCGTACGGTCCACCCACGGCCGCACGAAAATATTGTCATCCCCCTGCGGGGAAACCACGGCGGCCGGTTCCTGAGGGATCGGCTGTTGTGCGGAAGGCTGGGGAACCTGCGGCATTTGCCGCACGGGAGACGGAGTCGCGGAACCCGCCGTCTGCCCCTGCCCGCCCGTGATCTCGATCGTGCTTTCCTCGGTCTTAAAAACCTGCTGTCCCGCCTGGACCTCCACCGGAGGGAGCGTGAACTTGCCGGGCTTCTGCGGGATCAGGGTGTAGCTGAATTCGACATTGGAAGAAGAAACACCGTTGATGAACGTAATATGCGAAGCGCGGCCGGTATAGTAGGTATCAAAACCGTCCAGGGCGGGAAGACGCGGCGCCTGGAGATTCGAGCTCTGGCCCGTCACGCGGATATTCAGGCGGATCTCTTCCCCCACCTGAGCCGTGCGCTTGTTCAGGGTCGCATTCACGCGGACCTCCTCGGCCCGGAGCGAAAACGCCGGGGCAGACAAAGCCAAAAGGAGCGTGAAAACAAATAGGATTTTTCTCATTTTATGATCACTAGGGGGCGTATTGTATAGTAATCATAACATGACGTCAAACAACGAGTTAAGTGCGGAACGGCTCTCCGAGAGTCTTTTAAGGATCGCGTCAAGATCCGCGGCATTTTTCACGCGAGCGCGCAATTCAAACCCTTTTTCTTCAAATCCTTCGACCGGCTCCAGGCGCCATTGTTTGTCGTCCCGGATAATATCGGCCTTCCGGTGCTCGAATGCCTCAAGATAAGCCGAATATCTCGGAAAACGAAGCCATTTGACCGCGGCAAAGAATTTGTCCGCCTTGGTCCGGGGATCTATGTCGGGGTGATCAAGAACCTCCCGAACGGGATGATTCTTCAACAGCGCTTCCAGGCACTTCCCCTCCCGCTTCATCACATCCGACAGCCATTCCCCCGTCTGAAGAAGTTGCGAGCTGCTCAGTTTTACACGGGACCCGACGGCCTTGGCAAAATACGTCTGATCCGCCTCCGAAAATTTCAGGAGAAACGTCACGCCTCGGAACGCCAGAACTCCCGTCGCAAAAAGATCTTTCAGCGCCCCGGGCATGGCATCCGCTTTGAGATAAAGCTCGAGCGTCGCCTGATCCGCGGGCAGACCCAGAAGCGGCATCAGGATTTCCCTCACTTCTTCCGGCTTGAAACGAAATTGACGAACCGCAAGACCGAGCGCCTTCGCGCGGTCCATCTCGGGAACTTCCTGCCGCCAGTTGGAAATAAGATTGAGCAGGAACGCGTCCTGCGGCTTGAGCCCGGCCGCGACAAGCGCTGGAACTGTCTCAATTCCCGCCGCCAAGGCGGCAGCGAACCGCTTGTGACCGGCGATCACAACCGGATGCTTTTCCTCGGTCACGATGAGCGGCATCAGAACACCGGACCGGTTGACCGACACCCCCAGTTCCGCATCCGCGGACCGGTAGCGGTAATTGTACGGGGAATCCCCGCGAACCGAGGAAAGTTTCAATTCTTGGGGATCGTAGCGAGCCATTCTTTCTCCAATTGCCCCGGAGAGACCCCGAGAACTTCCTCGATCGCCTCCTCCGCACTTTTGCCTTCCTTGAATTTTTCGAGCACTTCCTTCATCCGGTACATTCGATAACGTTCCATGATGTAACTCACGATCCGGAAGGACTCCTGATAAAAAAGGGTGAGCAACAAGGGATCCGGGTTCTGGCGCATCAGGTCCGACGAAAGGATCTCCTGAACCGGCATCAGGGTATTCGTTTTCACCGCGGCATTGAAGACCAGAAGGTCTACGGGCCGGACCTTGTTCGCCTCATATTCGGCGAGCCCCTCATGGAGCCACGACGGCGCCCGCATGCTGCTGATCGCGGCGATGAAAGCGTGCGTCATTTCGTGCGTGACCACTGCCCGGAGCTCCGTATCGGTCAGCCCCTTACGGAAAGCCGGCAAACGGATCTTCCCGTCGTACATGCCGCCCACCCAGTGCCCCTTCCCCGTCAGGTTATGGAAATCGGCGGAGTTGTAAAAAAGCACCACGGTCTTGTGATTGAAATAATACCCGAAGTCCTGCGACACCTGACGGTAAACTTCCCGTAAAAGGTTCTTAAGCCCGGTGGCGCTGTAATCCTCCTGGCCTTTTTCGAATTTAATGATGAAATGTTCTTCGTCGAAACTGCCGAGCTTGTCCTCGACGGTTTTTTCTTTCTGCAATTTTTCGATCTTTTCACGCAGCCGCGGGGAAGGGCTCAGAAGGTAGCTTTTCTTGTAATAGGCCTCAGCCTTCTCAAAATCCTGTTGCAGGTTCTCGATCTCGCCGCGGAGCTCCCAGGCCGGAGCGTTGCGGGGCTCGAGGTCCAGAGCGTCCTCCACGGCCTGGCGTGCCATGTCGTACTCCCCTTTTTCGAAAAATTTGACCGCATCGTTATAAAGCCCGATCGCCACCGGCAGCACGGGAACCCTGCCGCCTTTTCCGGCATAGAACTGCTGGAGCTCGATCTTCTGCTGCCGCTCCACCGACTCTTTCGCGCGATCGGCGTCATCCGCAGCGGCGTAACTCTCCGTAAGAAAAAAGAGACTTCCCGAAAAAAGTCCCGCATACAATGCGCAACGCACAATGTTTCTCATGGTTTTTGCCCTGAGATCTGTTGTCTTGCCATTTCGACCCGCCGATGGATCGCCGGATGATCGTAGAAGAGCCACTCGTACCACACCGGGGGTGCCGGGTCCGCGAGATTCTGACTTCCGAGTTTTTCCATACAGGAGATAAATACGTCCGTTTTGCCGCACACCCTTAACGCAAAAAGGTCCGCTTCACGCTCGCGGTGGCGGGAATAACCGTTCAGGGCCGGCATCAGGATAAGGTTTACCGCGTAAAAAATAAGGAACAGGAGCGGAAGCCCCGCGATGTCCGCGGCCGAATTTAACCCCATCGGCGCCGTCAGAGTCCGTATCCCCCAAAAGCCGAGGCCGAACCCGGCGAGCGACGCAAGAAGCCCGAGCCCCAAAAGCCGCCACACATCATGATGTTTGTAATGCCCGAGCTCGTGCGCCAGGACCGTTTCGATCTCGTCGTGCGTAAAGTTGCTGATCAGCGTGTCGCTCAACACCACGCGCTTCGTTCTTCCGATCCCCATGAACGCCGCGTTCGCCTTCTTCGTCGTCTTGCTGAGATCGAGCGAATACACATGTTGCACGGGCATCCCGAACCGCGCGGCAAGTTTCAGGACCCGGTCCTCGAGCGCCTTGTCCTCGAGTTTTCCGTATTTGTAAAAAAGCGGCACGATGAAAACCGGAAAAAGTTTCCCGATCCCGTAACTCACGAATGCGTACGCCGTCCACGCCCAAAGCCACCAGCTCCCGGGACATTTCCGGATAATAAAATACAACGCCTCGAGAAGCACCAACGAGAATGCGAACGAGAGCGATGCCTTCTTCAAAAACTCGACGGCCCAGGAACGAAGGTCCTGATTGGAAAGGCCAAAGCGGTGTTCGATCACGAACCCCGAGTAATAATCAAGCGGCAGGTCAAAGATCAGGAAATAGACCGAGAATAGGAAAAAATAGACCGCGACGGAGCCCCAATCGTTGCCGCCCGTCACCGCAACGGCATTCTGCCGCATCAAAAAACTCCATCCGCTCGCGATGAGGATGCCGAGAAGCGCCGGCGTGAGCAGCAGATGAAAAAGCGTCAGCCTGCGCCGGATCGATTGGTACAAAATCGCTTTTTCTGTTTTGTTTGTTTGCTGTTCCATTATGGAAACCTGCTAACATGTGCCACGCACAACGCGCAAAGTTCAACGAAAAATTTTTCCGTTGCGCGCTATGAAGTAAACTCCGTCAGGACCCCGAAATGGTCGGACGGCCAGACGCCGGCCGATGAGGGCTGATCGAAAACGACCTTGGAGGAGCGGATCCTGGCCAGCGGACCGACCCGTTCCCGGATGAAAATATAATCGATCCGCCGCTCCGCCATTTTCTCACGTTCGGCCTCCGCGTATGAATTCCGGTAATCCCAGGTGAGCCCCAATTCCCCGGGATTCTTCGTCAGAAATGTGTCGATCCATTTGTGCATTTCCCGGAGAAAAACAACGCCCGGGGTGTTCGCGGCCGCATTCAAATCGCCCATGAGCACGACCGGCTGTCCGCGGGCCGCCTTCCGCCCGACAAATTCGTGCAGCTCGAGCGTCTGCTGCATCCGCACCTGACCTTCGTCAACTTTCCAGGAAAGGTGCGTATTAAAAAGCGCGAGTTTTTCCTCGCCGGTATCGACGGACACATAGAAAGCGTAACGTAAATAGTCCTCGGTCGGCGACTTCGCCTTGTAAATGATGCATTCCTGTTCGGCGGGCTTGTATTTGGACAGGAAGATCAACCCGGAATGCTGGCCGCTCACGGCAAGATATGGATAACCGCTCCTCCGACGGACCTCTTCGGCCCAATCCATATTGAAAACTTCCTGGAAACCCACGACGTCCGGGTCGTGTTCCGCGAGCCCTTTCAGGATCAATTCCCAGCGGTCGCGCCACGGTCCGCGCTCCTGCCAGGTATTTAACGTGAGGATCTTCATATTTAAAATAAAAACCTTTCTCTCCGAAATTCCGGGAAACATGATAACGGAACGCAATGCACAAGGCTCAACGCGAAGTCTTTTCGTTGAACGTTGCCCGTCGCGCGTTGCGCGAATGCCTTATTTTCTCAAGCCGGCCGGCCATTTCATGCCGGATCTTTTCTTTGGCGTCCTCAAGGGAGTCGCCTCCGAGGTCCGACAGGTCTACAGGCTCGCCGATCGAAATGGTGAACGTGCTTTTTTTCTTGATGAAAAATGAGCTCTTGGGAAGCGCCTGGCCCGTGCCTTCGATCACCACCGGCAGGATCGGACATCCTGTCTCTCGGGACAACTTGAAAGCTCCTGTTTTAAACGCATGAATTTTTCCGTCAAGGCTCCGGGTCCCCTCCGGAAAGAGAAGAACGCTCGCGCCTTTTTTCAGATATTGGGTGATCCGGAGCAGCGCCCGTTTTCCGCTCTCATGGCTGGAACGGTCCACCGGAATATACCCCGCGAGAGCCATGGCCCAACCCATGATCGGAATATGGAATAGCTCTTTTTTGGCTAGAAATTTGAAATTGAGAGGGATCGTCGCCGCAACCACAAGGATGTCGAGAAGACTTTGATGGTTCCCGACGATCACATACTGTTTTTTCGGATCGATATGCCTCAGCCCCCGGACATCGAGTTTCCAGATCATCGACGTAAAAATGATCAGCCAGCCCCAGGCGCGGGAAGCCAGGTGCGTCATGCCACCCGTACCGCGATCGAAGACGAGCGACAGCGGAAAAAATATCAGCAGATCGATAAAGAAAAAGGTGAAGGTAAAGAGGATCGTCCAGCCCCAGAGCAGGACCGAAATAAGAAAGCAGGAGAACCCGGACAGAGTTTCATCCTTATGCATGCGCTTGCGAATTTTCATGCGGGCATTTTAACGGGCAATCCCCCCCTTGCAAACAGCTTTTTACCCGCTTCGGACACCGGGTCTCCGAGGTGGGGCCGGTGAAAGGCCGTACGAAAAAATATACAGGGCGGGATTACGCGGCCCGGGCGATCTGGACGAAGTTGCGGAAGGCTTGCCACATGTCTTTCAGGCGGCCGCGCAGGCTTTCATCGGTCGCAAACGCCCTGCGACCCATTTCATCGACGGCAAATCCCAAAGACCGGATCTCCTCGCCCTTCAAGGTGACGCCCGGAGAAAGAGGCCGGATCGCCTGGGACAAACGGACGGCTCCGAACCGGGCCACCGTGCGGTTCTCCGGCCCGTCTTTGTACGCCTCCTCCACGATCTGACCGGCGATCTCAAGGTTCTTGAACGCCTCGGACCGCAGCAGCGCCTGCCTCGCGATCAACACGAAATTCTTCCCGCGGGCTTCTCTGAAAACTTTTACAGAATTACGCGCCACGGAAGCTTCCGTCACGGCGCTCACGCTGAACCGCTTCGCCACCGCAGTGCCGAACTTTTCATCCCAGGCCTTCAGCGCCGAAACCACCTCATCCTGAAACCCGGTGACCGCCAATTTTTCCGAAGTTTTTTCCGCGATCACACGCATCCCGTAACGCAGCTGGGGATTGAGCGTCAGCATCGCCGCGATCATAGTGATCCAATCTCCCAGAGCCTGACCCGGCACCAGATCTTCGGCCCGGATCAACTCAAAAACAAACCCTTCGTCGGAGCTTCCCAACACCGCGGCATCCGCCTTGGAGAATTGAGCCAGCGCGCTCCGTGCCGCCGTAGCCGGCTCCACTTCCACGCTGACAAGTCCGGTGATCGTCTGGGCCGTCTTCGCCCAGGCCTTCGGGATAAACATCTCCGTCGGATCCCAGGTTTTTGCCGCAACCGCCGCCACCCGGACCTCCGCCCGCGCGCCCCTTTTCTCGGCTCGCTCGATAAGTTTCGGATCAAACCCAGCCCTCATCGCTTCGGCCGTCTCCAAAACCTCCGGCGCCAAACGATTTTTTATTTCGGAAATCGAAGAAGTAACTGGCTGTGAAGCGGCCAGAGAAGGATCCATCGCTTTTTCATAGATCGCCCGGACCTGAGCGGGCCATTGCGCACGGAGACGTTTTCCGTCGGCCGTCCCTTTGAACTGCCGGACCCCCGCCGACAGCGTTTTGATCTCTTCCATTGCGTTTTTGATCCGGTTCAACCGGACGATCAACGGCTGCGCCAACGCTTTCTGCCCCGACTTAACGGCGAGCTTGACCTGCCCCTCGAGCTTCGCCGCGGCCGCGCCCAACTCACGGACCATCTTGTTGATCTCCGCTATTTCCGCATCATTCGCTGCGGTTTGTTTTGAAACCGTCCGTTTCTCCGAACGGACACTTTCAGGAACCCCGGAAGATTCCACCGGTTCCGTTGGCGATGCCTTAGAGGTCTCAGAATTTCCGGAAGCATTAGCTGGATCCATTAGTCTCATAGCATCTTTTATCCTCCTTCTTAAAAGAAAAGTCCCGTCATCGGTCGTTCCGACGTCTGACTCATCTCCTTCAATGCGCGCCGTCTCTTTATCAAGCCGTCTGACCATTTCGTCGATCCGGACCTCGATCGCCTTGCACCGGGCGGGATCCATCACACCGCCGCCCTCCACAAACTTCCGGTCCCCCACCAAACCAGCCTCAACTTCGGACAATACCGTTATCATACGATCCGCATAACCCTGAATATCCGCAACCTTCCCCACATCCTCCGCCGACAATACGTCCGAAGGACTTCTGCTGCGAGTCTCTTGGAAAAGATCGCGATAAGACTGGGTGGTGCGGCGGACCAGAATTTTTGTTTTGAGATAATCCGCCCACACGTACTCGGCCTCCCCGCTCGTGCGAAAGTATTCCTTCATTTCCCGGACATCAAACAACATGGCGTCCAGGCCTTCGCGCTGACCTTCGTTCCCGCGTTTGCCTAATTGGGCCGACAGAAGGATCAGCTCTTGCGTATATTGCCCGGAGTGATGCATCGTCCCCGCGGTGAACGCCACTCTCACATCCGCCTCTGTCGCGAAGGTTTCGGGAGCGTAGGTTTGCGAAACTTCCTGAACCTGAGGGGAGGAAAGCTTGTCGGCATCGTATTCCAGCATTTTTATCAGAGATAAAAGCGACGGCATCGCCAAACGGGATTTTACCTTCATACAACCCGGTTCCCGCGCGTAAATATCGGAAACACTTTCTCCCGTAAGATTGACCGGCCTCACAGTAAAGATTTGATCCAGATAGCGGCCCTGCACTTTCTTGAGCCGTTCAGCCTCGGCAGGAGAAGCGTTCCAAATCCTTTTTTGAAGCCGATTGGCGACAGACATGATGAGCGCAAAAACATCCGCTTCCCGGGTAAACCTCCAGCCCTCGGCGAACTGGCCTTCCGCATCCATCGGATAATACCCCGGCGTCACGACAGTACCCTTTCTCGCGAACCGGCCATCGGCAAGCACGTGGGTCGCTCCGGCATAATCAATGGGATAACTGCCTCGGGAAGGACTGTAAACCAGGTTGGAGAGTTTGATGTCCCCATGAACCCAATAAGTTCCGTTTTCCGATCCAAGTGCGTGAAGTTTCATGATCTTGCGGGCATTCGCCGCAAACGATCTCAAGATCGTTGCGGTATCAGCCTCCGAGTCCTGAAGGTCCTCCGCATCAAGCGGCGCGTCCATCCGGAACCAGATCCCCGCTTCGTCTCCCGCAGTGACCGTTCCGGCACCCCGCAATTCGGGGAATCCTTCCTCGCCGCCCAATGCGTTGTAAAGATAGGCCTCCGTTACAGCCGATTCCAGCTGCTTCGCCCAGGTCTCCATCTTGATGATCTCACCCACCGGATCGCCCGTCACCGGGTCCACGGCCCGGTACACATTCAAAAACCCGCTGAACCTCTGCTTCCCGATAACATTGCCTTTCCCATCCTTCAAAACGTACCCCGGCTCGCCATCGTTCCAGGTCCCGTCCTGAACACGCGTAACCGCGACACCCTCCCACCGCGCCGGCCCCGCGATATTCTTCAGATCCGCCGTGTATTCCGGCAATCCCGGAGACCGATTCTCGCCGACCGTGACCGGCGAAAGGCCGAACTGCGCGGCAACGCCGGGATACTGACGACGCAAGTCTAGTTCCGTTAGTGCCCAGCCCGAGGTGACCGATTCCGAAAAATCAGCGGCGTCGTAGGGAATACGCGTATAACGCTTCTGTCCCGATTGAAGATCTTGTTCCGCGACAAAAAAGGCGTCCCTCGCCACGACAAAATCCGCCACGCCATCGATTGCCCCGCCGCCCCGCGCGTTATTTCCTTCGACGCCAAAGTAAAGGGTCAAGACCCCGCCGTTCTCACCTTCGCCGGTTTCAAGCGCGACCTTCGCACTGACAAGCCACGATTGTTGCTGTTCCGAAAGACCCGCGATCTTTTGGTTCAGCGCCTTCGCCGTCATCCCGCGTTTTTCCTGGCGGAGAGAAGAAGAGGCGGGCGCGTTTAAAGTCTTGCCATCCGTTTTGGACACGGCATTCGTTCCCAGGGCCTTGGCCGATTGACGTAACATTTTGAGCGCCGCCTGATTTAACGTACCGGAAATAACGCCTCCGGCATTTCCCTCAAACTGGATAAGCGCCGTGACAGTCTTGGGACCCCCGCGTCCGTCGACAACGACCGGATATCCCAGTTGCCCCAGCAAGGTCTGAAGCTCCCGCATCTCGGCTTCTGAAAGCTTTTGCTGCACCTGCTGGGTCCGGGGCTTTGCGTCTTGCGTTAACGTCCTTTCGCGGCCCATCGCCGGAGAAGCGAACATCAACAACACGACCGGCACAAGCGCCCTCAGCATCAACGGCGCCATGACCCCCGGCTTTCGCACCTCGGCCTGCCCCCGGGTCTCATCGCCCCGCTTTTCCGCGCGAACTTCCTTGCGGGAGCCGTCCAAAAGCTCCGCCAACGTAGTAAAGGCATCGCCAAAGGGATTGATCATTTCTTTCCGGTTCACAACGTCAGGATCATTCCCCATCGCGATGAGACTATCGCGAAGCAACCGAACCAGTCGGACCGCTTCCTCTTTTTCCCGCGCTCCGGCGGGCGTATTGAGCTTCACGGTTGGAGTGATAAGCATTTCTTCGAAACTGCCCGTATCGTGCGCAAAAAAGAGCGATGTCCGGGCCGCGCTCGCAAGCAATTTCCCGAAACCGGCCGCTTCGAGATACTCTTCGTGCGACATATATTTTTTCCCGTTCAGATACCTCGGTGCAATGATCAGCTCCGAAGTCCCGGGAACCATAGACACCAGCACCTCCACCGGCCCCATCTCTGCCGGCCGGTTCTTCCGGGCCAGCTCGACCGAGCTCCGTACAGCGCTGACTGCGTCAGAAATATTCCCGTTCACCCAAGCCCCGGAAACAAGCGTACCCCCAAGATCCGCAAGCTCGGGAGGCGTTTCCCGTTTCTCCGCTCGCGCCTCCGCGCGCTCGCCCGCCGTCTGTGTGGAGGGGGCCTCCTTGCGGGCCACGGAGATCTTTCGCTGGATGAGGACCTGGAAAGCTCCAGAGCGGACCTTATTCAAGTCCCTGACCTCTTCTACTCTCGCCCAGCCGGTACTCCCCTCGGTTACCAACAGCGGCCTAAAAAACTCCGTTTGGGTTCTAAAAGATTCAAAAGCAAGGCCCAGCCGCTGGCCGTACCGCGCAATCGCTTCCGGGTGAGGGTCCGACGTCACATCAACAGCCCCCGGTTTGGCGTACATAAAGTGATCGTCGCGAACGAGCGGATCGAACCGACCCACGAGTCGAAGATAATTTTGAGGAATATTCTCGTAAAGAACTTCCGCAGAACTTTTGTCCTTCCGTCCCAGCTCGGAGAGAGACGCGAACCAAAGATAGATTTGGGGGATATCCCCGGTCACAAAATCCTTGAACCGTTTCAGAAGCTGGTTGATCAGCACGCCCTTGACCCTGTGGCCCCTGATCAAATAGGGCCGGTCAGACGCATAGTTCCGGACCGATAATTTTTGGTTCCAGCTCGCGGATCCGAAGTAATCGATCGTGATCACGGATCCTTCCTTCAGACACCGCGCAACGTTCTTCTGCCAATCCAGAGACTGGAGATTTACCGCAACTTCCGCACCCTGATCCAGAGACCTGAACACCGGGGCACCGAGCAGATTCAGATAATCAAGTATTTTGGCTTCGCTCTCCTCAGATAACGCGTCGAAGGTCTCAACAAGCGCCCCTCGCGCGTTAATCGTTACGTAAGCTTCTTCCAACTTTCCGGTCTCCTGATTTTTCCGCACCCTGTGGACCGGAAAAGAGTCAGGAAGTTCATTGGACAGGAAGACACCCGTGATCCCCTCCTCCAGGGGCAGGTCAGGATCATATGCCGAACCCTCCACCCAGCGGACGGGCTCTCCGGCAAGCAGCGGTTTCTGCCTGCCGTCGATCAGCCCTTTGCTCGCGTCCACGATGACATATTCGAAACCGTTTGATGCACGGTTTATGTAAAGCTCTGTGCTTTTAAGAGCATTCAGGATAGACCTGGCCATCACTCCCGTTCCGGCCCCCATCTCAACCACTTTGAACCGGTCAGGCCGTCCCTGCGATTCCCATTCACGCAAAATCTTTTCTGCCAACCCCTTTCCGAACGGGGCGGGAGCCATCGTGGGGAATGTTTCAAAATCTTGAGACAATGCGCCCGATTCGATCGCCGCCACGTTGTCACCGTAATACCCGGCGCCATAAGCATTAAGACGCATAAATTCGGCAAACGTAACCCTTCCTTGGGAACGGATCTGATCATAGATAAACTCAGCCGCCCCCCGCCTTTCCGCGCGAATATTTTGCGGCAAAAAATGGTTCCCGAGCGTGGTATACAGCGTGTACTGCTCAAACCCCGGCTGCCCCGGAGCTTTAGGCTCCTGGTAACCTTTCTGCGTTCCGTTCGTTCCGGTCCAGCCGGCATAATTCCAGAGTTTCCCCTGATACGCGGTCCCCAAACCGATCGCCTTTTCAACTTCAGCTTTGTGAGACTCCAGGACGCGCTGCTGCGCAAGCAGTGCGGTGATCTCGTCCTCCTGGGTCTTTACTTTGGCTTCAAAATTCCGCCTCTGAACTTCAACCTGTCTCGCCTCCACGTCTTCTATTTTCTTGGGCATCGCGTCCAGAACGATGTTGAGCATCTTGAGCTCTTCCTGCAACCATTCAAGGATCGCCCCGGAGGATGTTGCCGCCAGGGCCGGGCTTTTTCCTCGCACTCTCTCAAGAATTCCGGCGACCCGATCAGCATCCGAAGTTCCTTGCGAACCGGACGTTGCCGGACCCTTACCGGGTGTGACTGCTCCGGAATCCCGATTGACCGTTGCCAGCCCGGGGATCTTTGACCCGGGATTCACAACAGGCGCTACGGTTCCCAAATTCGCTTGCGGCGTAACGATACCCGGCCTTGCCCCGGGAGTCTTCGCACCGGGCTCAACCCCGGCCGGCTGTTGCGCTCCCGTTGCCAGCGGGCTGGTCACTAGAACCCCGCCCGGCCCCGTGATCACCGACGGTAACACTGCGGCACCGTTCGCGCCGGAAACATCGGCCCCGTAGCCGTCCTTCAACAGGATCCAGAACAGATCGTGCATTTTGATGTACAGATCTTCCGTGACCCCCGGCCGCGTCAGATCTTCCTCGCCCTGGTAAGTAAGCATCCGGTCAAGGAACCAGTCATAGAATTCTTTGAAAACAGGATTCGCCGCGAACGCCGCGCGCGCCCCTTTGAGATATTCCCCTTCCGCCGTCCTGCCCTCCACCCCCTTGGCCGTTATGAATGTAGAATAACCGCGCAGGTCATCAAAAAGGAACCGCCCAAGTTCGAGATAGCGTTCGAGCTCATCCCGCTCGGCCGTAAGCCGCTCCTGCTCCAAAAGCAACGTCACCTTTTGCTCGCGCAATTGCTTGACCGCTTTTTTATCATTCAAAGCCCTGGCCTTTAAGAGAGCTTCCTCCACCGCAGCCTGCGCAGCCTTATTCACTTCCAGTTCCTTGGCGATGGGATTAAGGATCTGCAACAATGCTGCTCGGACCTCATGCAGCCGCTGCATTTGCCGCCGGATCGGGCGCTCGACACTGTAAGGGAAATAAGTCGGCTCCGCTTCGTTCTGCATCCCCTCGGAAGAGGGATATTCAGGGACGATCTGCGTGCCGGGGAGAGTCCTCTTTATCTTTTCAGGCGTAGGAGCCGGGGACTCGACAGCATCAAGATCCGTAGACGGTCCTGCGGTTGGTTCGCTCAGCTCAGGAGGAGACATCTTCGCAACAACCGGCTCGGAAATACCGACACGATCGATCTCCGTCATCGGCGCGTCGAGCTTCGGAGTAAGAGGAGCGGCGGGCTTTACTTCACTATTCTGTTGTACGCCGATCTCATTTTGGGCTG